>Ga0163144_10008287_pt1 | contig 22515 bp, 27 predicted proteins | sample OliLak19BULKMAT1_FD_123175 | JGI IMG/M metagenome (GOLD analysis project Ga0163144, IMG submission 123175) | Freshwater microbial mat bacterial communities from Lake Vanda, McMurdo Dry Valleys, Antarctica - Oligotrophic Lake LV.19.BULKMAT1 | ecosystem: Environmental > Aquatic > Freshwater >...
ACGGGGCCCATGAAGGTCTTGAACATGAGATTGAACTGCCGCGGCTCGGTGAGTTGGCAGTCGGTGTGCTCACCCGGCTTCTTCGATGGCTTCCGCGGGCACTGGGCGTCCTGGATCTTGTCGGCGCGGAAGCGGGCCTTGCAGGCTTTGCAGTCCACGAGCGGATCGGAGAATCCGCTCACGTGGCCCGAGGCCTCCCAGACCTTGGGGTGCATGAGGATCGCAGCGTCGAGGCCTTCGACGTCATCGCGCTCGCGCACCATGGCGTTCCACCAGCGTGCCTTGACGTTGTTCTTGAGTTCGACGCCGAGTGGGCCGTAGTCCCAGACGGATCCGGTGCCGCCGTAGATCTCGGAGGACTGGAAGATGAAGCCGCGCCGCTTGGCGAGGGAGACGAGGGTTTCGAGGACGTCGGGGCGCATGCGACGGAAGGCTGGAGGAGAACTGCTCCGTCAATCTAACGCTGGGTGCGCCCCCTACTCCACCGTCACCAACACCCCCATCCCCTGCCACCGCGTTGTCCCTCCTCGCTCGCCCGGCGTGAAATGCACACGGGGCTCCAGATGCTCCCCGAAACGCGCCTCCCCCAACCGCGTGCGGTACGGCCCCGTTCGCTGCGGCTCCGCTATCAACACCCCTGTCCGACGCAGCTCCTCAAAGCGATCGAACCCCGCGTCAAGCAGATCATTCCCGTCGTCCCACTGCGGCGCCCCGGCCGTCCAGTTCGTGGCGGAGAACATGTGCTCTGCCGTGTCCTCGGCGCCGAAGAGGATCAGCACGTGGTGCGCCCCGGTGGTCGTTGGGGGGGCCATCGAGAACGTGACGGTTCGCCACCCGCCGCGCACCGGACTCGGCAGGCCCGTGATGCGCACGATGTTCTGATCGCGCGGGCCCCAGGTCGGCGAGGCGGCCAACAGGTAATTCGCGGTCGCGATGATGGTCGAGAATTCGAAGGTCAGATCGAAGCGGAGGGAGTCCCCCAGCCGCGCACGGTAAATGCGCGATTCGTCCACGAGCGTGCCGTTGATGACCAGCTCGTGCGGCACGAAATCGTCGTTGACTTTGCCGCCATAGTACCCACGGATGTTCACCGCGGTGGAACGCGCCCACCATGGCCCGTCGAATCGCACCTGCACACTCGGAATGTCATTGGGCGGTGGCTCCCCCATGTAGGTGAGACGCCGGAACTGTCCTCGGCCCGAGTCGAGCTGGACGACCGTGTCACCAAAGAGCTGCCCCGAGCTCGGACGGGCGCGCACCTCGCCGGCGAAGTCGAGCTGCCGCCCGAATCCATTCATCAGCACCACGCGGGGCTGAACAATCAACTCGGCGAAGGCTTGCTGTTCGCGGGCGATCTCGGTCAACGGCTCGACATCCACGATCAACCGCGGCTGGAGCATGCTCGCGAGCCAGACCAACAATGCCGCCGCCAACGCCACACCCACCGCCAGCATCGCCCGCGTCGACTCCCGTTGCCGCGCGACGAACCCCAGGCGACCAAAGATCACGCGCTCCCACTCGGGATGCCCCGAGCCTTGCGCCACGCGCCGCGCTAACGATTGCGCTGTGATCCCCGCGTTCTCGAGCGCCGGCGCACGCAACACCTGACGGGCGAGCCCGACCGCGCGCGACGGCTCGTCGCGCTGCCCCGCCAAGAGCGAGAGATGCGCCAAGACCCCAACGGTCAACCGCGCGTGATCGCCGAAGTGCGCCAGCAACGCATCGAAGGGATCTTCCACATTCGTCTGCCGACTCTCCTTGGCCAGCGCCTCAAGGACGGTGTCGTGTGCGATCCCCCAGGTGAGCTCACGCGACTGCACGAGGCCGAGCTCCTCGAGCCACTGCAGCGCCGGCCGCCACTCGGCGTCCACGAGCACCGGGAGATCGCGATCGCAGACCCCGGCAAGGTCGCGTTCGTCCATTGGCCTGCCCCACGCGGCGAGCAAGCGGAGTACACGGACCGCCGACGGCGACGACGCGTGGAGGAGCGCACCAAGCCCGGCGAACTCCTCGACGGACTGCACGAGGCGCTCCGGCTCCGCGGTCTCCCACACCCCGTCACTCACGCGCAACAATCCCTGCGATGCGGCCGCGCGCACCGCCTGTAGCGCGAGTTGCGGAATGCCGCCGCTTCGCGCCTCAAGTCGCGAAATAAGCTCAGGCACCCAGGGAGCCTCCGGCAGGATCGCCACATCCTCGAGTAGCCGGCGGACGCCCCCCACGGTGAGCGGACCGACATCGACCACCGTGTCCGTCATCCGCAGATCCGCCGGGGACACTCGGCGCACGCTCCGGACCGTGAGGAGTCGCATCGTCTGGTCCTGTCGACGCTCCGTCTCGAGACGGACCGCGCGGAAGAGATCCCGCGATGCGTCATCGGCGTAGTGCAGGTCGTCCACCAGATGCACGACGAGTCGCTGCTCGGAGACGGACGCGAAGAGATCCGCGGCGGCATCACGAAGGACGAAGGCGCGATCTTCCGGACGAAGCACCGCGCCGCGCGCCGCGGGGAATCGACTCGAGAGCTCCGGCAGCAGACCGACCAGCGCATGCGCCGTGCTCTCCGACACCCCAATGGCGGCGGGCAACGCCGCGAGCGCGCGCACGGTGTCGGCAAAGGCCGAGTAGGGCACGTCGCGCATGCCTGGGAGCAATCGCACGCGGACGACGCGTGCGCCACGGAGTCGCATGCGCGCATCGAACTCGTCGAGAATGCGCGACTTGCCGACCCCCGCCGGTCCGGCGAGCACCACGCGACGCGGACGCCCCGCCCGCGCCATCTCAGCCTCGCGCAGCAGGACGTCCAGCTGTTCATCGCGCTCCACCAGATCCTGCCCAAGCGCGGCGAGCGTCCCCGCCGCCGGCGCTGGCAACGCGACGGTCGCACGCCTGATTCGCGCCAAGCGCTCAGCGATCGGCGGCGGGACCGAGTCACGTTCCGAATCCAACTGCATGCGCACGAGTTCGATCTTCTCGCGGGCCTCGGCGATAGCACCCGTGGCGACGAGCAGATCAAAGAGCAGCACGACAACACGCGCGTCACCGGGCTCGATCGCATCGAGTCGCCGCGCGGCCGCGAGTGCCGCCTGCACCTGACCTGCCGCGACCTTCGCGGGGATCGCCTGCGCCGCGGCGTCGATCATCATCTGACGCAGTCGCGCCCGCTCCGCGGAGGCCCAGCGCTCAAAGGAGTCTGCTCCCCCGACGTCGAGTCGCTGACAGAAGGGACCGCCGTACGCCGCGAGCATCGCGTCGAACTGCCCCGCGCGCCCCGCGGCAATGAACGCATCGCGATCGACCGTGACCCCGCCTTCCACGAGGCCGATCTCTTCGCGGTCCGCATCGATCACCGATTCGCCCACGAGGGCGCGGAGCGAGTGCAGTGTCGTGCGAAGCGTCGCGCGCGACCGCTCCGGGGCCTCATCGCCCCACAGCACATCCGCAAGCCGGCCTCGGGAGAGCCGACGGCCATCACGACACGCGAGATGCACGAGGAGCCCGAGCACTTTGCCCGTCCGGAGGAGCGGGACCCAGCTCCCGTCGTCGGTCTGCCGTTCGAGTGACGTGGGGCCGAGCGTCGTCAGCCGGAGCGGCGTACTCGGGTTATTCCGATCGAGGAGGGAAGAGGGCTGCGCCACTGCATCTATAGTGCACGCATTCACGCGCCGCTGTAAGCGGGCGGCAAAATGCCCTCGGTCGCCCTGCGTTAATACCGCGTCAAAGCGTTAGCCCGACCCGCGCCCGACCCGCGCCCGACCTCCGCCCGACCGGCGCCCGACCCGCGCCCGATCTACAGTCCAATAATCTGGTCGCGACGCGTTCCGACGCTCACGTACTGGGCTGGGCAGTCCACCAATTCCACCAACCTGTCGAGATAGCGACGCGCGTTGGTCGGGAGCTCCTCGATCTTCCGCGCCCCCGAGGTCGGCGTCATCCAGCCATCGTACCACTCGTAGACCGGCTCGATCTGCTCCAGCTCGGCGAGGTCGCCGGGGAACTCGGTCATCACTTCGCCGCCGACCCGATAGCCTGTGCAGAGGGCGATCTTCTCGAACGCGTCCAGGCAGTCGAGCTTTGTGATGGCGAGTCCCGTGAGCCCGTTGATGCGCACGGCGTAGCGGACCACCACCGCGTCGAACCAGCCGCAGCGCCGCGGGCGTCCGGTGGTGGCACCATACTCGTTGCCGATGCGGCGCAGTTCCTCTCCAGTGGCATCGAGCAGCTCGGTCGGCATCGGGCCGCCGCCGACGCGCGTCGTGTACGCCTTCACCACACCAATGGCGGCATCGATGGTGCGCGGGCCGATTCCCACGCCGATCGCCGCGCCCCCCGCGGTGGTGGACGACGAGGTCACGAAGGGATACGTGCCGTGATCGACATCCAGCAACGACCCCTGAGCTCCCTCGAGCAGCACCGCGGCCCCCTGCTTCTGCGCGCGGTGGACGGCGAGCCCGACGTCTTCGGCAATGGCGAGCAACCGCGGCGCGATGCGCTCGAGTTCGGAGAGCGTGAAGGCGGCGTCGGCGCGCTTCGAGGAGCCGAAGCCCAGCAGAATATGATTCGCGTGTTCAGTCCCCTTCTCCACCAAGGCCTTCAGTCGAGCGGGATTTCGCAGGTCCAGCACGCGGATACCACGACGCGCGACCTTGTCCTCGTAGGCCGGGCCGATGCCGCGCCCTGTTGTACCGATCGCCTTGCTCGCGGCGCTCTCTTTGTCGACGAGCTTGTGGTACGGCAGCACCAAGTGCGCCCGATCGCTGAGATACAGCCGCCCGGCGACGTCGACGCCGTTCTTGACCAGCGCATCGACTTCTTCGAACATGCTCTCCGGGTCGAGCACCACGCCATTGCCGATCGCGCAGCGCACCCCGGGATGCAGGATCCCGCTCGGCACTTGATGCAGCACCGTGGACTCATCTCCCACGTGCACCGTATGCCCGGCATTCGCGCCGCCTTGGTAGCGGACCACCCAGTCGGCTCGTTCGGCGAGCACATCCACAAGCTTTCCCTTCCCTTCGTCGCCCCACTGGGCGCCCACGATGACGATGGTACGGGTCTTGGCGTCGAACATGACTTGTGGAGCTCCGGCAGAATGAACGAGAAGGCTGGGGCAAAAAAAGACGCCCCGGATGCCCGGGGCGTTGGAGAAATTTACGCCGTGCGCGGCGCGGGGGCAAATCGCGCCCCCCGCGCCAGACGCTCACGCCGAGATCTCACGCCGAGATCTCACGCCGAGATGCGCTGCTCCTTGGACTCGTGCGCCGGGCCGTGCGCGCTCCCCACGTGCACCTCGATGCAACTGGAGTGCACGGGCCGCACCCCTGAATGTTCCGCCACCACGAGCAGCACCGGTCGATCCCGGAGCGCCGTCAACTCGGCGATCAAGGCGGTCAGGGCCCCGAGCGAGTAGCGACCCGGATCCCCAAGCGTGATCACCAACGGACCATTCTCCGAGATCGCCGCAATCAGGTCGACGATGGCGTCGCGGAGCAGCTGTGACTCCACGGCGATTCCGCGCTGGAGCCGAACCAGCGCATCGTGCAGGTCGGGCTTGATGCCAGCGGCGCCCGGAAGAGGCCAGAGCACTTCGGCCAGCTCTCGCTCGAGCGCGAAGCGCACATACCCAGCCCCAACGCGACGCGGGACCGCCGCGAGACTCGCGCCCTGCGCCTGGCACGAGGCGGCGAACTCCTCGACCCCGCGTCGCACCTCTGCCTCTGGTCGGCCCATGGCCCAGACGACGAGCGGGATCCCCTGCAAGGAGAGCCGGAACAGCTGCGCGAGGCGATGCGACGTCAGCTCGGTGCGCGACGACGATCCCACCGACGATTCCGCTGGTTCGGGCGCGGTTGAAGACGCCCCGCGAAGCATGGCACTGTGCAGCTCGCCTTTCGCGAGCTGCCGGCGCACGCGACTCCGCCAGTCGTTGAACGAGCGACCCACCGGGCGCACCACCCGCCCGAAATCAGCTGTCAGCCGACTTCCGGCCGCCTCACGCTCCTCCGCGGGCGCCCCCTGCAACGCACGGATGAGATCGATCTCAATGAGTCCCGGCGCCAGAACGACGCCGAGCGCGCTCTCCGCGATCGCATGATCCCCGAGGACTCGGCGGATTCGGAAAATCGCCTGTCGGAGACTATTTCGGGCGCGCGAGCCGTCCCTGCCGGTCCAGAGCAACTCGCACAGGAGCGCGCGAGGGACGGCGGTATGGACCAATGCCAAGAATGCGAGCAGGATGGAGGGCTTCTCGCCCAATCTGGCGTCCAGATACTCGCCAGAGTGCGAATCACGGCGGCGGAGCGCGAACCCGTCGAGGGTCACTAACAGGAAGGGCGCTGTCCCAGCGGAGGTAGCGTTATTCATAAACGCTAAAGTCGGAGGGGTGCGTTAAAACAGCGTCAAAAGTGAGAAACGACCTAGGTCTAGTTCAGCCCAGCGCGGCCAAAACCTCGGCGCGCTCTGCCTCGCCGAGGGGGAGGAGCGGCATCCGGGGGTTGCCGCCGACATTCCCAACGACGTCCATCGCATGCTTCACCCCGGGCACGCCAAGCTTGGCGACGATCACGTTCGCCATGGGGGTGAGCCGCCCCTGCGCCGCGGTCAGGGCGGCGGCATCTCCGGCGCGGACGGCCCGGAGGACCTCGAGCGCGAACCTGGGGGCGAAGAGCGAGACGGCGAGAATCCCGCCGCGCGCGCCGGCTTCGAGCCCCGCCTGCAATCCCGACCCACTCCCCGTGAGCACCGAAAAGGTGTCGCTCTGGGCCCCCAGGAAGCCGCGCAGCATCTCGATCGCGCCGGAGCTGTCCTTGATGCCCACAATGTTCTGGTGCGCCGCGAGTTCGGCGACGAGGTCGGCCGAGAGGGCAAAATGCATGTACTTCGGGATGTTGTAGAGGATGACCGGGCGGGGCGATTCCTCGGCCACGCGGAGGTAATGACGCCGGAGCACCTCCTCGGTCATGGCGCTCGCATAGTAGTGCGGCGCGACCACCAGCACGGCGTCGGCCCCGGCCTCGTGCGCGGCCCGAGTGCGCGCGATGGTCTGGCGGGTGCTCTCGCCGCCGCAGCCGGCAATCACCAGTTGGCCGACGGGGGTGTGCTCGCGGGCGGTGGCAAAAAGCGCCGCGCGCTCCTGCTCCGACAGAAGCGCCGCCTCCCCAGTGGAGCCCGCGACGACCACGCCCGAGAGTCCCTCGGCGATATGCGCCCGCACGTTGCGCGCGAATCCCTCGACGTCGAGGTCCTCGCTGCTCGCGTGGAAGGGCGTGACGACGGGGGCGAAGATGCCGGTGAGATGCATGGGCGGTTCCGACTCGACTTACGAGTTGAGGCTGAACTTCAGCTGGAGGTCCGAGGGACGCGTGGCCGCCGCGAGTGCCACCTTGAGTTCGATCATCCCGTCACGCACGAGATCCTCGAGATGCTGATCGAAGGTCTGCATCCCGTACTGCTCGCGCCCGCTGGCGATATGATCGCGGATCTCGCCCACCCGGTCCTTGTCGAGCATCAACTCGCGGATGGTCGGCGTCACGATCATGATCTCGAGCGCGGCGACGCGCCCGGCCGCATCCTTGCGCGGCAACAACCGCTGCGAGATGACCGCGTGCAGCGACTCCGCCAGACGAATGCGCACGACGTCCTGCTCCTCGGGGGCGAACATCGCGAGGATGCGGAGCACCGTGCTCTGCGCGTCCGGCGTATGCACGGTCGAAATCAGGAGATGCCCCGTTTCTGCGGCCTTGATCGCCGTGTCGATCGTCTCGGCATCGCGCATCTCGCCGATCAGCACCACATCTGGATCCTGGCGCAGCGCCGCCCGGAGGCCCATACGGAAGCTTTCCGTATCCACGCCGATCTCGCGCTGCGTCACCGAGCTCTGCAGGTCGCGATGCAGGAACTCAATGGGATTCTCGAGTGTGACGATGTGCTTGTTCTGGTGCTGATTGATGTGATTGATCAGCGCGGCCATCGTCGTGCTCTTTCCCGATCCCGTCACGCCGGTGACGAGGATCATCCCGCGCTCGGCCTCGGCGATCTGCTTCAGCACCGACGGGACCGCGAGGCGGTCAAAGTTCGGCACTTCGAAGGGTATCACGCGCATCACGATCATGAACGACGATCGCTGGCGCAGGATATTGACGCGGAATCGCCCGATGCCCGGGGCGCCCCACGAGCAGTCGTAGTCGTTGATCTTGTCGATCCGCGCGCGATCGTCCTCATTGGCAATCAGCCGCAGGGCGATGCTCTTCGTCTGTTCGGGCGTCAGCGCCTGCTTCGTGAGCGGCACCAGTTTCCCGTCGATGCGCGCACGGAAGACGTCGCCTGCCTTGATATGCAGGTCGGAGGCCCCGCGTTCGACTGCCGCCTTGATGATCTTTTCCATCAGCTCGCCTCAGTATCCCGCGCGCTTATCGACGAGGTTCCGCATTGGCGTCCCCGCGCGATAGCGCTCCCAGTTGTCGAGGATCAACGCCTGCAGCCGGTCCCAGAACCGCCGCGGCGATACCCCGCTCACATGCGGGGTCCACAGTACGTTGGGAAGGTGCCACAGCGGGCTCTCGGACGCCAGCGGCTCCTGCGCAAAAACGTCGAGCACCGCACCGCGCAACCGCCCGCCACTGAGTGCTTGCACGAGCGCCTCCTCGTCCACCAGGGCGCCACGCGCGACATTCACGAGAATCGTCCCCGGGCTCAGCAGCGCGAGACGATCCGCGTGCAGCAGCTGCCGCGTCTCATCGGTGAGCGGCGTCGCCAGCACGACCACATCGGCGTTGGGCAGCAGGCCATCGAGCTCACTGAGGCCGTGGATCTCCGAGAATCCCGGCGGCGCCCCCATCCCGGGCCGGCGCCGCACGCCGATCACGCGGGCGCCGAGGGCCGCGAAGCGCGTGGCGATCTCACTGCCGATGCCGCCGGCCCCGATCACCAACACCGAACACTCGTCAAGCTCGCGCACCGCGGCGCTCGGCCGCGCGAACGCGTTCTGGTCGAACTGCTTCTCGCGCCGGAGCTCCGCCGCCAGATCAAAGGCGCGCAGAAAGTGCAGCACACCGGCCAACGTATGCTCGGCTATGGTGGGGCCGTAGACCCCCGCCGCATTCGTGAGCGCGACGTCGCGGCTCTGCATCTCATCGAACAACAGCGAGGCGACTCCGGCGGTCCCCGTCTGCACCCACTTGAGGCGAGGGCCGGAGAGAAAGAGGGCCTGGGGCATCCCGAAGCCGACGTACACCTCCGCCTCAGGGATCACCCGCAGTGCCTCGGGACTTGGGGCCTGCGCCCCATCACCGAAGGAGTGGGTGGTCGTCTCCACGATATGCAGGCGCCAATCGTGCGGCGTCGCATCCTGGAGCGCCTGCGCGACCCGCTCAGGAATCGTGAACGCGTCGGCGGTGGACCGGAGATCGACCAACATGAGGCGGCGCGGGTCGGTCATCGCTCAGTCGTCCCTGGCCGGATCGTCCGCACGGCGGCCGCCGAGTTGTGAGTCCGATGCCTCGGCGCGACGGCCCCTGGAAGCCGTGCCCCGATCAAGCCCGCGCCGTCCGCCCGCACTCGGCTCCTCAGCGTCACCCGCGCTTCCCGAACCGCGATTCCCCCACTCCATCGCCGGCACGCCGTCGGTCGCATCACTCACCAGACGCGAATGCGGGATGAAGCGCCCCTCGAACCAGCCGAGGCCGCGCAGCACGAACATCACCGTGATGGTCGCTGCGAGCGCCTCGAACATATAGCCTGCTCCCGTGGTGAGCCCAATGGCCGCCACGACCCAGATCGTTGCGGCGGACGTGAGGCCGGTGATCGTGCCGCGCGTATGGAGGATGGTCCCCGCGCCGAGGAAGCCGATGCCGGTCACCACCTGCGCCGCGATACGCCCCGGATCTCCGTTGTAGTCCTTCGCGATGCGCATCGAGAGATCCATCAGCAGCGTGGAACCGAGGCAGATCAGAATATTCGTGCGGAGCCCGGCGGGCTTGGCACGGAGTTCGCGCTCCAGACCGATCGCGCCACCGGCGAGAATGGCCACCATCAGTTTCACGCCGAGGTCGAGTCGAAGGACCTCAACGAATCGCTGCACGACCGCGAGGGCGTCATTCACGCGCGTCGAGCCCCATGGCATCCCGCACCGCCAGCATCGTCTCCTTCGCTACCACACGCGCCTTGGCGCCCCCCTCGGCGAGCACCGCATTGACCTCTGCATGATCCGCCTGCAACGCCTGCGCGCGGGCGCGAATCGGCGTCAGCTCGAGCACCATGTTCGCGTGCAGCACCTTCTTGCAGTCAATGCACCCCCACTTCGCGCCGCGGCAATTCTCCGCCACTGCATTCACCGTCTCCGCGGGCGAGAACGCTTTGTGCAGTTCGTAGATCGTCTTGCAGTCGTCGGGATTCCCAGCGTCGGTCTTTCGCTGGCGCGCGGGATCGGTCATGGCCGGACGGAGCTTGTTCCACATCTCGTCATCACTCTCGAGTAGCCCGATCGTGTTGCCGAGCGACTTCGACATCTTCGCTTGGCCGTCGAGTCCCACAATGCGGCGCGTTGGCGTGAGCTTCGGCTGCGGCTCCGGAAAGTAGGGCGCATCGGGAGCGAAGCGCGCATTCCAGTTGCGCGCCACCAGGCGCGAGAGCTCAAGATGCTGGATCTGATCCTCGCCCACCGGGACGATATCCGCACGATACAGCAGGATGTCCGCCGCCTGCAGCACGGGATAGTTCAGGAGGCCCGCCATCACCTGCTCCTGCTTGGACGACTTATCCTTGAACTGCACCTGGCGTTCGAGTTCGCCGAGCGGGGTCACGGTATTGAACACCCACGCGAGTTCGGTGTGCTCAGGGACATCACTCTGCACGAAGAGGACGCACTTGGTGTGGTCGAGTCCTGACGCGAGCAAGGAGATGGCCATCTCGCGGGTGCGCCGGCGCAGATCGTCCGGCGCGTACGGCACGGTGATGGCGTGATAGTTTACGATACAGAAGAACGATTCGAACTGATGTTGCATCGCGACCCAGTTCTTCACGGCCCCGAGATAGTTGCCGATGTGCAGTTCCCCGGAGGGCTGGATGCCGCTGAAGACTCGAGTCATCACTCGAAGTTACGGAGCGCTCGATGGGCTATCAACAGGAGAATGCGGAACTGCTCGCCCTCTGTGTCCGCGCGGCGGAGGCGGGGGCGGCGGTGATTCGCGACGCCGCGCCAGGAATCCGCTCGCTCGACTGGCAGTCGAAGGGGCCCGCGGACTTCGTCTCCGAGGTGGATCTGGCGGCTGAGGCGGCCATTCTGGGGATCATGGCCGAGGCGCTCCCGCACGCGACGGTGCTCGCCGAGGAGTCGGCAGCGGTGGTGGACCCGAGCCTCGCGCAGGAGGGTCTTACGATTGTGGTCGACCCGCTCGACGGCACCACGAACTTCCTCCACGGCTATCCCGAGTACGCGGTCTCGATTGCCGTGCTGCGGGACGGCGAGCCGGCGGCGGGGGTGGTGTTCGATGTCCCGGGACACGAGCTCTTTACGGCCACCGCGGGGGGAGGCTGCTTCCTGAACGGAGAGCGCTGCCGGGTGAGCCCCATCACCGATCCTCGGCGCGCGTTGATCGGCACCGGGTTCCCCTTCAAGGATGTGACGGACATTACCCCGTACCACCGGCAGATGGCGGCCGTGATGGCCCATGTGAGCGGCGTGCGACGGCCTGGGGCGGCGGCGATCGACCTCGCGAGTGTGGCCTGCGGGCGCTTCGAGGGATTCTGGGAGATGATGCTTTCCCCGTGGGACTTTGCGGCCGGACAGCTGCTGGTGCGGGAGGCCGGAGGCGTGGTGACGGACCTCGCCGGGGGCCATCTCCGGGCGATCGCGCCGTCGTCGGTGCTCGCGGGTTCTGGGCCGATGCATCGGTGGTTGTTCGAGGCGCTGTCGGGTGCCTAACGGCTTTCGACCACAGACGCACTGAGAACACAGAGGTGCTTGGTGCAAGGATGGGCATCGCCGTTCTCTTCAAGTCTGCCTTTTTGGGTTGACAACCCCCGTTCGGTATTCTCCGTGCCCGCTGTGCCTCTGTGGTATTCGACGTTGCTGTAGATTCCTAGATCCCGAACCGATTCCGAGACAATGTCCCTCGTCGAGTGCGTTCCGAACTTCTCCGAAGGCCGTGACCCCGAGACCATCACCGCGATCTGCGACGCTATCGCCAGCGTGCCGGGTGTGGTGGTGCTCGATGTCTCGAGCGATGCCGACCACAATCGGACGGTCGTCACCTTCGTCGCCTCGCTCGATCACGCCGCCGAGGCCGCCTTTCGCGGCATCCAGAAGGCGAGCGAACTGATTGATCTCAACTCGCACTCCGGCGAGCACCCGCGCATCGGGGCGACCGACGTCTGCCCCTTCATTCCGCTCGACGGCGCGTCGATGGAGGACTGCATTGTCCTCGCCCGCACTGTGGGAGAGCGCGTGGGCAAGGAACTCGGCATTCCCGTCTTTCTGTACGAGCGCGCCGCCTCGCGTCCCGATCGCACCAATCTCGCCGACATCCGTCGCGGGGAGTTCGAGCTCGCCAAGCAGGAGATCGGCAAAGATCCCAAGCGAGTGCCGGACTTCGGGCCGAATCACATTCACGCCACCGCCGGTGCGACGGTGATCGGGGCGCGTCCCTTCCTCGTGGCGTACAACGTGTACCTCGGTGGGCGCGAGAACCTGCAAGTCGCCAAGAACGTCGCGAAGGCCGTACGAGGCTCCTCCGGCGGCCTCAAGGGCGTGAAGGGGCTCGGCATGGAAGTGGACGGTCAGGCACAGGTCTCGATGAATCTCGTGGACCTCGACGCCACGCCGCTACACCGCGCCTACGAGATGGTGAAGATGGAAGCCGAGGCACAGGGCGTGACGCCAACGTGGAGCGAGATCGTTGGCCTCGTGCCGGAGCGCGCGTTGTTCGAAGCGGCGGCACGTCATCTCCGGTGGCGCGGCTATTCTCCCGATGCGGTGCTGGAGCGACAGGTTCGCGCGGCGGCCTCGGGTGGCGAATCGCTCGTGGGCTTCGTGGCGGATGTCGCCAGCTCTGCCCCGGTGCCAGGGGGCGGCTCAGTGGTCGCACTCACGGGTGCGCTTGCTGCCGCTCTCGCGCAGATGGTCGCGGGGCTCACGGTCGGCCGTAAGAAGTACGCCGCCGTTGAGGACGAGATGAAAGAACTCGGCCTCCGCTCGGCGGCGCTGGTGCGTCGACTCAAGTCGCTGAAGGACGAGGATGCCGCCGCGTACGCGCTCGTGAGCACGGCGTACAAGCTGCCGAAGGATTCGCCGGAGCAGGACGTCGCGCGAACGGCGGCGATCCAGAGCGCGCTGACCACGGCCGCGGAGGTCCCACTCGAGACAGCGCGGTGGTGCGCCGAAGTCGCGGAGCTCGCCTCGATCTGTGCGGTGAAGGGGAACACCAACGCCGCGAGCGATGCCGGCGTGGCGGCGCTCTTGGCGGAAGCCTCGGCGCGGGGTGCGGCGTACAACGTGCGGATCAATGTCGCGGCGATGCCGGATAAGACGGCGGGGGCAGCGCTCGCAGAAGAGGCGAAGCGACTCGTGGCGACTGCGAGCGCGGCGGCCACTCGCGCCACTGATGCGGTAGAACGCCAGCTCTAGCTGCTGAGAACCGCGCTTACCCCAGCGTCGTCAGCACCCGCGGCCCTTCGGCCGTGATCGCGACGGTGTGTTCAAAGTGCGCCGAGAGCTCGCCATCGAGCGTCACGATCGTCCACTTGTCGCTGAGCGTCTTCGTTGCTGCCGCACCGACATTCACCATCGGCTCGATTGCCAGGGTCATCCCCGCCTGGAGCCGCGGACCGCGCTTCGGCTTGCCGTGATTCGGCACCTGCGGGTCCTCGTGCATCACGGCACCGACGCCATGCCCCACAAGATCACGCACCACACTGAAGCCGGCCTTCGTCACCACCGACTCGCAGGCCGCGCCGAGATCGCCGATATGGTTGCCGATCACGCTCTGATCGATTGCCGCCCAGAGTGAGGCTTCGGTCACCTGCATCAGGCGCTTCGCCTCGGCGGAGATATTTCCCACCGCGTAGGTCCACGCCGAATCGGTGTGGAAGCCGCCGTAGGACACTCCGATATCGACGGTGATGATGTCCCCATTCTTCAGGACGCGCTTCGTCGAGGGGATGCCGTGCACGATCTCCTCGTTGAGCGAGATGCAGGCGGACGCAGGAAAGCCGTAGAGCCCCTTGAATGAGGGCGTGGCTCCGGCATGCGAGCGAATGAAGCTCTCGACCATCTTGTCGATGTCGAGCGTCGTCGCGCCAGGAACGAGGGCGGGTTTGATGTGCTGATGCGTCGCGGCGAGGATGCGGCCACCGGCCGCCATCGTCTCGATCTCGCGTGCGCTCTTGAGTTGGATCATCGCAGGTTCAGGCGAAGGCGGTCGGGCGCTTAGCGGTCGGCCGCTTAGCGGCCGACCGCCTTGAGCGCACGGGCGAAGACGTCGTCGAACGAGCCGACCGCGTTGATGCCCTGCACATTCGCGCCTTGGGCGACATACCAATCGAGCACCGGCTTCGTCTGCGCATGGTACACGGTGAGCCGATGACGAACGGCCTCGGGCTCATCGTCCTTGCGACGGATCAGCGTGCCACCGTCATTGTTCGGGCACGGCGTGCCAATGGGCATGCCGGTGAACGGCTTCTGGCAGGTCTCGCAGGTGGTGCGTCCGGAGAGGCGATCCACGAGGAGCTCGTCGGCGATCACGAAGTCGAGGACCACGTCGACGTGCGTGCCGAGATCCTTGACGACCTGGGCCAGTCCCTCGGCCTGCGGCACGGTGCGCACGACGCCATCGAGGATGACGCCATTGGCCTGCGCCGGCGCCGCCAGCGCTTCCTTCATGATGCCCAGGATCACGGCATCGGGGACGAGATCGCCGCGATCCATGTAGGCCTTGGCGTCGAGTCCGAGCTTCGTTCCCGCCTTCACGGCGGCGCGAAGCACATCCCCCGTGGCAAGCTTCGGGACGCCGAGGGAAGCGGCGATCCGCTCCCCCTGCGTCCCTTTGCCTGCACCCGGTGGTCCGAGCAGGACGACGATCAACTCAGAAGCCCTGCTGGACGTTGCGGCCGCGGAAGCGCACGCGACCACCCTTCTTCATGAAACCATCGTACTTCCGAAGCAACAGGTGCTGCTGCATCTGCGCCATCGTGTCGAGCGCGACACCGACCACGATCAGCAGCGAGGTGCCGCCGAACTGGAAGGGGACCGCGAACATGTCGGCGAGCAGGATCGGCATCAGCGCGATGACCGTGAGGAAGAGCGCCCCCGGCAGCGTGATCCGCGACACCACATAGTCGATGTACTCGGCCGTCTTCGAGCCGGGCTTCACGCCTGGGATGAAGCCGCCCTGCTTCTTCAGGTTCTCGGCCAGGTCGACCGGATTGAAGATGATCGACGTGTAGAAGTACGTGAAGAACATGATCAGCACGGCGGACAGCGTGAAGTAGAGCCACGTGCCGGGTGCGAAGAGCTCCGCGAACTGCGCGATCGACTGATTGCCCGAGAAGCTGGCAATCGCGCCCGGCACGACGATGAGCGACTGCGCGAAGATGATCGGCATCACGCCCGCAGTGTTGATCTTGAGCGGGATGAAGTTCTTCGCCGCTTCGCGCTGACGGCCACGGGCCATCGTGCGCTGCGGGATCTGAATCGCGATGCGGCGGGCCGCGAGCGTCATCGTGACGACACCGGCGACGACGAGCGCCATGACGACGATCATGCCGAGCATCGACAGGAGCGAGACCGCCCCCGTGCTGACGAACGAGAACATCTGGAAGATGCCCGGAACGAAACGCTCGACGATCGAGAAGAAGATCAGGAGCGAGGCGCCGTTGCCGAGGCCGCGTTCGGTGATCTGCTCACCGAGCCACATCACGAAGAGGGCGCCGGTCGTGAGGAAGAGCACCATCTGCAGGACGAAGCCCGTTCCAGGGTTCTGTACCGCGCCCTGGACACCAGTCGTGAACAACGCGTAGCCGTAGCCCTGGATCGCGGCGAGCACGACCGTGCCGTACCGCGTCCACTGCGTGATCTTCTTGCGCCCTTCCTCATCCTTCTGGAGCTTGTCCATGGATGGGACGACCGCGGCACCGATCTGCATGAAGATCGAGGCCGAGATGTAGGGCATGATGCCGAGCGCGAAGATCGTGGAACGGGAAAGATTCCCGCCCACGAAGAGATCGTACAGCCCGAGCAGCCCGCCGCCCTGAGTCGCGAAGAAGTCGAGCATCGCCGTCACGTCGACGCCGGGGGCGGTGACGTGCGACCCCACCCGATAGATCACCAGGCAGAGGAACGTGAAGGTGATCTTCTGCCAGAGCTCCGGCGTGCGGTAGATGTTCCCTACCGCCGCCATGGGGTTCGGCTGCGCCATCTTACGCCTCGACCGTGCCGCCAGCGGCGACGAGCTTGGCGGCGGCGGCGGCGCTGACCTTCAGCCCCTTCACCGTGTAGGCCTTGGTCACTTCGCCATTGGCGAGGAGCTTGCCCGGGCCCTTCGACAGCTTGACGAAACCCGCGGCCTCGAGCGTCAGCATGTTCACGTCCGTGCCGTCGAGGAGCGCGAGGTCGGCGAGACCGACGATCTGCGACTCGACGCGGAACGGATTGGTGAAGCCACGCTTCGGCACGCGACGCGTGAGCGGCATCTGGCCGCCTTCGAAATGCGGCTTGTTTCCGCCCGGACCGTGATGGCCGGAACGGGCCTTGATGCCCTTATGACCCTTGCCCGACGTCTTGCCCGTGCCCGAACCCGGGCCGCGCCCGAGGCGCTTCCGGTTGCGGTGCGAGCCCGGCGTACGCGCCAGGGTGCCGAGGGTGATTTTTTCTTCGCTCATATATGGTTACTCCGTCTCGGCCGTGATCGTGACCAGGTGGCGGACGCGCTTGATCATGCCGCGCAGCGCCGGAGAATCCTGATGCACGACCGACGCCTGATGGTGCTTGAGGCCGAGGGCCTCAAGGGTCGCGTTCATGACTTTGTTGTGTCCGATGCCGGAACGCACCTGGGTGATACGCACTTTCCCCGTGGTGAGCGTGTTCGGCTCGGTGTGCTTCGGCCCGCGAGTGCGGTGCCACACGAATGTGCGCGGCATTATGCGATCTCCTTGGACTTGGCGCGCGACTTGTACGGCAGCGAGGAGACCTCGACACCGCGCTCGCGCGCGATCTGCTCCACCGTCGTGAGGGCCGTGAGGCCATCAAGGGCGGCGAGCACCATGTTGTGCGGGTTCGTCGAACCCAGCGACTTCGTGAGAATGTCGTGGATGCCCGCGCACTCCATGATCGCGCGCACCGCACCACCGGCGATCACACCGGCACCCGGCGCGGCCGGCTTCATGAGGACCTTGCCGGCCCCATGCTTGCCAACGATCTCGTGGGGGATGGTCGCACCCGTCATCGGGATGGAGACCATGGCGCGACGGGCCCCGTCCACGGCCTTACGGACCGCTTCGGAGACTTCGTTCGCCTTGCCGGTCGCGATGCCCACCTTCCCCTGCCCATCGCCGACGGCGACGAGCGCGTTGAAGCTGAAGCGACGACCGCCCTTCACGACCTTTGCGACGCGATTGATCGCGATCACGTTCTCGAGGAGATCGCTCCCCTCGCGCTCCTGCATGGGCGAGCCGCCGCGACCACCGTCGCGACCACCACGTCCGCCGTCACGGCCACCAGGACCGCCCGGGCCACTGCGCCCGCCGGGGCCACCTGGGCCACCGGGACCGCGCGCGCCAGGACCACCGCGCATGCCGCCGCCACCCGGAGCGCCACGCCCACGGCCAGCACCCGGACCGCCAGTGCGTCCACCACGTGCGCCGCCGGCGCCACCACCGAAACCACCAGTCTGTTCAGCCATTAGAACTCCAACCCGCCTTCGCGGGCTCCGTCGGCCACCGCCTTCACGCGGCCGTGATACTGGTATCCACCACGATCGAACACGACCTTCGTGATGCCGGCTGCCTTCGCCTTTTCGGCGACGCGCTTACCGACTTCGACCGACTTCTCCGCCTTCTTCCCCTCGAGCCCGCTGTCCGTCACGGTCATGAGGGTCCTATGCAGCACATCGTCGACCAACTGCACCGTCATGTGCTTCAGCGAGCGGAAGACCACGAGGCGCGGCCGCTCGGCCGTGCCGGACACCTTGGCCCGCACGCGGATGTGACGTCGCGCGCGGAGTCCCGCACGCGTCTTGGGTACACGCTTTCCCGGCATTACTTACCTCCAGCCTTGCCGGCCTTACGCCGGATGACTTCGCCCTGGTACTTGATGCCCTTGCCCTTGTACGGCTCGGGGGGACGGAGCAAACGGATTTCCGCTGCCACCTGACCGACCTTTTCCTTGTCGGCGCCTTCGATCACGACCTGCGTCGGGACCGGCGCACTGATCTTGATGCCAGCCGGTGCCTTGTACTGGATCTGGTGCGAGAAGCCAAGCGCGAGCTGGACGCCGAACGGCTTCAGCTCCGCCTTGAAGCCGACGCCGTTGATCTCCAGCGTCTTCATATAGCCCTTCGAGCAGCCCTCGACCATGTTGGCGACGAGCGTGCGCGACAGACCGTGGAGCGCCTTGTGCTTCTGGTCCTCGGAGGGACGCGTCACCGTGATGACGTTGCCTTCCATCGACAGACCGATCTCGGGATGGATCGCCCGGGAGAGTTCTCCCTTGGGGCCCTTCACCGACACATGGTTGCCATCAAGCTTCACCGTCACACCGGACGGGATAACGACTGGGAGCTTACCGATACGCGACATGAGTGGGCTCCTTACCAGACGTAGGCGAGGAGTTCACCGCCGGTGCGCTCAGCGCGCGCCTGGCGATCCGTCATCAGCCCCTTCGAGGTGCTGAGGATGGCGACGCCCAGGCCGTTGCGCACGCGCGGGATCTCCGCTGCGCCGACATACTGCCGGAGGCCGGGGGTGGACACGCGCTTGAGTGCGCGGATGACCGGCGTGGCGCCGGCGTACTTCAGCGCAACGCGGAGCACCAAGCGGCCCTCGGCGTTCTCGAGTGTCTTGTAATCGGTGATGAAGTGGTTCTCCTTCAGCAGGCGGGCGATCTCCACCTTCATCTTGGACGCCGGCATATCCACGCGCCGATGCTTCGAACCGACAGCATTACGGATTCGCGTGAGCATATCGGCGATCGGGTCAGTCATGCTCATGGTGAGGCTCTCACTGAGTGTGGATGTGGTTCCCGGGGCGTTGTGCTGGCCGGGCCTTCATCCGTTGAACTACTGATGACCGATGGAGGATAACGGGAGCGAGGCCGTACGGCCTCGCCTCTTTCATCCGTCCACGTTCATCATTACCACGAGGCCTTACGCACCCCGGGGATCAGCCCCTGGAGCGCCATCTCGCGGAACGCGATACGGCTCAACCCGAAGTGCTGCAGGTTGCCGCGGCTGCGGCCGGTCATCTGGCAGCGGTTGCGGACGCGGGCCTTGGCGCCGTTGCGCGGGAGCTTCTGCAGCGCGACCTGCGCCGCACGCTTCTCCTCGTCTGAGGCCGTCACCGACTTCACGATGGCGCCCAGCTTGGCGCGCTTCGGCGCCTGCTTGGCGGCCATCACCTTGCGGCGTTCGTTCTTCTCGATCGTGCTCTTCTTGGCCATTCCTCAGCTCCCCTGAACAACGATGGGCTTGTCATCGCCACGGAACGGCATGCCGAGCTCGCGGAGGAGCGCGAATGCCAGATCGTCGCGGTTCGTGGTCGTCACGAACGTGATATCCATTCCGTGGATCGTCTCGACCAGGTCGTAGTTGATCTCCGGGAAGATCAACTGTTCCTTCACGCCGAGGCTGTAGTTACCGCGGCCGTCGAACGAGCGGGTGGAGAGACCGCGGAAGTCGCGGATCCGCGGGATCGCCGTCGACACAAAGCGGTCGAGGAACTCCCACATCCGGGCGCCACGCAGCGTCACCGACACGCCGATCTCCTGCCCTTCACGCTGCCCGAAGTTGGCGATCGACTTCTTCGCCTTCGTCCGCACCGGCTTCTGGCCGGTGATCACCGTGATCTCGTCCACGATCGCGTCGAGGACCTTGGGCTGCTTGATCGCCTCGCCCATGCCCACGTTGAGCGTGATCTTGCTGAGGTTCGGGAGCTGATGGACGTTCTTCAGCCCGAACTGCGTCATGAGCTTGCCGCGCACCACCGTACGGTAGTGCTGCTGCAGGCGCGGCGCCGGCGCCGGGAGTGCCGTGCCCTTGTGCTCCTTGGGGAGCATCGAGGCACGCTTCTCGCCCTGGCCGCTCTTCTTCTTTTCCTGCGTCTTGGTCGTTGCCATTGGTCAGTCCTCGCTCAGCGGGTCCGCGGGATCGACTGCCCGCTCTTCACGCTCACGCGCTCCTTCGTACCGTCGGCGTCGATCCGCGCGCGGACGCGCGTCGGCTCACCCGACTTCGGGTCGATCAGCATCACGTTCGACAGCGCCATCGGAGCCGGCATCTCGATGATGCCCGACGTCTCGTCAGCGGTGCGCGCCCGGCGATGCTTCTTCACGATGTTGATCCCCTCGATCGTGACGCGCCCCGTCTTCAGGTGCATCCGGAGGACCGTTCCTTCCTTCCCCTTGTCGTCGCCGCGCGCGATGCGCACGGTATCACCCTTCGTGATCTTGGTGACGACACGCTCAGCGTTGCGCTGATGGCGGGTGACGTTCTTCTTCCCGCGGGTCTTGCGATGAGTCAGAATACGCATGGCTTACAACACCTCAGGGGCCAGCGACACGATCTTCATATAGCGCTTGTCGCGCAGCTCTCGGGCCACGGGGCCGAAGATACGCGTCCCGCGCGGCTCGCCCTTGTCATCGATGATGACGATGGCGTTCTCGTCGAACTTGATATACGACCCGTCCTTGCGGCGGGTCTCCTTCACCGTCCGCACGACGACGCCTTTCGCCACATCGGACTTCTTCACGGTGCCATTCGGGAGCGCATCCTTCACCGCCACCACGACCTTGTCGCCAAGGCCGGCGTAGCGCTTGCGTGTCCCCCCGAGGACGCGGATCACCAGCGCCTTCTTGGCGCCGGAATTGTCCGCGACCTTCACGACGGATTCCTGTTGGATCATTGGTCAGCTCTCCTTAGCGCGCGCGGTCGACGATCTCGAGCAACCGGAACCGCTTGTCCTTGGACAGCGGGCGGGTCTCGACGATCCGGACGGTGTCCCCGACCTTCGCGCTGTTCAGCTCGTCATGAGCCTTCAGGCGCTTGGTCTTGGTCACCATCTTCCCATAGACGGGATGCGGCACGCGACGCTCGATCGCGACCACGATTGTCTTATCCATCTTGTCGCTCACCACCAATCCCTGGCGCACCTTGCGCGCGGAACGGGTCGCAGCGTCGGTCTTCACGGTCTCAGCCATTCTGGTTTCCTCTCGCACGCGTTAGCGCACGGCCTCCATCTTGTCCGACTTCTCGCGGAGCACAGTCTGAAGCCGCGCGATGTCGCGGCGGATGAAACGCAACCGAAGCGGATTGCTCAGCGGCTCGGTCGCCCCACGGAAGCGAAGACGGAATCGCTCCTCTTCCAACTCAGCGAGCCGCGCGGTGATCTCATCCACGCTCAGCTCTCGGATCTGATCAGCCTTCATTTGCTTGCGCCTCCTCGCGCGCCACGAACTTCGTCTTCACGCCGATCTTGGCTGCGGCGAGACCCAGCGCCTTCTCGGCCATTTCCTTTGTCACGCCTTCGATCTCGAACAGCATGCGGCCAGGCTTGACCACCGCCACCCAGTGTTCCGGCGAGCCCTTGCCCTTCCCCATTCGCGTTTCGGCCGGCTTCTTCGTCACTGGCTTGTCCGGGAAGATACGGATCCAGACCTTGCCACCACGCTTGATGTGGCGCGTCAGCGCCACGCGAGCCGCTTCGATCTGGCGCGCCGTCACCCACCCCGGCTCCTGCGCCTGAAGGCCGAACGTACCGAACGCGATGGTCGCACCACGACGGGCGAGGCCCGTCGTACGACCCTTGAACTGCTTGCGGAACTTGACCCGCTTTGGTGCCAGCATTCGTCAGCGCTCCTTAGGCGTCGGAGGAGTACGTGGATGCTCCACGACGCCCCTCGATGACTTCGCCCTTGAAGATCCACACCTTCACACCGATCGTGCCAAAGGTGGTCTTCGCCGTCGACGTCGCATAGTTGATGTCCGCGCGCAGCGTGTGCAGGGGCACACGACCCTCGTGATAGCCTTCGACGCGCGCGATTTCGGCACCGCCGAGACGGCCCGAGCACTTCACCTTGATGCCTTCTGCGCCCATCCGCATCGCGCTCTGCACCGCACGCTTCATCGCGCGACGGAACGAGATGCGCTGCGCCAGCTGGGCGGCGATGTTGTCGGCGACGAGCTGCGCTTCGATCTCCGGGCGCTTGATCTCCTCGACGTTCACACCGACTTCCTTGCCCGTCAGTTGCTGGAGCTCGGTCTTGAGCTCCTCGACCGCCTGGCCCTTCTTGCCGATCACCACGCCCGGGCGGCC
>Ga0163144_10008288_pt1 | contig 22513 bp, 19 predicted proteins | sample OliLak19BULKMAT1_FD_123175 | JGI IMG/M metagenome (GOLD analysis project Ga0163144, IMG submission 123175) | Freshwater microbial mat bacterial communities from Lake Vanda, McMurdo Dry Valleys, Antarctica - Oligotrophic Lake LV.19.BULKMAT1 | ecosystem: Environmental > Aquatic > Freshwater >...
CGCCGCCGCCGTCCGGGACATCCTCGAGCGCTCGCCCCAGGAGCGCGATGCCTGGCGGGCGCGCATCCGGGCCACCGCCCGCGAGCGCTACGCCTGGCCCATCGCCGCCGCCTCGTACCAGGAGCTCGTGCGCCGCCTGCGGCCGGGCTGAGCGCTACCCTGCCGCCGATGGCAGACCGGCTGAGCTACAGGCCTGCGCCGCCGAGTCGAGCCGCCCGTTCCGCCTTGCGCCGCGCCGAGCGTTCTTCATGGACTTTGACCACGTCGGCCGGGGAGCCCTCGACGATGAGCGCCCCCTTCTCCAGGAGCATCGCCCGGTTGCAGTACTCGACCACCCAGGCCATGTCATGGGTGACGAGCACGATGCCCTTGGCCGCCTGGACGAGCTCGATGACGCGCGTTTTGGACTTCGCGCGGAACTCGGCATCGCCGGTGGCCAGCACCTCGTCGAGCAGCAGGATGTCCGGGTCGACCGAGGTCGCGATGCTGAACCCCAGGCGCGCCCGCATGCCCGACGAGTAGGTCTTGATCGGCGCATCGATGAACTGGCCGAGGTCCGCGTAATCGACGATCGACGGCAGGAGCTCGCGCACGACCGGGTCATCGAGGCCCATGAAGGCGCCGGCCAGCAGGATGTTGTCGCGGCCGGACAGATCCTGATCGAAGCCCGCGCCGAGGGTCAGGAGGCTGGAGATGTGGCCGTTGACATCGACCGAGCCCTCCGAAGGCAGGATGATCCCGGCGAGTACCTGCAGGAGCGTGCTCTTGCCGGCGCCGTTGGGCCCGATGACCGCCAGAGACTCCCCTCGCTCCACATCAAAGGACACATCGCGCAGCGCCCAGAACGATTCCATCGGCTCGCGCGACAGGATCTGGCCCATCGACTGGCGGATGGTCGTCTTCTTGGTGAAGCGCAGGCTGTAGCGCACGCCGATGCCTGCCGCCCGGATGGCGAGTTGGCCCCGCCCAGCCTTGATCGGCGGGGGCGCGGCGGCGTCCGCACGGGACGAGGGCATGGGTGCTGGCGTCGCGCTCACAGGACCTTCGCGAACTGCGGCTCAAGGCGCTTGAAGAAGACCGCCGTGACGGCGATGAGCAGCAGGCTCGCGACGGTCAGGGCCAGGAGGCCGGTCCAGTCGGGCATGAGCGCTCCGCCATCCGGCGTGCCATACATCACCGCCCGGTACGCCTCGAACAGGATCGCCATCGGGTTGGCATGGGCTATGAAGCTCAGGGCCGGGTTCTCCTGGAAGACCGCGGTCTCGTCCAGCAGGGCCAGGCTGTACAGGCCCGGCGATAGGTAGAACCACAGCCGAAGGACATGACGCAGGACATTGCCGAGGTCACGGAAGAAGATGTTCGCGGCCGAGACAAGGAACGCGACACCGAGCGTGAACAGGTACTGGACGGCAGCGATGACCGGGATGACCAAGAGGTATGGGGAGATCCGGTCGATGTACAGGAGCATGATCGCAAAGAGCGGGATGAGCCCGAAGCCGAAGCCGACGACGCCGGCGGTGGTCGCCGCCACGGGCAGGACGATCTTGGGGAACTGGATCTGCTTGATCAGCTTCTCCTGGCTGACCACGGAACTGGCCGCATCGTTGACGCTGGTGGTGAACCACTTCCAGGGCAGGATGGCGGCCAGGATGAACAGGGGATAGTCGGGCGTGTCCCGTTGCAGGATGAGCCCGATGAAGACGACGTAGACCGCCATCTGCAGGAGCGGGTCCAGGATCCACCACAAGTTGCCGAAGAATGTGTCAGCGCCCTTCTTGCGGATGTCCGCCTGGACCAGGTAGCGGACCAGACGACGGCGCGAACGGACGTCGTCGATGGCCTCGCCGAGCAGGCGACGGGCACCCGGCCGGGTCGCGGCGTGCCGAAACACGGCTGGGACTTCACTCGTGGCGGACATCGCACGGAAGGGTAGCATCCGGACGCCCGACGGCGGCCGGCCGGTCAGTCGCAGCCTGGGCGCATGGCGCACCGGAAAGCCGCCGCGGCGCGCGCCCAGTTCGGCCGCTATCCTGTCCGGCGACAACCATCGGAGGGATCCGTGATCGAACAGGATCGCCAGGAGCGACCCGCTGACCGGCGCATCGCCGTAATCGGCCTTGGCTACGTGGGGCTGCCGCTGGCCATCTCGTTCGCCGAGGCCGGCCTGCGGGTCGTGGGAGTGGACGCGTACCAGGGCCGCGTCGATGAGCTCAACGCCGGCCATTCGCCGATCGACGACGTGTCCGACGCACGCCTGGCCACGGCCCTCGCCGCGAATCTGGCCGTGGTCGGGCCGGATATGGCGGATCTGGGCGCGGCCGACGCCGTCTTCGTGTGCGTCCCCACGCCGATCACCACGACCAAGGACCCGGATCTCGCTCCCGTCCTGACTGCGGCGCGGACCATCAAGCAGGGCCTGCGGGCGGGCCAGTTGATCATCCTCCAGTCCACGACCTTCCCGGGCACCACCACGGGTCCCTTCCGCGAGGTGCTCGAGGAGACCGGCCTCAAGGCCGGCACGGACTTCGACCTCGCCTTTGCTCCGGAGCGGGTCAACCCGGGCGATCCGGCCAGCGCCAGCAAGGGCGTGCCCCGCCTGGTCGGTGCCACCAGCCCGGCGGCCACGGAACGGGCTGCTGCCCTGCTCCGGCACATCAACGACCGGGTCGTCACGATGTCCTCGCCCGACGCGGCAGAGCTGGCCAAGCTGCTGGAGAACGTCTTCCGCAACATCAACATCGCCTTCGTGAACAACCTCGCCCTGCTGTGCGAGCGGATGGGACTCGACGTCTGGGAGGTCATCAACGCCGCGGCCACCAAGCCGTTCGGGTTCATGAAGTTCACGCCCGGGCCGGGGGTCGGTGGGCACTGCATCCCGGTCGATCCGTACTACCTCGCCTGGCGGGCGCGCGAATTCGACTTCATCGATCGCTTCATCGAGCTCGCCGGCGACATCAACTTCGCGATGCCGCGCCACGTCGTCGACCTCATCGCCGAAGCGCTCAACGACCGGGGCAAGGCCGTCAAGGGCGCGAAGGTGGGGATCCTCGGCGTGGCCTTCAAGCCGAACGTGCGCGATGCCCGCAACTCGCCGGCCGCCGACGTCATCGCCCTCGTCGCCGAGCGCGGCGCGAAGGTGCGCTTCCATGATCCGCATGTCGACACGTTCAAGGACGCGACCGGGGCCAGGTACGAAGAGACGCCGCTCGACGACCTGCTCGACTGGGCCGACGCGATCGTCGTCGTGACCGCGCACCGCGACATCGACTGGGCGGCCGTCTACGAGCGCGCCGAGCTCGTGGTCGATACCGTCGACAGCTCACATGGGCACTCGACGCGCGAGCGCCAGGTCCTGCGGCTGGGGGCGGGCTGGTCCAGCCGCGCGTGACGACCCGCGCCGGCGCGCCGCGGCCGGTCCTGATGATCGTCCACAGCTATTACGAGGAGGACCCTCGGGTCCGGCGTGAAGCGGAATCCCTGGTCAAGTCCGGGCGGCCGGTCGTCGTGCTCGGACTGCGCCAGCCGGACGGACCGGCGTCGTCCGACGTGGCCGGCGTCCGCGTCCACCACCTCGACGTCCAGCGTCACCAGGGCGCCGGCCTCGGCGTGTACCTGCGGGAGTACGTGTCGTTCCTGTTCCGCGCGATGTGGCGCAGCGTCCGACTCCACCGGCGGGAGCGGTTCGTGCTCGTCGAGGTCCACTCGTTGCCGGACTTCCTGGTCTTCGCGGCGCTGCCGTTGCGGCTCGCTGGGGTGCCGGTCCTGCTCGATCTGCACGAGGCGATGCCCGAGTTCTTCAGGAGCCGCTTCCCGGGCGCCTCGAACCCGATCGTCCATCGGCTGCTCGTGCTCCAGGAGCGGCTGTCGATCGCGCTGTCGACGCACACCATCACGGTCAACGAGCCGATGCGCGAGCGCCTCGTCCGGCTTGGCGTTCCCGATGCGAAGGCCGGGGTCGTCGTCAACAGCCCGTCGCTCGGCCGTTTCGACCTGACCGCCCACCCGCGCCGGATGTTCCGCGAGGACGGCCGGCTGCGGCTCGTCTACACCGGGGCGCTGACCCCGACCTACGAACTGGACGTGGCGGTGGCCGCGGTCGCCCGGGTCGCGAGGGATCGCCCCGACCTCGACGTGTCCTTCGAGATCTACGGCCGCGGCGACTCCGAGGCCGCACTCCGAGCCCAGGCCGCCGACCTCCGGGTCGCCGAGCGGGTCATCTTCCACGGGCGCATCCCGATCGACGCCGTCCCGGCCGCCGTCGCCGCGGCGGACATCGGGCTGGCGCCGACCCGCCACGATCGATTCACCGACATGAGCCTCTCGACCAAGGTCTTCGAGTACGGCGCGATGGGCAAGCCGGTCGTCGCGTCGCGCCTGCCGATGGTCGAGCAGACATTCCCGACCGGAACGGTGGCGACGTATCCGCCGGGCGAGGCCGACGCGATGGCTGGCGCGATCCTGTCGTTCGTCGACGATCCGACCGCGCGCGAGGCGGCCGTGGCTCGGACCGCGGTCGTCGTCGAACGGGGCTCGTGGGAGCACGAGGCGACGGGGTACCTTGCGTTGGTGCAGCGCCTGATCGACCCCCGATGAGCGATCCCGAGGCGGGGTCCGCGCCGGATCCGACCCTCGAGCGCGAACGGGACCGCGCGCGGCGGGCGAGCGAGGACGCCCGGCGAGCCGAACGCGAACTGCTCGAGGCGCGCGCAGAGGTCCGCCGCCTCGAGGCCCGATTGCGCCAGGTCGAGGGCCGGCTCGAGGCGCTGCGGGCGCGCCGCTCGGTCCGCGCAGCGGTCGGGATCTCGGGACGCGTCGGCGCGGCGATCGACGCGGCGCGCTCCGTGGTGGGAGGACGCGGCGATGGCGCCACCACGTCCGGCGGCGCGACGACCGCGATCCGAGCGGCGCCCGCCGCCGATGACGGCGCGATCCCTCGACGCGACCTGCCCGCCCGCTACCGCTCGCGGTTGCTGGCCGCGCTCCACGACCCGACCGCGTCCGGCGGCCCCGTCCGGATCGCGCTGGCCGAGGGCGCCGCGGACCTGGCGGCGACCGTGCGCGCCGGTGGCTTCGAGGTCGCGCCGCTCCGTGACGATGGCAGTGCCGTTGCCGCCGCCGTCGACGCGATCCTCGTCACGGACCCGGCCCTCGACCCCGCAACCCTCCCCGTCGGGCCCATCCGGATCGGGCTGGCGCCGGCCTCGAACCCATCGTTCGACATCCTCATCGACCCGGCCCCAAGCGAGCTCGGACCGACGCTGGTCGACGCCATCGATCGCTGGCTGCGGGCCACCCGCGTCGGCATCCGGATCCCGGCCGCGACCGCCGCCACGGCCGACACGTGGGGCGACACCCATCTCGCCCGGGCGTTTCGGGATGCGTTGCGCGCCGCTGGCTGGCCGACTCGCCTCCACGTTCGCGCCGACTGGGAGGATCCGGCGATCGGCCGGGACGACGTCGTCCTCGATCTGCTCGGCCTGCACGAGACGTCGGCCCCGTCCGGCGCCGTCGCCGTCCTGTGGCAGATCAGCCACCCGGAACTCGCCCGGCCCGCCCTGGTCGACCGCTACGACCTCGCGTTCGTCGCCTCCGATCCGTTCGCCGAGCTGCTGGCGGCCGAGGTCGCCGTGCCGGTCCGGCCGCTCCACCAGGCGACCGACCCCGACCGTTTCCGACCTCGGCCGGGCGGCCCGAGCCACGAGCTGCTGTTCGTCGGGGGCTGGCGCCAGGCCGGGCGACGGGTCCTCGAGGACCTCCTGCCGACCGAGCACGATCTGGCGGTCTACGGGGGCCGCTGGACCCCCGAGCGGATCGACCCGCGCCACCTGGCCGCCGGCGCGGTCCCCAACGACGAGCTCGGCGCGTACTACGCCGCGGCCGACATCGTGCTCAATGATCACTGGGCCGGGATGCGCCGCGAGGGCTTCCTCTCGAATCGGCTGTACGACGCCGCGGCCGCCGGGGCGTTCGTCATCAGCGATGACGTCGACGGCATCGAGACCGAGTTCGACGGCGGGATCGTGACCTACCGCGATCGCGCCGACCTGGCGCGCCTGGTCGATGCGTTCCTGGCCGATCCCGCGGCCCGCCGCACCCATGCGGAGCGCGCCCACCGCGCCGTCCTGGACCGGCACACATTCGCCCATCGCGCCCGGGCGTTCATCGCCGAGGTCGAGCCGCTGCTGTGGCCGCGAGGCGACGCATGAGCAGCCCGCGTCGGCTCGTCCGGTCGCTGCGATCGACCGTCCGCGATACGCTCGGGGCGCGCGCGACGAGCGGCCCGACCGGCGCCGGCGAGGATGACCCATTCGCCAAGTTCCGCTCCCCGACCGGGCCGACCCTCGTGAGCAACCCGACCCCGCGCCACGACCCCGCTCTCGATGATGATCCGCGCCTGGTCGTCCTGCTGCCGCACCTCGACGTCGACCGGATGTCCGGCGGCCCGAACACGGTCTTCCAGGTGACCGCGCGGCTCGTCCGCGAGGGCCTGCGGCTGCGCTACGTCGCGACCTCGGGCGCGCTCCGACCGGACGTCCCGGCAGTGCTTGATCACATCAGCCGGGTGAGCGGCGTCACCGCCCCGGACGGCGCGATCGACCTCGTCGACGCCTCGATGCGCAAGGCAACCCTCCATGTCGGGCGCGACGACGTCCTGCTCGCGTCGTGGTGGCCGACCGCCCACCTCGCCCGCGCGGCCCTCGACCACGTGCGGGCCGACGCTTTCCTGTACCTCGTCCAGGACTACGAGCCGGGGTTCTACCCGTGGTCCAGCAAGGCCGCGCTCGCCGAGGCGACGTACGCGATGCCGATGCGCCCGATCGTCAACGAGCCGTTCCTCGAGGCGTTCCTCCGCGACCGGGGCGCCGGCCATTTCGCGGATCCGGCGTGGCCGCGCACGACGTTCATGCCGGCCGTCGACCGCGCCGTGTTCCGTCCGCGTCGCGCCGACCGACCGGCCGGGTCGCCGCGCCGGCTGGTCTTCTACGCCCGACCGCGCAACCCGCGCAACCTGTTCGAGATCGGGCTGCGGGCGCTGCGCGCCGCCGCCGCCGCCGGGGTCTTCGACGACGCCCCGTGGGAGTTCCTCGCCATCGGGCAGGACCTGCCGGACCTGCCGCTGACCGAGCGGCACATGCTCCGGTCCCAGCGGTGGCTGTCGTACGAGGCGTACGGGGAACTCCTCGGCTCGGCCGATGTGCTCCTGTCGCTCATGCTCTCGCCGCATACGAGCTATCCGCCTCTCGAGATGGCCGCGGCGGGTGGGCAGGTCGTCACCAACACCTACGGCCCGAAGACCGCTGATGCCTTGGCGGCGATCTCACCTGCGTTGCGCGCGGTGCCGCCCGACGTCGATCCGCTCGTCGGGGCGCTGCGCGACGCGGTCGGCGCCATGGGGGTCGCGACCGCCGTGACCGACCTGCCCGCGACCTGGGACGAGGCGCTGGCCGACGTCGTGCCGTGGGTGGCTCGCCAGGTCCACGACCTCCGGGCGGGCAGATGAGCACGACGCGCCTCCACGTCGTCCCGACCCTCGCCGAGGCGCCGGACCCGAGTCCGGGCGCAACGATCGTCGTCCTCGATCCGACCTGGGTACCCGTGCCTGGTGAGCGCCACGACCTCGTGGCGGCCCGGCGCCTGTTCGGCGACGTCGTCGAGCGCCTGGACCTGTTCGACGGCGCGCTCGAGCTGGTCGACGCCTGGGCCGACGCGACGGGGATCGCAGATCGGTTGACGGTCGAGGGCGTCACCTACTGGTTCCGGATGCGCGAAACGATGTGGCGCTGGCTGCACGAGCGGCTGCTGTGGCGTCACGCCCTGGCCGGGGTGGTCGAGCGCGTCTCCGCGTCCGACGACATCACCGAGGTCCGCATCCCGCCCGATGAACCTGCCCTCGCCGACGTGGCGCGCCTCCTGTGGCCCGATCGGGTCGTCGTCGATGGCCCGGACGCGAGCGAGACGGACGCCGATGCGGAGGCGCCATCCCCGTCGGCCGCGTCCCGCGGCACCACCGTCGCCTTCGCGAACCCGGTGCGCCGCGTCGTCCGATCCCTCCTCGGCCGATCCGCGCCGGCCGCGACCGAGGCGTCCGTCATCACCGGCGGCCGGGCCGGGACCGAGCGAGCCCGTCGCGAGGCCATCCTCGCCGACCGCGTCGCGTCGATCGTGGCCGAGCCGACCGACCGGGTCCTCGTCCTCACGAATCCGGCCACCCATCAGCGGGTTGGCGCCGCCGGCGGCGATCGACGGGACCCGCTGTTCGGCGCCATCATCCCGGGCCTCTCCAGGGCGGGTCTGCCACCGGTCCTCCTGGCCACCGGCATCGACCATCGGCGCGACGACGACTGGCGTCTGGTCGAAGCCGACGATCGCATGTTGCCCCAGTTCCTGCTGCGGACTCGCTGGTCGCGCTCGGCGGACGACGCCCGGGCCGAGGTGGCGCTCACCGATCTCCACGCCGCCGTCGCCGCCGTCCGGGACGCGCCGCTCGATGTCGACGGGATCGATCTCGGGCCCGAGTTCGCCGACGCCCTGCTCGCCGCCGCGACGCGCGTCGTGCGCACTGACGTCCACATGCTCGCCCGCGCCGAGCGGCTCATCGACGAGCTCGAGCCACGCGCCGTCATCCTCGCCCAGGAGGGCATCCGGACCCCGTGGCTGATCGCCGCCCGGCGGGCCGGGATCCCGTCGTTCGCCGTCCAGCACGGCGTCCTGTATCCGGGCCACGCCGGCTACCCGAACCGGTGGCACCCCGATCGATGCCTCCCGACCCGGACGTTCCTGTACGGCGACTTCGAGCGCCAGGTCCTGCTCGATCTTGGGTCGTACCAGCCGGATGAGGTCGAGACCGTCGGGTCGCCGCGCCTCGACCTGGACACCGCCCCGACGGATGCGGACGGCCGGGCGGCGGAGCGCCGGGCCGTGAGAGTCGAGCTCGGTGTCGCCGATGGCGACCGGCTGGTCGTCATCTCGACCGTGAACCTGCGGTTCGTGCAGCGCTCTCACTTCGCGCACATGCTCGAGGCCATGCTCTGTGGCCCGCTGCCAGGCGTGCACCTCGTGTTCAAGCAGCACCCGGGCGAGCACGACGACGGTCCGTACCGCGAGCTCGTGCGCGGCCTGGCCGTCGCGGGCGGCTGGACCGCGCCGCCGATCTCGGTCGTCAAGGACGTCGACCTGTATCGACTGCTGCGCGCGGCAGACGCCCACCTCGGCCTCCTGTCCACTGTCCTCACCGACGCGGTCGCGGCCGGCACGCCGAACCTCATCGCCCTGACCGATCGCCACGCCGACCTGCTCGGCTACGTCGAGGCCGGGGTCGCCCGCCCGGTCCGTTCCCCGGCCGACGTCCGCGCCGCGCTCGATGACCCGAGTTCGACCGAGCCCGGTGCCCGTGCCGCGTTCCTCGCCCGCCACGTCCGCACCGGCGACGCCAGCGCCCGGATCGTCGCGTCGGTCGTGACGCTGGTGCGCGCCCCGGTCGCCGGCGGCGGCCGGCCACGGCCCGTGCGGTAGCATTCGGCGAGCCCCAGCCACGGAGTCTCGACCCGTCATGCCGACCATCCAGCAGGTCCTCGCGCCGCTCAAGGTGGTCCTGCGCCCGCTCGTGCGCCGGGTGCGGCCCCGACCCGCCGCCCCGAAGCCAGCCCGACGGCCGTGGCAGTTCTACCACCAGCTGCCCGAGGAGCGGCGGATCTCCGTCCTCGAGGGCAAGCACCCGGGAGCACGGGTGCTCATCGTCGCGACCGGCCCGTCCGCCAAGGAGGTCCTCCCGTTCGACGAGCGGCTCCATGAGCGCTATGACATCGTCGTCGGGCTCAACGGCAGCGTGACGATGGTCGAGCACCTCGACTATTTCCTGTCGGTCGAGTCGAAGGCAGCCATCTGGGACTGGTACCACCATCCGCTGCCGCCCCGGGTCGTGCGCTGCGTCTCCGAATCCGGCCTGCGATTCGCCGCGGAGCAGGGCCGCCCGGATGTCCAGGCCGACCGCTCGTTCGTGGTGCTCCGGCACGTGTACGACACGCCCGTGGACATCCGCCGTTACCGCAATCCTGCCGGCGAGGAGGGGATCGTGGTCGGACCGCGCGGCGAGACCCAGCTCGGACGTGGCACGGTCACGCTGCAGGCCCTCCACTTCGCCTCGATGCTGGGCGCGCGCGAGATCCACCTGCTGGGGGCCGACCTCCATTTTCGCGGCGCGATCCAGCACTTTTATGGCCAGCACGAGTACGGGACGCACGAGGTGGATGGGCGGCGCTACCACCGCCTCGACGTCGAGACGCGGATGAACCCGGTCGTGACGACGACCCACCCACGCTCGGGCGAGACCGTCGAGTCGACCCTCCATTTCGTCGAGAGCGCCGAATACATCGACGAGGTCGTGCGAACGCTCCTGCCGGCGGTCGGGGTCGAGGTCGTCGACTTCTCCGACGGCCTGCTCGCCGCGCCGCGACGGGGCGACTTCGCGACGTACATGGAGCGCGGCGAGATCGTCGAGCGTGTGCCCCTGCCCCAGCGGGTCACGGCCGGGTGAGGCGCCTGCTCGCGATCCCGGCGTCGGCGCTGCCGGCGGTCGTTCGGCGCGTCCTCGCGATCGAGCCCGTGCGGCGGATGGTCCAGGGCGAGCTCGCGCGCCTCGGCCGGACCGTCACGTCGAGCGCGGCTGGGCCCGGACTGCCGGGCTTCACCGACCGCCATGGCACGGTCCACCACCTCGACCTGCTGGGGGCGACGGCCGGGGCGGCGGTGGCCGGCCGGATCCTCGAGGTCGGCTGCTACGACGGCTCGGTGGCGTTCGAGCTGACCCGGCGGCCCGGGACGACCGTCGTCGCCTCGGACCTCGCGCGCTACTACGTCGTCCAGCGTCCGAGGCAGGTCACCTTCGTCGAGGACGACGTCACGGAGTCGACCCTGGAGCCGGGCGGCTTCGACCGGGCGGCCTGATGTACCACGACTACAACCCGTTCTTCAGCGCGAACGGCGGCCATTCGCTCGCGACGCTCGACCTGCCGTGGGGCCACGTCCGGCTCGATGACGAGGACGTCGAGCGCTACTTCCGCGAGCTCCGGCCTACGGAGGCCGACCAGGCGCTGCGCTTCTATCGCGACAGCCTCAACCGGATGACGCGGGCCGACCTTCGGGCGGCGATCGAGGGTGCGGGCCTGGAGTTCCTCGCGGCGATCCCATGGAACCAGCGCGCGCTCGTGCCCGACGCGACGCCGCAGGTGCTCGCCGAGGTCCGGCGGACCTATCCGGCCGCCACGATCGAGGACCTGCTCGGGACCTTCGTGGCGGTCGTCGCCCGGCGGCCGGACCGAGCGGGCGCGTGATCACGGTCCGTCCCGCCATGGCGGGCGATGCGGACCTCCTGCTCGCCTGGGCGAACGAGCCGAGCACCCGCGCCGCCGGCTTCCACCCCGACCCGATCGATCCGGCCACGCATCGTCGGTGGCTGGCCGAGCGGCTGGCCGCTCCCGGTCGGTCCCTGTTCGTGGGGCTCGACGACGGCGAGCCGGTCGGGCCGGTCAGGATCGATATCGACGAGGACGGTCGGGCGGAGGTCGGCAACTCGGTCGCGGAGGCCGCCCGCGGCCGCGGGATCGGGCGAGCGCTGCTCGAGGCCGGGATCACCGCCGCCGTCGCCGCGGCCGATGACCGATCCACCAGCGACGGCAGCCCGCCGATCCGAACCCTCGTCGCGCATATCCGCCCTGACAACGCCGCATCGCTCGCCCTGTTCGGCCGGGCCGGGTTCCACGCCGCGGGCGAGGGCTCGGTCCACGGTGCGCTGTGTCGCGTCTTCGAGCGCCCGGTGCCGCGACCGGCCCCGCGCGTCGTGGCGATCGTTCAGGCGCGCCTGGGCAGCACCCGCCTGCCGGGCAAGGTCCTGCTCCCGCTCGGCGCCTACCCGGTGCTCGGCCACGTGATGCGCCGCGTCGCGCGGGCGGCGAGCGTGGACCGGGTCGTGCTGGCGACGACGACTCACCCCGCCGACGACCCGCTCATCGACCTGGCGGATCGGGAGGGCTGGTCGGTCGTGCGCGGCAGCGTCGAGGACGTCCTGGACCGGTACATGACGGCAGCTCGGGCCCACGACGCCGACCTCGTCGTCCGGATCACCTCGGACTGCCCGCTCATCGATCCGGAGGTCGTCGACGAGGTCGTCGCGGCGTCGCTGGACGAGGCCTGGGACTTCACCGCCAACACCATCGAGCCGCGGACCTACCCGCGCGGCCTCGACACCGAGGTCATCTCGCGAACGGCGCTCGCCCGCGCCTGGGCCGAGGACGAAGAGCCGGCCTGGCGTGAGCACGTCACGCCCTACCTCTACCGCCATCCCGATCGGTTCCGCTGTCGCGCGGTACGCTCGCCGACCGACCACTCGGCCGAGCGCTGGGTCGTCGACACCTCCGCCGACTACGACCTCCTCCAGCGGATCGTCGGTGCGCTCGACAGGGACGATGCGTCGTGGCGCGAGGTCCTCGCCGTGGTCGAGGCGCATCCGGAGTGGCGCGACCTCAATCGCGCGGTCGAGCAGAAGGTCGTGCCACCGGCCGCTGGTCAGCAGTGACCGGCGGGAGGCTCGTGATCCGAGCGGACGCGTCGGCCGACTTCGGGACGGGCCACGTGATCCGCTGCCGGACGCTCGCCACAGCCTTCATCGCACGTGGCTGGACGGCGACACTGGCCACCCGCGACCTGCCCGGCGCGCTCGCGCCGGCCATCGATGCGGCCGGCATCGCCGTGCACGCGCTTGACCCGGACGGCACGCCGCACGACGACGTCGCCGCCGTCGTCGGGATCGCGACGCCCGGCGGCACCGACCCGCGTCCCACGGTCATCCTCGCCGACCACTATGGCATCGATGCCGCCTGGCTCGACGCCGTTCGACCGGCGGCCACGGTCCTGGCTGTCGTCGATGACCTGGCCGATCGCCCGCAGCCCGTCGATCTCCTCGTCAACCAGAACCTCGGCATCGACCCGGGGACCTACAGCCGCCTCGTCCCGGCGACGGCCCGCGTCCTCGTCGGACCGGCCTATGCCCTCGTCCGGCGCGACTTCTGGGAGCGGCGCGCCCACGCCCGACCACGCGACGGCCGGATCGCCCGCGCCATCGTGTTCATCAGCGGTTCGGACCGCGACGACGTCACGGCGCGGGCCGTCGCCGCGCTCGCCGACGTGGACCTGCCCGCGGACATCGTCGTCGGGGCCGCCTACCCGCACCTCGCCAGGCTGCGCGCCCGCATCGCGGCCGCGCCCGGGATACGCCTGCATGTCAACGTCGACGACATGGCCGCGCTCATGGACCGGGCCGACCTCGCGATCGGGGCCCCGAGCTCAGCGAGCTGGGAGCGCTGTACCATAGGTCTACCGGCCATCCTCGTCGTTCTGGCGGACAATCAGGTAGCTGCCGAACGCGGCCTCGTCGAGGCTGGGGCGGCGACGAGCGCCGGATGGCACGCTGAGGTCACCGAAGGGACCATTCGGGACCTGGTCCTGGCCCTCATCGCCGATCCGCTCCGCGTGGCGGCCATGGCGGCTGCGGCCGCGGCGGTCACCGATGGCCACGGCACCGAGCGGGTGGCGACCGAGATCGAGACCCTGGTCGCGGCCAGGATGGAGGCACGATGAACGAGCCGCGGGACATCGCCCCGATACGGATCGGCGCCCACGACGTCGGACCGGGCAACCCGGTCTACGTCATCGCCGAAGTGTCGGCCAACCACGGCCAGGACTACGAGCGGGCCGAGCGCATCGTGCGAGCCGCGGCCGGCGCCGGCGCGAACGCCGTCAAGCTACAGACCTACAAGCCGGACACGATCACGATCGACAGTGATGCGTCCGAGTTTCGGTCCGGATCCGGGTCGCTGTGGGAGGGCACGACCCTCCATGCGCTGTATAGCAGCGGCTACATGCCGTGGGAGTGGCAGCCGGACCTGCTGCGACTCGCCAACGAGCTGGGCCTCGACGGGTTCTCGTCGCCGTTTGACTCGACCGCCGTCGACTTCCTCGCGGCGCTCGACGTACCGGCCTTCAAGATCGCGTCGTTCGAGCTCGTCGACCTCCCGCTCATCCGCCGCTGCGCCGCTACCGGCAAGCCGCTCATCATCTCGACCGGGATGGCCACCGAGGCCGAGGTCGACGAGGCGGTCGAGGCGGCCCGCGGCGCCGGCGCTACGGGCATCGCGCTACTCAAGGCGTCGAGCGCCTACCCATCGCCGCCAGAGTCGATGAACCTGCGCGCCATCCCGGCGATGGCCGAGCGCTACGGCGTGCCGATCGGGCTGTCCGACCACACGACCGGCGCGACCGCGGCCGTGGCGGCCGTCGCGCTCGGGGCCTGTCTCGTCGAGAAGCACATCACCGGGTCGCACGAGGACTCCACCGCGGACGAGGCCTTCTCGCTCGACCCGACCGAGTTCGCGGCCATGGTCGAGGCCATCCGCTACGCGGAACGGGCGCTCGGCCAGCCGATCGTCGGCCCGACCGAGCAGGAGACCGAGAGTCGCCGCTTTCGGCGCTCGCTGTTCGTCGTCGAGGATATCGCCGCCGGGGAGATCCTGACCGAGCGGAACGTGCGCTCGATCCGCCCGGCCAGCGGGATGCACACGCGCGAATACGAGGCGGTCCTCGGCCGTCGCGCAAGCCGCGCCATCGAGCGCGGGACCCCGCTCGACTGGGACCTCATCAGCGGGCTGCGTACGCCTCGCTGACCTTGTCCAGCGCCACGACCACGTCGTCGAGGTCGGCGTCGGTCATCCCGGCGTGCAACGGGAGCGTCAGCAGCCGCTCGTAGGCGGCCTCGGCGACCGGCATCGACACGCCCGGACAGCGCTCGCGGTAGTACGGGTGCGTGTGGACCGGGATGTAGTGGACGTTGACCCCGATGCCCTCGGCTCGCAGGGCCCGGAAGACCTCGGCCCGACCGACGCGCAGCGCGTCCGGTCGAAGCCTGGCGAACAGGAAATGCCAGGCGGGGTCGGCGTCGGGCGAGATCGCCGGCAGCTCGACGGCCGGGTGCCCGGCCAGCCGCTCGAGGTAGCGGGCCGCCAGCTCGCGTCGACGGGCGAGGAAGTCGCCGAGCCGGCGTACCTGCGACCGACCCAGCGCAGCGGCGATGTCGGTGAGCCGGTAGTTGTAGCCGAGCTCGACCATGGCGTACGTCCAGTCGCGTCGCTCGGCGAGTTCGCTCGAGATGCCGTGGTTGCGGAAACGGCGGAGTGCGTCGGCCAGGTCGTCGCGATCGGTCAGCACGGCGCCGCCCTCGCCGGTCGTCATGATCTTCGCCGGGTGGAGACTCAGCACCGTCAGGTCGGCCAGCGTCCCGACGGCGCGACCGTCCAGCGTGGCCCCCAGCGAGTGGGCCGCGTCGGCGATGAGCAGCGCCGGGCCGGCCGGGGCCGCGTCGGCGACCGCCCGCAGCGCCGGATAGTCGGCCGGATGGCCCGCGTAGTCCACGGCGACGATCGCCCGTGTAGCCGGCGTGACCGCCTCGGCGACCGCGGCCGGGTCGATGAGCAGGTCGTCCGGTCGCACGTCGGCGAAGCGTGGCGTCGCCCCGGTGTACAGGACGGCGTTGGCCGTGGCCACGAACGTCATCGGTGTCGTGATCGCCTCGTCGCCCGGACCGAGGCCGGCGACCGCCATCGCGCCGTGGAGCGCCGCCGTCCCGGAGCTGAACGCCACGGCGTGGCGAGCGCCGGTTGCGTCCACGAGCGCGGCCTCGAACTCGGGCACGCGCGGGCCGGTGGTCAGCCAGTCGGAGCGGAGGGCCTCGGTGACGGCCGCGACGTCCTCGTCGGAGATGACCTGGCGGGCGTACGGCAGGAGGGTGGCACGGACCGGCGTCCCGCCGTCGATGGCGAGCGGTCGGGCGTCGGTGCGAGCGCCCATCAGTGGACCTCGATCCCGGCCGCGAGTCGCTCGCGCATCCAACCACGGACCCGACCGAGCCCATCGGCCAGCTCGACCTGCGGGTGCCAGTCGAGCAGTTCCGCGGCCAGGGCCGGATCGGAGCGCAGCACCGCGATCTCGCTCTGCGGATGGATGTGCGGCACGTGTACGACGCGCACGGGATCCGGTTCGACGAGCGCCGCCAGCTCGTTGACGCTGACGTCGCGGCCGGTGCCGGCGTTGAGGATCCGGCCCGGGACGCCGTCCGAGAGCAGCGCCGCGACGACGAACCGGGCGCAATCTGCTACGTACAGCAGGTCGCGCGTCTGGGTCCCGTCGCCGTAGATGCGCAGTTCCTCGCCGAGCAGCGAGCGCCGCGTGAAGATGGCGACCACCCCGCCCTCACCGACCGACCGCTGGAACGGGCCGTACGTGTTGAACGGCCGGACGACCGTCGTCGGCAGGCCGTAGGCGTGGAAGTAGGACAGCGTCAGCGCCTCGCCCGCGAGCTTCGAGGCCGCGTAGGGCGAGGCCGGCTTCGTCGGATGGTCCTCGCCGATGCCGCGGCCAGCCGCGCGGTCGTAGACCATGCACGTGCTCATGAACAGGACCCGCGCCCCCGAGGCGCGGGCCGCCTCGAGGATGTTGAACGTGCCGACCACGTCATTCTCGAACGTCGTCGCCGGGTCGTCGATCGACTCCTGGACCGAGATCGATGCGGCGAGATGGGCGATCGCGTCGACCTCACTGGCCCACCTTCGACAGGCTTCGGCGTCGCGCACGTCGCCCTCCTCGAACGGGCGCATGCCGGGATGCCCGGCGAACTCCTCGAGCGCTGCCACGTCGCCGGCGACGAGGTTGTCGATCGGCAGGACCTCGTGACCCGCGGCGAGCAGCTCGGCGACGACCCAGCGGCCGATGAACCCGGCCGCGCCCGTGACGAGCACCCTCATCCCGGCAGCCCCATGCCTCGTTCCGCCTCGAAGGTCTGGGCCACGAGGTCGCGGACGCCGGCCAGATCGAGCGGCGCGACCCCGTCCGATCGGTATGCTCCGGTGGGTGCCGGTGGCAGGTCCGCGTACGCGGCACGAACCTCGGGCGCGACCTCGATCGAGGGCAGGACCGCGAACATGTCGCCGATGTCGAGGGCGCGCATCGATTCGTCGTCCGTCATCAGTTCCTCGTAGCCTTTCTCGCCGGCCCGCGGCTCGATGGTCTGCCGCGCGATCGCCGTCGGATCGAGCCCGTTCGCCGGGGCGATCACATCGATGGTGGCCGTGATGAGATCGTCAAGCCGGGCGGCCGGCATCTTGAACACGAAGACCTCGCCGCCGCGGGCGACCTCCGCGGCCTTGACTGCGAGCTCCACGGCCCGATCCGTGCTCATGATGAACCGGGTCATCGCGGGATCCGTGACGGTCACCGGGCCACCGGCCGCGATCTGGCGCGCGAACAGCTCCAGCGCCGAGCCGCGCGAGCCGAGGACGTTGCCGAACCGGACGCTCGCAAAGACCGTGGGATGCGAGCCGCGGTAGTTCGTCGCGGCGCTGACCAGCTTTTCGGCGAGCAGCTTGCTCGCACCCATGACCGAGGTCGGGTTGGCCGCCTTGTCCGACGACGTCAGGATCATCGTCGAGACGCCGGCTGCGAGGCACGCGTCGATGACGTTCTGCGTCCCGGTCACATTCGTCTGCGTCGCCTCGAACGGGTTGTATTCGCCCGACTCGACGTGCTTGAGGGCTGCACAGTGGAAGACGACGTCGATGCCCTCGCAGGCACGCATCAGCCGGTCCCGGTCGCGGATGTCGCCGATGAGGAAGCGGACGTTGCGCTCGTGGTGGCGATGGCGCTGGTAGAACTGCTTGGTCTCGTCGCGCCCGAACACGCGGACGACCTCGGGGCCCTGCACGAGCAGGTGGTCGACCAACCGCGATCCGATCGTCCCGGAACCTCCGGTGATCAGCACGCGACGGCCGCGGAACGGCGTCGAGGCGTCGATTTGCTCCTCCTGTCGTCGGGGCGTGTCCCGGCGGTACTGTACGATACCGCCCGCCCTGTCGACTTCCGGCCGTCACCGGTCTACATCGCTGCCACAGGAACCGCCACCCCATGACCCTTCGAGCCAAGCCCGTCAAGCGCTCCCAGAAGCCATCCTGGGAAAGCCGCGACCGGAAGAACTTCTACCTCAATCTCGGCTTCGGAATCGTCGTCGCCGCCGCGGTCCTCATCCTCCTCGCTGCCATCGGCGTCTCGTACTACAACGAGAATCTGGCAAGCGTCGGGAGCGTGAACGGCGAGACCATCACCCGCAGCCAGCTGCGTGACCGGGTCGTCATCGAGAGCTGGCGCCTGACCGAGGCGGAGCGCCGCGCCCGGACCCAGTTCGTCGCGGGCCAGCTGAGCCAGGCCGAGCTCGACCTCCAGAACCAGATCATCGGCCAGCAGCGCGAGCAGGTCGTGGCCACCTCCCTCGAGCGGATCATCGACAACATGCTCCAGGCCGACCTGGCCGTCGAGGAGGGCATCACCGTCACCGAGGCCGACATCGACACTCGGCTGATCGAGGAGGCGACCACACCGGAGACTCGCCGCGGCTGGGTCATCGAGGTCGAGCCGGTCACCGAGGCCGGCGCCCTGGAGCCGACTGCCGAGCAGATCGCCGCGGCCCGGGCCATCGCCGACAAGGCCCTCGCCGACCTGCGCGGCGGCGCCGCCTGGGAGGACATCGCCCGGACCGTCTCCACCGACGAGTCCACGGCCCAGCAGGCCGGCGACCTCGGCTGGCTGTCGGCCGAGGACCGCCAGAGCGACGAAGCGTTCGTCGAGGCCCTGTTCGCCGTCGCCCAGGACACCCCGACCGACGTGATCGAGGGTGAGGACGGCATCTTCCGCATCGGGCGTGCCACGGAGATCGCTCCGGAATCGGTCGATGCGGCATTCAACGACAAGCTCATCAATGACGACGTCGATGTCGCCCAGTACCGCGAGGTCGTGCGCGGCGACGTCGTCCGCAAGCAGCTCGAGGAGAAGGTCGTTGCCGAGGCGACCAAACCCGGCCCGCAGCGCGATGTCCGCGAGATCTTCATCTCGGCCGAGGCGGGCGAGACCGACCTGCCCGACCCCGCGGTCAAGGTCCGCCACATCCTGTACTCGCCCAAGGACGACCCGGAAGGCGCGTCGAGCGGGACCATCCCGGAGACCGATCCGGCGTGGAACAAGGCCAAGGTGGACGCGGATGCAGCGTTCGCGAGGATCCAGGCGGACCCGGACCTGTTCGACACCATCGCGCGGACGGACAGCGACGAGCAGAACGCCCGTGGCCTGGACGGCTCGGGCGGCAAGCTGCAGGGCTTCATCACCGAGGAGACGGGCTTCGTCCAGGGCTTCCTCGACGCGGTCCTGGCCGACGGCCTGGAGACCGGCGACCTGGTCGCGCCGTTCAAGACCGAGTTCGGCTGGCACATCGCCCAGATCATGTACGGCCCGACCAACGGACAGCGCATGGAGCTGCTCAAGACCCAGGCGGACGGCGTGGCCGAATTCGCCAGCCTGGCCCGCGACAACTCGGAGGCGAGCACGGCCGGCCGCGGCGGGGCGATGGGCTGGACCGCCCGGGGCCAGCTCGACGAGACGCTCATCGATGCGATCTTCGGGGCCCCGATCGGCGGGACCTCGATCATCGTGGACCTGGAGAGCGGGAATGCCCCGGGCCTGTACCTGTACGAGGTCATCGCCGAGGAGCAGCGCACGCCGGAGGGCCGTCAGCTCGACGAGATCAAGGCCACTGCGTTCTCCGACTGGTACACGCCGAAGAAGGACGCCGCAACGATCGTGCGCGACCCGTCCATCACCGGCGCGACGACGAGCTAGGCCCCGGCGTGCTGGACGCGCTCCTCGCCGAGGCGCGACTGCGTTGGTCGCTGGACCCGGCCGCTGGCGTCCAGATCGTCACGCTGGAACGGCTGATCGCCACGCCCTTCGAGGCGTCCCGGCCGGTGCTGATCGTGCCGGCGGCCGCGCTCGGGGCGCGGGAGGCGGCTGATGGCGCGGCCACGACCGGGGTACCGGCACTCCCCGGGCGCCACGGCCCGCGAGGCGTTGACCCGCTGGACGTCCTGGCCCGAGCGTATCCGGGGGATCATCGGGTCGGCCGCTTCGGCGCCGCCGAGGGCACGACCGTTGCCGCCTTGACCGCCGTGGACCTGGCCGCCCCGCTGTACCTCGCGCCACTCCCCGTGGAGGCGGCCGTGGCCGGACCCTGGGCGATGCCGGCCATCAGCGCGCGCCTGCGGGCGCCCGACGGCTGCCCATGGGACCGTGAGCAGACCCACCAGTCGCTGCGCAAGCACCTGCTGGAGGAGGCCTACGAGGTCTACGACGCGCTGGAGGCCGGTGCCACGCCCGAGCTGGCGGGTGAGCTCGGAGATCTGCTTCTCCAGATCGTGCTCCACGCCCAGCTCGCCGCGGAGGCCGGGGTCTTCGATCTGGCCGATGTCCAGGCCGCCATCGCGACGAAGATCGTCCGGCGCCATCCGCACGTCTTCGGCGACGCCGAGGCACACACGGCGTCCGACGTGAACCGTCAGTGGGAGCGCATCAAGGCCGCCGAGCGGGCCGAGGCGGCCGCCGCCCTCGCCGCCGCCGCCGCCGGCCCCGCCCTCGCCCCCGCCCTCGCCCCCGCCGCCCCCGCGCCCAAGGGCGCGCTCGATGGCATCTCCGGCTCCCTGCCGGCGCTCGCCGCCAGCCAGGAGATGCAGGAACGGGCCGCCAACATCGGCTACGACTGGCCATCCATCGATGGCGTGCTGGACAAGGTCGCCGAGGAGATCGAGGAGTTGCGCGAGGCGGCCGCCGAGGCCGACGCCGACCCGACGGCCAGCGCCCACTGGGCCGAGGAGTTCGGCGATCTGCTGTTCGTACTCGTCAACGTCGCCCGCAGGCGGGATGTCGATGCGGAGGCGGCGATGCGTGCCGCGAATGCCAAGTTCCGCCGTCGATTCGGGAGTGTGGAGCGGGCCGCCGCGGCCCAGGGGGTCGCCCTGCGCGACCTCGACTTCGCCGCCCTCGACGTGCTGTGGGACGCCGCCAAGGACCAGGAGAGGATGACCACCCCATGAGCATCGGCAATCGACCCCCGAGCGCCCGGTCCGACGGCCGCGGGCCGCAGGACCTGCGGCCCATCAGCTTCGAGCTCGGCGTGCAGAAGTGGGCGGAGGGGTCGTGCATCGTGCAGTTCGGCGACACCAGGGTCCTGTGCGCGGCCACGATCGCGGATCGCGTGCCGCCCCACCTTCGCGGCAAGGGCACGGGTTGGGTGACCGCGGAGTACTCGATGCTGCCGCGGGCGACCGCCGAGCGAACGGATCGTGAATCGGCCAAGGGCCGGATCGGCGGCCGGACGCACGAGATCCAGCGGCTCATCGGGCGATCGTTGCGTGGCGTCGTCGACCTGTCGCGGCTCGGGGAGCGGACGATCACGGTCGATTGCGACGTCTTGCAGGCGGACGGGGGCACCCGGACGGCCTCGATCACCGGTGGGTACGTCGCCCTGGCCGCGGCGCTCATCACGTACGGCATGGACCGCCACCTCGTGGCCAAGGTGGCCGCGGTGTCCGTGGGCGTCGTCAACGGGCTGACCTTCCTCGACCTCGACTACAGCGAGGACTCCAAAGCCGACGTTGATCTCAACGTCGTGGGCACCGATGCCGGCGCCTACATCGAGATCCAGGGCACGGCCGAGGGCAAGCCGTTCGACCGGGTCGCTGCCAACGGGATGCTGGACCTCGCCGACGAGGGTCTGGCTCGCCTGTTCGAGGCGCAGGCCGCTGTGCTGGCCACCGTCCGCCGCTGACCGTGGGGTCCCGCCCGCGGCTCGTCGTCGCGACTCGCTCCGAGCACAAACTGCGCGAACTGCGCGAGCTGCTGCACCTGGCCTACGGGGAGCTGGTCTCGCTCGACGACCTGGGCGTCGCCGGCGATCCGGACGAGACCGGTGCGACGTTCGAGACGAATGCCGCGATCAAGGCCCGCGCCGCGGTCCGGGCGACCGGGCTGCCGAGCCTCGCCGACGACTCCGGCATCGAGGTAGACGCACTCGGCGGCGCGCCGGGCGTCCGGACCCGTCGGTACGCCGGTGAGGACGCCACCGATGTGGACAACAACACCAAGCTGCTGGCCGCGCTGGAGGGCTTGCCGCCGGAGCGCCGCGGGGCACGCTACGTGTGCGTGCTGGCGCTGGCACTCCCCGGTGACGCGGGACCGCGCGGCGGCGTGGCGCTGGCATTCACCCGCGGGACGTGCCGCGGCCGGATCGCCGCAGGCCCGCGCGGGACCGGCGGCTTTGGCTACGACCCCATCTTCGAGCCCGAGTCCGAGCCACCCGGCGGCCGCACGCTGGGCTTGTGGACGCCCGCGGAGAAGCACGCCATCTCGCATCGTGCCCGCGCCGCGCGTCGCATGGCACCCCGCCTGGCGGAGCTCGGCTTCTAGGGGTCCGTCCGCCGCCCGTCCGCCGCTATCCGCCGCCCGCTATCCGCCGCCCGCGGTCCGGCCGCCGCGCCCATCCGCTCCCCAGCGCTGGATACCCGCTCCGATCGTCCACAGGGCGGACGATGTTAGC
>Ga0163144_10008289_pt1 | contig 22511 bp, 17 predicted proteins | sample OliLak19BULKMAT1_FD_123175 | JGI IMG/M metagenome (GOLD analysis project Ga0163144, IMG submission 123175) | Freshwater microbial mat bacterial communities from Lake Vanda, McMurdo Dry Valleys, Antarctica - Oligotrophic Lake LV.19.BULKMAT1 | ecosystem: Environmental > Aquatic > Freshwater >...
GGCACCGTGATCATCAACCGCACCTGCGATTGGCCCCAGGCCGCGATCTGTTGGGTTGGTGGCAGTTGCAGCCACGATTCCGGCACGCCAGCAACACTCAGCGCCAGATGATCGGCCGCATTCGACATATTCGCCAGTGTGACATCAAGCGGCGTGGTGCGTCCCGGCGTCAAGGTCAGTGCTTCCGGTTCGACAACCAACCCAACTTCACCGGTGGTCACAAATGAGCGCGAAAAACTGATCGCACCGCTTAACGCCCCGCTCGCCCCAGATGGCAGCACTGGCGGCGCACCCTGGGCTGCCACTGGGCGGGATTCTGGCCCACTGGCCTGGTTGCTGCGGCCGGTTGGCGCATCCAGCCGCAGCCAGTACGAACCGAGATGCAACATCGTGCCCCACGGCCATTCCTGTGGAACTTGTGGGGTGAGCCGCGCACCATTCAATTCGGCTCCACCCCGAGAACCAAGATCGGTGGCCTGTACCCGCGTGCCATCCCAGGTGATCTGCAGATGATGGCGCGAGACCGTTGGCGCATCGAGTTGGACATCATTGGCCGCGACTCGCCCAACACTCATGCCACCAGGCCGCACCGCAACGACCTGCAGCAGCGTACCACTTTCATCAAGCACCTGAATCCGGGGCAGGCTCGTCTCACCAATCAGGCTACGCGCCTCGGGTGCTGGCCCGACACCACCACTGCGTACCTGCGTGCCAACCTGCGTGCCAAGTGATGGCGCAACGATCAGGCTGGCGGCGGCCATATCGGGCAGCACCGCGCCGAGTACCTCGCGCAAGGCCGCCGAGAGATCGGCAGCACTGGCAAAACGCTCATCCGGCGATTTGGCCAGGCAGCGCAGGATCAGCCCCTCCACCGATTCCGGCAGTTCCGGACGCTTGGAACGTGGCGGTGGTGGTGGCGTAAAGGTATGCTTAAAAACGGCTTCGGTGATCGTCTTGATCTGAAAGGGCAACTCTCCCGTCGCCAGTTCATACAGGATCACCCCCAGCGCATAGATGTCGGTTCGGCCATCAAGCTCCTTGCCACCCGCCTGTTCCGGTGCCATATAGGCCAGCGTGCCCATCGCCATCCCGGCTTGGGTGGCAATACTTGCATCAACTTCCGTCACCCGCGCCAGCCCAAAATCGCCAACCTTGACCACCAGTGGCGCACCCGGCGAACTGGATTGCAGCAACAGATTCTCGGGCTTGATATCACGATGCACCATCCCCAGTGCATGGGCATAGGCCAGCGCATCTGCTGCCTGGCGAATGAGATCAAGCCCACGGGCCAGCGACCAGTTCGGATCACGGGCAACCCCATCGCGCAGCAGTTCGCGCATGGTGCCCCCGGTGATCAGCTCCATCACCAGATAGGCATAGCCATCGGCCTCATCGAAATCGAACACTTCCACGATATGCGGATGGCGCAGCGCCGCCACCGCCCGTGCCTCACGCCGAAAGCGCGCCTGGAAGGTGGGATCCTGGGCCATATGCACATGCATGAGCTTGAGCGCAGCAGGCCGATCCAGCAACACATGGCGGGCTTTAAACACCTGGCCCATGCCACCAGCCGCTAGCAGCGACTCAATTTCGTAGTTGCCAATCCGCCGGCCAATCATGCTGCCTGGCGCAGGCGTATTCGCTGGTTCACTCATGACACATTCCTCGTAGATAGCCATCAGCTGTCAGCCATCAGCCATCAGCTTTATCGTTAGCGACCTGAGAGCTGAAAGCTGAGAGCTGTAAGCTAAGAATTAGCCAATCAATAGTCCGCTCCACAAGGCCCAGCGCAGGCTGCGCTCAACGGTTAGTTCGAGCGTACCAGAATCATCCTGATCGACGGGCACAGCTCCCGCTGCAATGAGCGCATCGGCGGCCTGAAGCAGCGCTGATCGATCATTCGTACCATCAAGTAGTTTAATCAATTGGCGCGTCAACAGATCAGGATCGGCATTCTCGTGGTAGAGCGTCGTCAGCGGGCCGGCTGTATCGGCCTGAATGCGAGCCAGCGGCCACGCAATTGGCCGTTCGCTGAGTTTCACAGCAACCAGTGGCGGGCTGGTATAGAAGTTGGCCAGTTGTTCGCTATAGCAAAACGCTGTCAGCAGATCGGTCGCCAATTGCATCGATAGTTCATCACGCGGCCCATGCGCGATACCAGCCTCAGCCAGCCGTGTGATCGCCAGATCAAGCAGTTCCTCAAATGGCACCGCCCGAGGCCAGGCATCAAGCAGCAACACCAAGGCAGCCTTACTAATTGGCGTATCAATCGCCAATGTGGCACCATCACTGCTGCGGTAGCGTGCCACACCACCAGGTTGTAGCACAAGCTCACGCCCCTCAAGTACAGCCCGCGATGTGATCGCCATGCTCGTCAGGTTCGTTGGGCGCAGCACACGTGTGATCGGCACATTATTATGGCACAGCATTGTCTGTCGGAAGGTTCGGCCGCGGAACAGATCCATATATTGCTCAACATCGATCCCAGTGGTTGCCATAGTACGAATATGATCAATAATCGGCTCGGGAATGCCGCGTGGCAGAACCATCGGGAAATTTGATTCAGCCAGATATTGTAGGCCATGCTGCGCTGCATGAGCGGCAAACTCATGGAAATACATCGGCTGATTATGAACCTCCATGATATCGTGCAACAGGATCGGAATATCCGATCCAGCGCGCACCGAATCCAACCGTTCCTTCAGGATCGTGGCCGAGAGTGGCAACACCGCACCGATAATATCGTCCGCACCCCGTTCGACGGCTAACAGATTCAGGAGTTCGCGGGCATGGGCCAAGCGCTGCATTGGATCGGGGATATTGGCCGTCCGGTAGCGCAGCAGTGCCCGAATCGGCTCGAAGATATGCCAACCAGGGTATGCGTTATAGCTCACATAAGCGATGCCATTCGGTGTGAGATTGCTGGCACAGACGCGCAATAGCGCATCGCGAACCACTGGTGGCACCCACGAATAAATGCCATGCGCCAGGATGTAATCGAACTGGCCAAGCTCAGGCCCAATATCAAGAATATCACCCTGCAGCAGAGTGATATTCTTGATCCCCAACTGTGCAATCAGTTCCTTGCCCATCTCGATCTGAACGGATGAGAGATCGATGCCAACAAATCGTGCATCTGGCAGCGTCAGCGCCATTGGAATAAGATTCCCACCATCGGCGCAGCCCAGCTCTAGTACGCGGCATTTCGCAACTGGCACCACCGACACGCTCATCAGAGTCGCAATTGCCACCAGATGATCGGGATGGCTCTGGACATAGGCAAAGCCAGGGTATGGAACCTCATCATAACTGGTGCGCCCAGCTTGGTCGGGCCGGTCAGTCATTGGCATCTATCTCTCTCATGAAGCGCCAAGACACCCCAACACCAACGATAGAGCATCGTCATCGTGTTGCGGTGTCTCAGTACAGTGCCGTACGGCTATTACACAATGGCATTAAGGGACGATCAGCCCTAGCCGCAGGCTTCAGCCTGCGGGGCGTGGTTTAGTTTCCAGAGTGATTAGGTGATCTCAATCACATAGCCAGCATGGGCAGGCTTATGAAAACGCACCAGTTCATCAATCAGCGCAGCATCAATCTCGCTCTCGGCAGGGATATGCAACTGCACCCGGAAGATAAATGGGTTTGCAACACTATCACTGATCTCGGGCGTCAGGCCAGTACAGACCTCAATCATCCGCGTTAGGCCATAGCGCGTGCCACGCCAGCGATACAGCTCGGTCGCTTCCGCCAGAAGCCGCCGACGGCGAACCTCTGGCCAATGATTGTTAATCGCTAGGTCAAGCCAGCTCGCCAACCATTCGAGCATCTCTGGCGGGCAGGTATGCGGATCAAAATACATGTTGATATGATCGATCCGCCATTCCTGCGGTTCCCAGATCGTCTCGAAGATCTTCAGATAGCGCCCAAGGAAATCGCTATCCTGGAAGATACCAGGCAAATAGCGCAAATACAAGCTATCCAGGCCCTGCCCTGGTGCGAAATATCGGTATGAATCGCGCGTTGCAAGCTGCCGAACAATCGATTCTAGCTCGGCTACATCGGCCCCACCAGCCAGCACAACACTATCTGTCAAGAGATCTGGCGAATTCAGAACAACAGATGGCTCTTGTTCTGCCACTGGTCGCTCAGAATCTCCTGTCGGCTCACCCGCCTGCAGCCCGGAGATCGTCACCAGGCCCATATCATCCGGTTCTTTATCGTCCTCAACTACCGGATCGGCAAGATAGATCAGAATGAATGGCCCGATGCGGATTTCTTCACCAGGTACTACCTGCCGCGGCTGCTGCGGTAACAGTCTCGTCCCGCCAACAAATGTGCCCCCACTGCTGCCAACATCCGTCACAAAAACGCCATCGGGGCGCACATCCAATTCGGCATGCGCCCGCGAGACGGTCGGCACCTCTAGGATCAGGCCATTATCTGGGTTTCGCCCAATCGTCAGTTTACCCAACGGCAGAGTGCGAGTTTCATCACCCTTCGGGGATCGCACGATCAGTTGTGCCACGCTCATACCCCCGAATCTATGCAACGGTCACAGTATGTTGATACGAGCAAACCAACCCATGGCGCGCAACTTCCATACGCGGCCCGACCTGCCTGCGCGTACCGCCACCCGGCTCAACCCGCTCAATCTGAACCGATTCGACAAACTCAACCGCTGGCACACGCTGCATGAGCCCATAGATCTCCGAAACATGCAGATCGCGGCCAAACGGCCAGCCATCACCCTGCGGCCCGCCAATATAGGGGTTGAGATACTCATTCAGCGCTGTTTCTGCCTGCAGCTGAACCTGCGCCGCCAAACCGGGATCGCTACGTTCGCGTAGGCGCAACCGAATACTGACGGATACCCAATACTGCTCAATCTGCTGAACATCAAGGGCAATCCCGAGTGGTCGGCGGGCATCAATATAGTTCAGCACCGCCAATCGTAGATCCGCCGAGAGCGTGATCATTTCGGCAGCAATCCGCCCATGAACATCGTCGGTCTGCGGCAGGACATGCACAAACACCTGGCCTGGCTTTGGATCATTTGGCCCAGGCGGTTGCGCCCCAGGAGCCACACAGCAGGCTCGCGCCACACCAGGCACTTGCTCCGCCAGATACACATAATCTTCAGCGGTCATGGCCCGTATTCGTGTTCGCAACACCTGTGGTGCCCGTAGCTTCGCATCCTCAAGGCTCTGCGGATCGCGCCCACCACCAGCCAACTGCCAATTCGTCACCGAAGAAACATAGGGGATGGATGTCTTGACCACCGATAGCGCCTTTGGTGGCACATTCCCAATCACACCACCGCCAAACTGGTAGCGCGTGAAGGAAAGCATGCTGCCACGCGGCGGGATGGCTCCGAAGCTCTTTAGCCGACCATCCGGTTGCAACAGCGATGGCCCAAAGGTGATCGATCCATCAAGGTTATCCAGAATATAGTGCTGATCCTCCACTCCAGAACCGGCAAAATCGGAAACTTCATCCCAGCGCAATGGTTTGCCAGTCGGCGGCGGATCGATCGCTAGGTAATCGCGCTGCGTATCGCGCTCCAGCAATGGCGTATTGAGCAAGCGAAAGACTTGCCCAGCCACACCCTCACTGCGGCCAATGATTTCATTCATCACCGTGACAGCATGGCGTGCGCCTGCTGTTCCGCCACGCGATTCAACCACCAACCCCTTCAGATCTGGCGAAACCTCATAGCCCTGCTCGCCTGGTTTCAGCTCTCGCAGCCGACTGCGCAGCCAGAATGCCGTCACACCCTGGTGCGTCTGTCGGGCCATCGCTGGCAGGCGCAGAATAATTTCGCCAGGCTGATTAAACCCGCCGGTCGTATCGGCTTCACGTTCACAATTGGCCCAGCGCGCCGCCCCACCCTGCCAGACCTGCCATTCGATCGGTGCATCAGTCGGATCGATACCAGCACCACGCGCCTCATCACAATCGATGACCAGCGCCATCACATGGTGGCTGTGATCATTCTCAAGCGCCATATAGAACATATCGCCCGGCAACGGCTGGCGCGGAAACATCGTAACGCGCCCTTCCGCAAGCTGGAACTGGCGAATATCATGGGCGACCCACGGCACGGCTCCGGCGCGCTGCGCGCCAGCACGCGTATAGACACCATTAAGGATCGCTGGCCGAATCACCAGATCTGCCTCGGTGGTAAAAATAATCGCCGGGCTCGTCTCTGTCTGAATGGTAGCAACCTCTGTATCACGCGGAATGGTAACAATATCTGGTTGTGGTGCCGAGAGATAGAACGTCACCGGCGCACGAGCGGCGCGTGGTGGCTCAAGGCGAATGCCCATCATCTCCAGCAATGCCAGGTACACTTTGTCCGGGATCTGATTGACCCGATAGAGCAGCATATCGGTCATCCAGGCGAACAATTCGATCAGCGCAATACCTGGATCACTAACGTTGTGGTCTGTCCACTCTGGGGCATAACGCGGAATGAGGCGCTTGGCCTCATCGACAATATCCTGAAAGTGGCGATCATCGAGGTTTGGCTTTGGTATCGGCATATACTATTCACCCGGAATATGATAGAAGGGAAAAACCAGCGAGCGGCTATCGTGAGTGGCCTTGATGTCGTAGTCAATCGTGATCAACATGCGTTCCTGATTATCTGGATCGATGTCAACCTGGACATCCGTGACTTCAATGCGCGGCTCCCACATTGCAAGCGCCTCACGCACATAGTAGGCTGCCAAACCAGCAGTGGTTGAATCATTGGGAGCGAAAATCAATTCGTGAATCTGGCAGCCAAAGGTTGGCCGCATCACCCGCTGGCCAGGCGGAGTCAATAATATCATCTGTATTGCTTGGTAGATATCGCGTTCATGGCGCGCTAACGCAAAACGTCTGCGCGCATCGAGCTCAACCGGAAAGGCCCATCCGACCCCCAGAAAATCGCTCATAATGCCTCATCGCTATCCGCCGATCATCACCGTTGGAAAACCAAGTACAATCGTACCACCATGGGCAGTCATATCACCCATACGCGCCGCTGGCATCCCACCAATCAATACCGTCATGCTACCTTTGACGATTGTATCTGGCGGCCCGACACACACGGCCATTCCAGTCGCGGTTGCGGCTGGCAAGCCACCGATCAGCACTGTGACAACGCCAGGTGGCATAATCGGCCCACCAACATGCGGCACCACACCAGTCACCATCGGGCAGGTATGCATATCACTCACGCGTGCAGCAGGCGGCATAGGATGCTCCTCTCTACATCTCACCCCGGCCCCTCTCCCAATGGGATAGGGGTGCCCGCAGGGCGGGGTGAGGTATTCTCGCTTAGTTGATCTTCACCAACGAGCCCTGGATCGTCAGGATCGCGGTTGACTTCAGTTCGGTTGGGCCAGTGCCCTGCAACCCAAGCATGCCATTTGATTTCACATCAACCTGGCTATTGCCCTGGATCGAAATAGAGGTATCCGATTTAATCTCCATTCCTGCCGATGCCTGGATGGAAACTTTGCCAGTGGCCTTCATCTTCAGATCACCCTTGGTGTCGACAGAAACGGCATTGCCTTGATCATCGAGCTTGACTGTGCTGTTCGCAGATTTCAGCTCGATCACCTTATCGGTATCGCTCATACGGATCGATAGCCCGCCAGGCGTTTTGATCGTAATCTGCTTCTTGCTATCATCATCCTCGAATGTTAGCTCATGGCCAATGCGGGTTTTGAACCCACGCCAGATCACCTTACCGCCCTTGACAAGCCCGGAAGACTTCTGAAGCGGCGCATCTTTGCCATTCCATAGCCCACCAATAATATAGGCTGAATTGATGTCGCCCTGCTCGAACCCAACCAACACCTCGTCATTCACCTCTGGCAACACCTGAAACCCACGGCCAGCGCCAGCGCCAACACTGACAACCCGCGCCCAATAGCTGCCGTGATCACTACTCAGCGCTGGGAACTTGACCTTCACACGCCCAAGGCTCTTTTCCTTGTCATCGTTATCCGTTACGATGCCAATCAGCAACCCATCGGCTGGCTCACGCTCCTGATGATCCGGCAGCAGCGTACTGAGGAGCGTCGATGGATGCAACCCAGAAATCGTGAAGCGCGTTGTATAGCCCTCTTGTGCATTATAGGTATGCGTTGCACCAGTCACAAAATAGGTGCCGCTGAAGCGATCACCAACCGCTGTGATCTTGACCTGCACACCAGCGACAATCTTTGGATTGCCACCAGCAACACCCTCGGCTTCGATGAACTTGCTGCCAAATCGATCGGCATAACCCTGGGCCAGTTGATTCGCCACTGCCTGTGTGCGAATCGGGCCATTCGATATCAGATATGGCGCTTCCATCGAAAAGGCGCTCTTCGACATCTCGCCGCCACTCTTGGAAACACCCACCTTTGGCTTGATCTTACTAGCGGTATCCTTGGCCTTCCCAACCACTTCCTGCTTCTTTTCTGGATCCCAACCGCGAACCGTGACCTCATTCACCTGGCCGATGGTTGACATCCGTGGACGAAATTCAGCAAGCGAATCGCCCCATTTCAGCTCAATTGGTGCCGAAGCCTGGCTTGGTGCCTCAAAATACAACTTTGTTCCATCGACATACAACAAGAAGCCGAGTGCAACAGCTCGGCGTTGCAGCAACGCCAGATTAGTCTCATTCGATTGCAGAACATACTCATGGACTTGCGGAGTTGGGCCAACCTTCGTTGAAAGGCCAACCTCGCCAGCCATTTTCTTCACAAGGTCGCCATCGCTGACATTCTGAAATGAACGCACCTGCCGGCCACGAGCCAGGCGATGCAAGCGATCAAACGCCCGTATATGCAATTTCTGCGTTGTGCTATCGAAATCCGGTTCGAGCTCAACAATCTCGCCATCGAAGATCTCATCGGTGACACCATCTGCCTTGGATTCGATCTTGATTGTTTTGCCTGGCGTAAACTGATCGTCATCGATCCACTTCAGCTTTGGATCATGAACAACAATCGTGGCTACATCAGGCAGATGCAGGCTATTCTCAACCGTCACCTCAAGCAGATCACGGTTGAACTCCTCTGCTGCGGGTGCGCCATTGATCTTGAGGTAGAACTGACCGATCAGCCGTTTTTGTATGGGATCACTCATTTGGGATCACCAGAACGGTTCCAGGAGTCAGCTCACGAACATTCGTCAGCCGGTTCGCATCGGCAATCGAACGCCAAAGGGTTGCATCGCCAAGCTCACGGAACGAAATCAACCCCAATGTATCGCCTGCCTGCACCCGATACATTCGCTCGCCACCAACCCCGCCAGATGTGGGGTTCTGCTTTGGCTGCTCCTTGATATCCTTCACTTCCTGGAAGGTGACATCGAGTGTTGCTCGAACAGGAGTGCCATTCGCAAGAAACAGCGTGAACGTCTGCTTGATTGTCGTAATCACCGCCTCGAACGTCCATGTCGAACCCCAGCTAAACAGCACCCGTGGGGGGTGGCCCTTCTGATTCTTGCGATCCTTGACCTTCTCCTCAACCATCAGCAGTTCCAGGATCTTATTGGTATGCAGGCGAACATCCTTGTTGCCCTTGGCCTCATAGGTATCAAAGAATAGTTGCATCGTCAGAATTTGCGATTTCCCACCACTAAATTCAAGCTGTGGAACATTCTGTGCAGTTGTTTCGCCCTCCTTCCAGGTTGCTTGCTTTGAGAGCGAGTATTCCTTGGGGTTGAACATGCACTTGATCGGCTGACTGCCCGGCTTATCTTTATTTTTGATCGAAGCGATTGCCCGCGAATCATTCTTCATGGTATGCTCCTTCGATAACGGCTACCCGAGTCGGCGGCGCTCCGCCGCTAACCGCTGCTTCAACATGCCATACACCTGGCGTGCCATCGCATCAAGATCCGCTGCTGGTGCAGCTTGCTGCTGTTGCTGAGGCGCTGGTATCGCCTCACCAGATGAAATCTCGCGATCTACTTCGGCCAGATAGGTGGCTGGCACAGCTGGCACCATACTGCTCGTCGGAACTGCCGCTGGCATTGGCAACACCGGAACTGCCTCGCTCGATGGGCCTGTTTCCGGTGCCTGTGATCGCCCGCCAATCCAATCTGGCAGCGGCTCCCAGGGTGCTGGCAGATCACCCCACTCTATCTGATCTGGTTCGGCTTGTGCTGAACGAACATCGCCAAACAGGCTATTCGTATCCGACGAAGCGGCAGCGCGTGGCGTATCGGGTGGGCGTATGCTTGCCGCCGCCGCTACTGGTGCGACGAAACGCCGAGCGGCGCCAAGTGCCTGCTGCTCTGCCGCACGGGCAACCTGTTCCTCACCGGCAGTTGGCGAAACCATGCCCTCAGCAATCGGTGGAACGAACTGTGTATCACCACTGCGCGCCGCATGCGTCAACTCATGCGCCAACAGGCCAAGCGTCTGCGGGCGGCTTTCGTCCTCATGTCCAGGGCCAAGGGCAATCGCATCGCCACTGCTCACCCCTTCTGCCTGAAACGCCTCAGTAATCCGTGCGCCTTCCGCGCCACGGTAGATCCGCACATCATTTGGATCGATGCCAACAATTGGCCGCAGAAAGCGCCGCGTCGATTCGCGTAATGGCGTCGCCTGCGGCAGTTGTGCAGGCGCTCGCGGTGCTTGATGCTGCGTCTGCGGCACCGTTGGAGCGGTTGGCGGGCGAACAACCTGTGCCGCCGCTGGGCGGTTCACATCCTGACGTTGGGTCGCAGTGCTGACTGGCGCATTAGCTGGAGCCACTGGTTGAGCAGATACATCCGGCGCTAATGGCGTCGGCATTGGCAGCGGTTCGGGAGCAGGCTGCGGCTGGCGGCCCCACGATTGCGGGTTCGTCGCCTGGAACAGCAGCTTAGCCCAATCCTGTGGCCCGCGCCCATCCGAATCCTGTAGGATCGTCTCAGGCAGATCTTCCGGTATCGGTGCGACTTTTGGCTGTGGAATCCATGGCCGTGGGTTCAATTGCCGCTCAGCAGATGGCCGCACTGGTTGTGGTACAGGCTGGCGGGCAGATGCAGGAATCTCCTCAAATCGGGATCGGCGGCGGCCCGGTTGTTCAGGCGCTATCGGTGCAGCCGAACTCTCTGCCACTGGTGGCGTACCTAGCGATTGCATGGGATCTGGCACAGCCTGAGTCGAAGCTGGATCTGCTGTGAACTGCGGCACTGAAACCACTGGATCCACAACAGGTGCCTGAGAAACTATCCCAGGCTGAATTTCTGCCTGCGCGATTGGCGGAGAACCTGATTGTTCAGCAGAAGCGATTGTCTGTGTACTGCTCTGCGCATCAACCACAGCTGGATCACCATCTGTGTACGGCGTTGCTGGATCGGCTGGTTGCTGAACCTGGGCATCGCGGCGCAGCACATCTGCCACCCGTTCAACCGAGCGTTGCATCGCCGATACTGCTGGGGTTTGGCTACTGGAAGCTGGGAGAGCCATTCCAGGAGCATTCGTTGGTAGCGGCATTGGCAGTGCAGCAGGAACGCTCAATGGTGAGATTTCTGGCTGTGCGGCGCTGGCAGGCAGACCCAATTCAGGTGCAGGCGCATTCGACCCACGCGCCGGTGCCAGTGGAATACCAATCGGAGCAATATCAGCAGTTGGCGCATCAACAATCGGCACGAACGATATTGGCGCAACCGGGTTTTCGGCCAGCATAGGCTCATGCAGCGTTCCAACTGATGCAGAACCATCATCGAACGGCATGGTTGCGGCCAGATCAACATCTGCCACGGCTGGTTCAGGTGCAAAAGCTGAATCTCGTTGTGGATCAGCAACCGCAGCATCTGGCTGTGTTTCAGCATTCACATCGCCAACTACATCAGCCGCAGCATCTGGCTGTGTTTCAGCATTCGCGCCACCAAACAGCAGGCGGCCCCATTCCTGTGGCGAACGGGCTGGCGTACTCGTAAAGAGTTCGGCATCCTGAGGCGGCATAAAAGGCGAAGAAGCCTGTTCGGATGGCCTGTTCGGTTCGTTTGTTGATGATTGAGTTGATGATGATGGCGACGGTGGCGGAATATAGCGCTCACCAGCAGCCTGCGCCAGTGATCGAGCTACTTCCGGCGATACCGGCATCTCAATAATCTGCGCTCGCCGCCGCCTGGCTGGTGGGTTCTGAACATTCGGCGGTGCTACATCCGGGCTGGCTGGCGCTGATCTACCAGGCGTATCTGCTAATGGGGCAAGCTGCCCCGAGGTTGGTGGCGTGGCGATCTGTTCTGGTGGCCTTGTTGGTTCAACCGAGGCAGGCGCAAATGGCGCTTGCTCAGGAACAGCATCCAATGATCGCGCCATGTGCGTCTCGGGCTGTACATCTACCACTGGCAGAATGGGTGGCGCTTGTTGCTGGCCACGCACCGCTGGAGCAGATTGGCTCACCGTTGGCCCAGGGCTCTGTTGTGGGTTGGTGATCGGCGCAGCTTGACGAGGCACTTGTTCCTGGCTACGCGCCATTGGAGCAGTTGGAGAGGCGGCAACTTGGCGCATAGAGGTTACAGGTGATGGTATCACGGTACCTGGGCTATCTGGCATCGGCAATTGGGCTGGTTGGCCTACCACCGGCTCTGGCAATGGCTCTGGTAAGAGTTCTGCCACCGATGGCAACGCCAGATTCGGATCGGCCAGCTCGGTTGTAGCTGTGAATGGTGCGATACCAGGCGCGAACGCAGCCCGATCTGAGCCAAGCGGCTCGGCCAACGGCGTGCCAAACGCACGCACCATGCGCCGCCCGATAACGGTTCGTCGCAGCATGGGCTGGCGGGCAAGCAGCAGTTGGACGACTCGTTGCCGACGATGGAGTCGATCAAGCAGGCGTTGCAGCATCACGATAAACTTACTCCCTTGTGAGTAAATTCTAGCGTCTCAATTGCCAGCGTTTTTCCATCAGCACTAAACTGTGGGCCAACCCACTTGACGGGAAACGCAGCACTAAAATTCCAGCGACACAACTCGGTGCCCTTTGGATCGAACATGAGTACCGTAATCGGGCGACGATCAATCTCTCCACGAACAATCTTCAGATACCATTTCAAAAACTCATTTGATTTTGTCATGCCACGCTTCAGGGTGACATTGCCAACCTTGGTGCGTATCGGCAAACGGTGGACAAACTCATTATTGCCACCCTCTTCATAATCCTGCAGCGTCGTTTCAACCTGTAATCCACTCACCTCGGTAAAGACGGCCTGCGGGATACCACTGATCGAAACATAGAAGCGACAATTTGCTGGCGATTCTTGTGGCATTACGATGACCTCTTCCTACGATTGCCCTGCTGGTTTCCACGAACCTGTGCAAGGCGAATATCAGCCAGCATCAGGCGATACACCTTCTCGGCCAATAGCTTCAGATTGATCGCTGACGCCTGCCCAGCCTGGTTGTCAGATGGCTGTTGCTCATTCTGGTTGGCGTTATCACTCATTGTAGCCCTCCAACAGGTTCAGTGTGAAGCGCGTCTGGCAGGCCGGGCATTGGGTATCGATAAGGCTGGCCTCCATCTCATTCACACGGCTATACAGATCCTGTAAAAAGGCAAAATCAGTTGCAAACAAGCGCTCGATCACCACTGCCCCAACCGAAGGGAGTGTCCCAAGGCTGGTGACGACCCGACCCAACAGGAGGATAATCAGATAGGCTTCGTTGGCTCGCACCCGCTGATCTGCCAGCGGCTCGATTTCATCAAGCGCCATTGCCCGACGCATAATGCCATCACGATGCAGGTTGCCATGCTGATCTATATACCCACACGGTAGGGTAAACTCATATTCCGTTTGTAGCATCATCATCGTTTCATATGAAACCTACCAGGTACGGCCGCACGCCAAAACGCCATCACCAGCCGCACCTGAAAGGTTTACAACTCTAGTAGGACGCTACTTCACGCGCTTGTAGCCCTCGTGAACGATCTCCAACTCCTCAATACCAATTTCGTTATTGGTCGCATTGGCAGTTGGGCCGGTGAGCTTACTCGGCCAGGCATTGGTCAGATCCCAACGGGCAATCTCCTGATTATCGGAGCTGAACATGACGATCGAGCCATGTTTACGCGCCTCGACAATTTTGCCCTCCTCAACCTGCCTGCGCCATGTCCACATGTCCATGGCATCGGTAATACCACGCTTGAGCGTAATATTGTTGTACTTCATTCGGCCAGGGATCTTCTTGAGAATGAATTCGCCCTTTGGCCCGCTGGCCTTCGACTCGACGACTTCGTTCTCGCTTCCAAGGCCAGTGCATTCACGAAACGCACCCTTGACCTGGCCCTGAAACTCAACCCCGAACCACGCAGAAACCAACGGATCTCGCTCGGCCATCGTTGTCTCCTTCGTATTATGCTAGGGCAGTGTAGCGGAAGTGTACCACCGGTATGTCATGCTGAGCAACGCGAAGCATCTCTAGTTCATATACGTTCCAGCAGATCCTTCGTTACACTCAGGATGACATAAACCCTGTGGCTATGGAAGCAGACGTGTACGAGAACTACTGTCCACCACCCGAGAACTGGCTAAAGCGGAAGATCACGAACTCAGCTGGCTTGACTGGTGCAATGCCAATCTCGATGATCAACTGGCCACGATCACGCACATCAGGCGGGTTGAGTTCCTCATCACATTTGACATAGAATGCCTCACCTGGTGCGCGGCCAAACAGCATCCCATCGCGCCATACACCCGTCAGGAAGGCACCTACATCACGCCGCACCCGTGCCCACAGATCCGGATCGTTTGGCTCGAACACGACCCACTGTGTACCACCCTCGATCGACTTCTCAACATAGTTGAACAGCCGCCGAACGTTGATATAGCGCCAGGCTGGATCACTCGAAAGTGTTCGTGCCCCCCATACCCGCACGCCACGGCCAGTGAAGGTGCGAATGCAGTTGACACCAATCGGGTTGAGGGTATCCTGCTCACCCTTGGTAATATTAATCACCGGGTTCAGTGCGCCCCGAACCACTTCGTTGGCTGGTGCCTTATGCACACCCCGCTGACTATCGTTGTAGGCATAAACACCAGCCATATGACCACACGGCGGTACGGCTAGTGGCTTACCATCTGGGCCAAGGATTTCAATCCAGGGATAGTACAAGGCCGCGAACTTCGAGTCGTAGTTGGTGTCCTTCTCACGCCACTGCTTGACCTGTTGTGGTGTCAGATCAGGTAGTGGATCGATGATCGCCATCCGATCACCCAGGCGCTCACAATGGTTGATCAATGCCATTTGAACACCCTTGACGCCAGTTGCATCGATCGCGCCTGCCTGATAGGCTGCCATGAGATCTGGAACACAGACCATCGTGACATCTTCGGCAACCTCCATGCCTTCGATACCAGAGCGCTCGCTGACATCGCCAATCAACTGGTTCGACTGAACCTGCAACGCTTTTGGTGCCGGGGAGGCCTTGATCAGGTAGTTGCCAACCTCTGGTGCCCGATCTGCGACTGAGCCAGTCGTCGATGCCTCCGCAACCGTGACCAGTTTACTACCCTGGTTAACGGTCTCGACAACATTCTTGGCACCCTTCTTACCAAAACTCACATTCTCGAATGTCTCTTCGACATCGCCCAACTTCACCTTGAGCGTGAATGAGCCTTCTGGTGGCGCTTCGCCAGTTGGTGGAGCAACCTCAATCTGAATATCGCGCTCAGGAGCGCCGCGTGGGGTGACCGTGAGAGAAGGAATGGCTTTCGACGCCTTGGTGGGGATCTGCGCTGTTGCTGGTTTGTCGTCCTTGCCATTGCCAAGCTGTACGCGAGTTACGTAACAGCGCCCACCACCGTTGCCAAAGTAACCATACACCGCGTGTGAGAGGAAGGTGCCAGGCATATGAGGGTTGCGGCGTCCCGACTCATCCAGGCTACCAAAGGCATCAACATATTGTGACCAATTGGTGATCAGTACAGGCTTATTGACAGGGCCTGCCGGCGCAAAGCCGATAAACGCCGCCATGGCCGTCCCAACACCTTCGATTGGCCGCGGGCCAGTATTGACCTCCTCGATGTACACGCCTGGGGAGAGGTACTCGGGCATGGGGAACTCCTTTCGCTCCAGATTTACATATGCGCACGTCCGACGATCGTTCTTCGCTGATATCGTTGTTGGAGTGCAATCCGCACGCAAGGCGGACGATTCGGTCAGCTAATATTCGAGAAGGACACCTCCTTGTCTGGGTTGTCTACTGGCTGTCGATGTAAAGAACGTACATACACCTGTTTCTGACTCTTCGACATTCGACAGTGACATTATATTTCAGGGGCGTTGCTTCCACAAGATACCAAAATGACCCAATGACAGACGATAACGATTGCGACGCCCCTATATCTGTGGTAGCATAGCGATATTCTCCTGTACAATCTATCGACCATAAGATGTATGTATTAGTTGCCGCGTAGCATATAGATACTGCCGCGACCGCTTGTCTTATTCTTTATAAGGGAGGGGGCATGGACACCCAAGAGCACCGTTCGTCCGAGCGCGCCGATCGCCATGGAGTTCAGATTTCAGCTGGAATGCTGGCGGTTCTGGCGGTGCTCATTGGCGTCATCGGAGTGCTACTAGCTGTCGTTGCCTTTATGGCAGGGACGATGCGAACAAGCGCCAGTAGTGTGCCGCCAGCAGCCATTACAGTTATTGCTGTTTCACCGACTGTAGCACCCACCGAAGCACTGCCTGCGGCTGTGGCTGGCTACCCTGCCCCGGAGGCCCCAACCAATGCGGTTGTTCCAACAGCTGCGGCGGCAAGCCCACCTGTATTTAACCCAGCGCGCCCAACCGCCGCGCAACAGGATCGAACGCTTGCGGCACCTGATGCACCAACGCTGGCTGTACCAGTGATCGCAGCTGCGCCAGCACCGGCTGACTTTCAGCTCGCTCCAGCCAATGCCCAACCAGCGCCCACGCTTGCACCTGCTGCACCAGTTCCAACTGTTGTCGTCCTGCCCACGGTTGCAGCAGTGCCGCTAACAGCGGTGCCGCCACGCAGCGCAGCATCAAATCCAGCATCTGGTGGCGATGATCCAGGTGCGAACCCTGTGCCAGCTCGCCCGCTTGCCCATGTTATCCGTGGTAACACCACCTGGACGGCAGCATCAGGGCCGATTGTGCTGAAAGGCGATCTTCAGATCGAACGCGGCGCATCACTCCTGGTTGGCGAAGGCGTTGAGATTCTGATACCACGCGGCGCATCGTTGGTTATATATGGCAATCTCTACGCGCTTGGATCGAATGCACGGCCCATTCGAATCAGTCAGATCGGGGATGACCGTGGCCAGCGCTGGGGTTCGATTTTTGCGCGGCCCGGCAGTAGCATCGTGTTTAATAATGTCCAGATAAGCGGCGGTGGCACAGGCGGTATTCTGATTGCAGCAGAACTGAGCGATATTAAAATCCGCAGTACCCGCGTCATCGCAAATGGTGGCCAGCTTCGCTTCGTCGATAGCCGCCTGGAACTCCGCGATATCGATATGCGTAACAACGAGATCCCCTATGGTGCTGCCATTGATGCAACATTCTCACGCGGTGGCGCATTTACGCTCACGGGCAGCCGCCTGCAAAGTAATGCACTATCGCCGGGTACAGCGCCAGTTCTGGTAACAAACCAGAGCTTCTCAGAACCTGTCACCCTGGAAATCGTCGGGAATATGTTGGTTGGCCAGGATGGCCCGAACCTGCAACTATTCACCAATGCCCAGATGATGGGCAATGTCACCTGTAACTCGATGATCGCTGGATCAAACGGCCTGAGCCTACGCAGCGACGCACCGCCAAATCTCAGCCCAATGCTCAATATTCGCGATAACGCAATCGAAGCTCATACACCGCCAATCATCGATATCTACCTCGAATATGGGATCGGCCGTGGTGCCACCAGCGATCTGCCACTCGGGATGCTCAACAATTGGTGGGAACTGCCCAATGGCCCATTCGATCCACTACGCAATAACGATGGCCGTGGCGAAGCAGTTGGTAAGAATGTGAATTTTGTCCCCTGGCTTGGCCAACGCCCACCCTGCGCGCCGAAATTGTAGGAGTCAGGAGTCAGGAGTCAGAAGATTCTTTGTCGACACGGTCTGTGGTTCGTGGTTCTCTGGTTCTCGGCCTCGGCTCTTGGTTCGGTAGTTCCGTAGTTCCGTAGTTCTCGGTTTGGGTGCCCTCTGGGCAATTCTTGGTTCTCGGTTCTTGGAGCATCCATCATGCAGATTCGTGAACTCACCGAAGCCGATCTTCCAGCGCTGCTGGAACTATGCCAGGCTACCCTGCCATACGATGCCTTCACGTTGCCTCTGCTGCACCGGCGTGTCTTCGATGACCCTGAACCAGTACCCTCATATCGATTAGCTGCCTATACGGGAAGCCGCCTGATTGGCGCTGTGATCGGCCTGCGGCGTGCCGCTGAACAACCACCAGCAGGCGGCATTCTCTTGTTGGTAGTTGCCGCAGACATGCATCGGCAGGGTGTTGCAACGCAACTGCTGGATGAGCTTGAACAGCGCATGCGCGCCGATGGCCTGCATAGCATTTCGCCTGGCGGCAATGGGCCAAACTTCTTCTGGGCCGGCATTGATATGCGCTATACACCAACCTATTGCCTCCTGGTCGAGCGAGGGTATCAGCTCACCGACATTCGAGTGAACCAGAAGGTCGATCTGCGGCATCGGGATTGGAATACAGCAGTTGAGGAAACACGCCTGGCTGAACAGGGTTTCACGATTCGGCGGTTGCAGGCAGATGATCGGGCGGCATTTTCGGAATATATGCGCCAGCATTGGAGCATGAATTGGCACGACGAAGCGCTGATTGCCTATAAGAATACCCCAATCACCGCCTTTGTTGCAACGCACCAGGATGAATTATGTGCATTTGCTGCCTATAATATCGAAGGCTTCGCTGGCCATTTTGGCCCAACAGGCACCAATGAGGCAATGCGTGGCCATGGATTAGGCCGCATCCTGTTCTATAAGTGTATGGCCGATATGCTCGCACAGGGATTAGAACGCGCCGAAGTCGTATGGGTTGGGCCGATCCCGTTCTATACCAAAATTGCCGATGCTATCGTCCATCGCGCCTTTTGGGCAATGAATAAACAACTCTGAACCAAATAGCACGACTCATTGCCGCAGGCTTCAGCCTGCGGGATGTGAATAATTTGATGAATATATAGATGTTCATCAGTCGTTGGGATGTGCTTTTGCGCTTGTCGCCACGCGCCATTTCCCCTATACTATCGCAACTATTCCCCAATGGCATCCTTCTTCAAACACAGATCGGGAGATGAGTGGCATGACCTACGATTTCAGCGAGATGGTTGCTCGACGCAGCAACGGTACCATTAAATGGCAGATGTACGACCCGGATGTCCTACCAATGTGGGTCGCAGATATGGATTTCCCCTCCCCACCTGCAATTGTTGAAGCGCTCCATCAGAACGTCGCAACCGGTGATTTTGGCTATGCCAAGCCTTCAAACGAACTGACCAGCGTCATCTGCGCGCGGCTCGAGCGCCTGTATAACTGGATTGTCACCCCCGAACAGATTATCTTCATTCCCAGTTTGGTAACGGGTATCCATGCCGCATGCCGCGCCATCGGCAAACCAGGCGATGGCGTCCTTATGCAGACTCCTGTGTATCCGCCATTCGTTGGAGCACCACCATACCAAGATAAAACCGCCCAGTTTGCACAACTGGCCGTTACGCACACCGGCAATATGCTTCGCTATGAAATCGACTTCGACGCATTCGAGGCGGCTATTACCGAGAACACATCGCTCTTTCTGCTGTGCAACCCACACAATCCAACTGGCGTCGCCTACAGCCGTGCGGATCAGGTGCGAATGGCAGAGATCTGCGCTCGCCACAATATCGTGATCTGCTCAGATGAAATTCATTGCGATCTGCTGCTTGGCGGAACGAAACATCTGCCCATGGCGTCGATTTCACCCGAGATCGCCGACCAAACGATCACCATGATGGCCCCCAGTAAAACCTTCAATGTCCCTGGACTCAAGGCCAGCTTCGTTGTGATTACAAACGAAGAAATGCGCAAAACGTTTGTTGAACGTACTATGGGAATAGTTCCATGGGTCAACAATCTCGGCCTCGTTGCAATGTTGGCAGCCTATCGGGATTGCAACGATTGGCTGGAAGAACTCAAGGCCTATCTCACAATCAACCGCGATACCTATGTCGCCTATGTCACCGAAAAACTGCCCATGCTGCGCACGACCCAACCCGAGTCAACCTACCTTGGCTGGCTCGATTTCCATGAGGCAGGCATTCCTGGGAATCCATACCAATTCCTGTTAGAAAAAGCCAGGGTTGCATTGGTTGATGGCAAATCATTTGGGCCAGGCGGCGAAAACTTCGCACGGATCAACTTCGCCTGCCCCAGGCCATTACTGCTTGAGGGATTGGATCGAATACGCGGCGTCTTGGAAGATCTCTAGGGTAGAGACGCCCCGATACGATTCAGACGTTCCGCTGGAACGTCTCTACATCCATCTACCCCGGTAGAGACGCCCCGCTGGGGCGTCTGATTATTGTTATAGGGTCTCATAAATGGCTCGCATCTATGGAATCGACTTCACCAGTGCGCCATCAGTACGCAAGCCGATCACCTGCGCGATTGGTGCATTGCATGATCGATGCCTGATAGTGGATCAGATCGAAGTCATTTCCAGCCTGAAGAATTTTGGGGAGTTGTTGCAGCGCCAGGGGCCGTGGGTCGGTGGCTTCGATTTCCCGTTTGGCCAGCCATATGAACTGATGCTCTGGCTGCATACGCAGCATCAATGGCCGCTCGATTGGGATGGCTTTATTGAGCGCATGAGCACGCATACGCTATCGGAATATAACACATTACTGGCCGAATTTCGGCATATGCGTCACAGCACCGGGCTGCCACGAAATGCAAAACGTGTGGTGGATCAGCAGGCTCGATCAATCAGCGCCATGCTCATGGCCTATGTTCCAGTGGGCAAGATGTTCTTCCGTGGCGTGCCACCGCTCAAGCGCTCGGGAGCGAGCATCATGCCATGCCACCCCACCACCAGCGATAGGATCGCCTTGGAAGTATACCCAGCTCTGGTAGCGCGGGCAATTATTGGCAATCAGAGCTACAAAAATGATCGCACTCCTGGCCAGCGTGTGGCATCCCGAGAACAGATTCTGGCTGGCCTATCCGATCCACATGGGCCGATTGCACAGCGCTATGGCATCACCATTGCATATGATCAGGCTACCAGAGCGGCCTGCCTGAATGATCCAAGTGGCGACACACTCGATGCCCTGTTAGCAGTACTTCAGGCTGCCTGGGCAACCACACAGCCTCAGTATGGCATCCCATTCGGGCACGAACGAGAAGGCTGGATCACCGACCCAACCTGTACTGGCGTATCGTAGGAGCGAATCTCGTATTCGCCCACTTGTACGGGCGAGCTATACACCCCAACTGGCATCAATCTCATCCAAACGGACTGGCCGCCGCTCGCGCAATGAACGAGCCGCTGCCAGACCCATCACAACCGGTACCCGGCCATCCCAGCCTGTCACTGGTGTTGGTGTACTATGCTGAATGGTACTAACGAAGGCGCGTAATTCTTCTGCAAAGCTCTCGCTATAGCGCTCCAAAAAGAAATAATAGGGCAGGTCGCGCCGCACACCATGGGCATCGCTCACCAGCGCGCTATTTTGGTAGTGGTTCTCGGTTCGGAGCGCGCCAGCACTGCCAAACAGTTCAACACGCTGATCATAGCCATACACAGCTCGGCGGCTGTTCTCGATTGTACCAATGGCTCCATTCCTGAAGCGCAGCATAATCACCGCCGTATCGACATCACCAGCCGCACCAATTGCTGGATCAACAAGCGCATCGGCCATCACAAACAATTCCTCAACCTCATCGCCAGTCAGAAACCGCAGCATATCGAAATCGTGGATGGTCATATCCAGAAACAGCCCGCCCGAAACCCGCACATAGCTAATCGGTGGCGGAGCGGGATCGCGGCTAATAATGTGAACACGCTCCAACCGCCCGATCTCGCCATTCACAACTGCGGCACGTGCTCTACGAAAGCTGGCATCAAAGCGCCGATTAAACCCGATCTGCAGCGTTACCCCGGCTGACTTTACCGCCGCTAGTGCCAGATCGATACTTTCCAATGTTTGGGCAATTGGCTTTTCACAAAAGATATGTTTACCGGCCTGTGCGGCTTCAACAATAATCCGTGCGTGGGTATCCGTTGATGTGCAGATCGCAACGGCATGCACCAGTGGATCGGCCAACAGGCGTTGGTAGTCATCAACAGCAATCGCAACGCCATAGTGTTGGGCACAGCGCTGCGCCGCCTCGCCCGAGACATCGGCAATCGCATACAGGTGCGCTCCAGCGACACGCCCAGCCAGATTAGCGGCATGCACCTGTCCAATTCGGCCTGCACCAAGCAGGGCAATATTCAGATGTTCCATATGCTCCACGCTTTGATAAAAAGAACAAAAGAACAA
>Ga0163144_10008291_pt1 | contig 22509 bp, 20 predicted proteins | sample OliLak19BULKMAT1_FD_123175 | JGI IMG/M metagenome (GOLD analysis project Ga0163144, IMG submission 123175) | Freshwater microbial mat bacterial communities from Lake Vanda, McMurdo Dry Valleys, Antarctica - Oligotrophic Lake LV.19.BULKMAT1 | ecosystem: Environmental > Aquatic > Freshwater >...
CAGGCCAAACGCGACCATCGGACCGGGGTTGTTTTTGGCGACCTGTTCCGTGCCGGCCCAGCCGAGTGCGATAGTTAAAGTGAGAATCAAGATCGGCCAGACTTTTGCCTGAAGAGGGAAAGGCCACGAAGCGTAGTATTCCGGAAGCTGGGTGTGAAAACCGGGAGGCACCAACACTAACGCGGCCAGAAATCCGATTCCGAAGCGCAAACCCCACCCTCCCCACAGTGGCACGCTTGGTACTCGAGCCAAAAGCCCGAAGAACTGAGTGGCCAGAAACAGCAGCGAAATCCAGTGCCAGGAGGGAGGCGAAAGCAGGCTCGGCGTATCGGACATGAGGTCGGGTCGATCGATCGGCCACCAGTAGAAGACTTCGCGGTAATAATTTGCGACGCCGAAGGCGGCAAGCATGGCGAGCGAACCCGCGAAAAGTGCCGCCCGTTTGCCGAGAAGCAGGAGAACCAGCCCGAAGAGAACCACGGCGGTTCCAGCCGCCGGGCCTAAGGCTTTACGCCCGGCATCGAGCATCAAGTCGGTCGGCGGCGTGTGCCGCAGAAACGCGGCTTTCCATTCGTCAAGCATGTCATGCACCTGATAACTTGGCAATTCACGGGTAGAGTCTTAAGTTGGAGTCCCGGCTTTAGCCGGCTAAAGCCGGGACTCCAACTTAAGACTCTACGCGATTCCACTAGCGACATTCGGTGTTGTACTGCGATAATGTCATTTGTCGTCTCGGAGCCAGGAATGAGTTTGCAAAGGCCATCTCGCCGTGAAGTCCTTAGGGCTGGTGCCCTGCCGTTAGTCGGCTTGGGTTTGCCCGAACTCTTGCGCGCCCGTGAAGAGAGTCAAAAGCCGCTCGGCAAGGCGAAGGCCTGCATCGTCCTGTTCATGTGGGGCGGACCTGCTCATCAAGATACCTGGGACTTGAAGCCGGACGCTCCTTCTGAATACCGGGGCGATTTCAAGTCGATCGCCACCACGATTCCGGGTTATCGGATCTGCGAACACCTTCCGCAATTGAGCAAACGGACCGACAAGCTGGCGATTATTCGTTCCGTCACGCATGGCGATGTGAATCACATCACGGCACCACACTGGTTGCTGACAGGCAAGCCGTCGCCACGCGATGGTTCGCCTCGCGGCGAGGATTGGCCGAGTTACGGTGCTGTGCTGGCCAAGATGGGTCGCGGGAAGGGAGCGTTGCCCCCGTTCGTTTCCATGATGCCAGTTGTGAAGGACGGGGCACCGCGATTCGTGGAGTCCACACACGGGCAAGATGCCGGCTGGATGGGGCCACTCTATCATCCGATGCGAATCGACACGGACGCGAGCAAGCCAAATTATCGCGTCGGCGAATTCGATTTGCGCACGGATTTGCCGGGCGTTCGGGCCGATGATCGACGAGCGTTGCTGGTCCAACTCGACCAACAAAAACGCCTGATGGATGAACATCTGGAAGGCCAGGCCGCGAAGGCCCATTATCACCGGGCGTTCGATCTGCTCTCGAAGCCCGAAGTCACGAGCGCGTTCGATTTGTCGCGTGAACCCGTGGCGTTGCGAGAACGCTATGGCATGAACATTCACGGCCAGTCGGTTCTTCAGGCTCGCCGGCTCGTCGAGGCGGGAGTGCCGCTCGTCACCGTGTTCTGGCCGAATGATGGGATCACCAACGTCAGCGTTTACTGGGACACTCACAACCGCAACTTCATCGACCTCAAGCAGCGCCTCTGTCCCGTCACCGACCAGGCATTTTCCGCCTTGCTCGACGATCTCGAAGCGCGAGGAATGCTCGACGAGACGCTGATTCTGTGGACCGGCGAAATGGGCCGCACCCCCAAGCTTGGCCAATCGGTTGTCGGTGGCGCCGGTGCCGGCAAGGATGGCCGCGATCACTGGCCACATTGCTTCACCAGTATTCTTGCCGGCGGAGGCATCAAGGGGGGCACACTTTACGGCAGCAGCGATCGCTACGCCGCCTATCCGCGAACGAGCCCGGTTTCCCCCACGGACATCGCGGCCACGGTCTACCACTCTCTCGGAATCGATCCGCACACGCAAATCCGCGACAAGCTCAATCGGCCGATGGCTTTGTGCGAAGGGGATGCAATTCAGGGCATTTTGGCTTAGCTTTTCGGAAGTCAACTCCAATCAGAGCCGCGCACGCAGCGCAGCGGAGTAAGCGGTCATTCCGCCGCAGTCCGCTTACTCCGCTGCGCTGCGTGCGCGGCTCTGAGAAAGGAATTCTCTTTTTCTAACATTTTCGCGGTCCATCTCTCGCGGCACGGTGTCTTCCCCATTAGCAACCAATTCTGGGGAGATTCGTCATGCACCCAAATCATGCGGAACTGTTCGCCCGAATCCGCGATTTCGAGATCGATGAGGGCAAGCCCGATTTCACGTTTGAAGCCAGGCTCGCCCGTGAAAAAGGCTGGTCACTCCTTTTCGCTCAACGGGCGATCGCGGAGTACAAGCGATTCCTGCTTCTCGCGATGACGGCCGGCCATCCCGTCACGCCTTCCGTACAGGTGGATGAAGTTTGGCACTTGCACCTCACTTTCACTCGGTCGTACTGGCAAAGGCTGTGCGGCGAATTACTTGGCAAGCCCCTCCATCACGATCCCACTCGTGGCGGCACGGCTGAATCGAGCAAGTTTCACACCCAGTACGAGCGAACGCTCGCTTCGTACCGACAAGCGTTTGGCATGGAGCCGCCAGCTGATCTTTGGCCCAGAGCAGAACAACGATTTGAGGAAGATCATCCTGCCAAGAAGGGGAGTGTTAAAACGCACTGGATTGTCCCGAAGGATGTGGTGAAACGCGGATTGCTCGCGACCATCGCGCTGACGGCAATCGGGCTTGTCTGCGGTTGCGGCTTAATTCCTGGGCTCTCAATCTCCCCCGAAAATGCTCTTCGCTGTTTTCCTTTCGTGTGGCTCGGATCGCTCTTGCTCGGCTATTTCGCACGTGAACGAATGCGTTCAACCGGAAATCCACCAAGAGACGAACTTGCCGAACTCGGTTGGGTCGAGTCCGCCTATCTCGTCGCACCCGGACGAAAATCGAGCGGAACGCGATTGCTATCCGCGACGCTGGCGAGGCTGGTGGCAACCGGAGCCGCGAGGGTCGAAGGAGATTGGTTGGAAGCGACCGAACCCAGGCCCCTTGGACTCTCTCCCTGCGAAGTTCAAGTTCTCAAGCAATTGCCTTTGCGAAAAGATGACCGCGATCGAATGACTGCCCTGACAATTGGGTTCGAGTTCACCTGTGACGAAACGGCCCAGCACCTTCGCGACGAGGGCTACATTCTCGGCGGCTCAAAAAAGATCGGCATCGGCCTGGCGACCATGTTCACTGCGATCGCGACTTTCGTGGTTCTCTATCTGCCGATCCTGGCCTCCGAGGCAGAGAAGGATTTCGTTCTCGGCTTGCTCTGCATATCCATCCCGGCCGTTGGAATTCCGAGTTTCGTGCTGGGATTCCCGACGATGTCGAGATGGACGCACCGTGGTCGGCGGGCAAGAAAGCAACTTCGCCGAGCGGCATGGCGAGAGCGTCGAACGAATCCTGAGCCCAGCCTGGCCGTGGCAGCTTTTGGTACAACGATTCTCGCCGGGACAGCATTCGACGGGTTGAAGAGCTGGTATCCACAAACTTCGAGCGCAACCACAAGCGGTTGCGGAGTCGGCTGTGGCGGCGGCGGGTGTGGAGGTGGATGCGGGGGTGGTTGTGGCGGCGGATGCGGGTGTGGCGGCTAATTCGAAATTCCAACCTGGGAGATTCGTCATGAGCAAGCGATTGCGTCGAGGAATCGTGCTATTTCTGTTAGTCGTCGCCGGGCTACACATGCTCTCTTTAATTGTGCCCAGTCGAAGTGTGATCACGGTCACCAGTCCGGAAGGAAACTATCAAATCGAAGCCACTGGTCGAGGCCCACAACATGTGCGGCTCGAACTCGGCGAGGGAAGTTTTGTCGAATGCGGGACGAAGTGATGGCGGCATAACCTACGACGATCGGGAGGCAGGCTCGACTGGGAGAGTCGTGCTGCGTCAGCATGTTCGCTCGGACCGCGAGGTGTTCGTGGTGACGAAATTCCGAGCCTGTCGGTCGAATGCATAAGTTGAAATTTTAGTACGCACTCTCAGGGCACTGCTACGTTCGCGGTAAGCCTTGTTGGCGGCTTTCCAATTTCAGAATTACAAAATACTCTTCACATTGCTAGCGCTCCGCACCATCTTTTGCGACGTGTTGAAATCGACGGATCTTCAGTTTGAAGTGTCCAAAGATGCTCTCCATCATCCACACGAGAAAAAATCGAATGGCCTCGCAACGACCCTGAGGGAAGTTTTGGCCGAACACGAAGTAGAGAGAGGCAGCAACCTCCACCACCCATTTCAAATCTCATCCGATCTTCACGATGCATACATCCAGCATTCGCGATTGCGATGTATCTTTCAGCTGACAAAGGAGGATTTCATTTTGCTTGATGCCCTGATCATTTCCGACCTGCACCTGGGCAGCGATAATTGCCAGGCCAAAGCACTCCAACAATTTCTCGAAGACTTGCACGAAGGCAGCACGCGCACGAAGAAACTCATCCTGAACGGCGACGTGTTCGACTCGATTGACTTTCGCCGTTTGAAGAAACATCACTGGAAGGTTCTGTCGCTCCTTCGCAAACTCTCGGATCACATCGAAATCGTCTGGATCAACGGCAATCACGATGGCTCGGCCGAGATCATCTCGCATCTGCTCGGCGTCGAGGTTCGCGACGAGATCATTCTCGAAAGCGGCGGGCGTCGCATCCTTCTGCACCACGGGCATCGGTTCGACAATTTCATCGACGACCACCCGATTCTGACCGCCATCGGCGACTTCATCTATCGCATGTTGCAAAAGCTCGATTCGTCACACTCGTTTGCCCGCTCCGCCAAGAAGAAGAGCAAAATTTTCCTTCGTTGCACGGCCAAGATTGAATCGCGCTCGATCGAATACGCCCAAAAACTCGGTTGCTCCGCAGTCTGTTGTGGCCACACACATGTGCCGGTAGCTAACGAGTCGGGCGACATCGCCTACTATAACAGCGGCTGCTGGACCGAGAAGCCTTGCCATTATCTCTCGATTCGTTGTGGCGAAATTTCGGTTCGTCAATACGAATTTGCCGAAGTCTACGAGCCGATGCTGGTCGCATCGTGAGTCGGCCAACACAATGGCCGAATGTCTGAGCCGCTTGTTTCCACGCATGATCTGCACAAGAGCTATGGCTCCGTTCACGTTCTGCGTGGTGTGTCGATCGAGATTCAGCCCGGAGAACGGCTCGCAATCCTGGGCAAATCCGGTTCGGGAAAATCGACCTTGCTTCATCTTCTCGGAGGGCTCGATGTTCCCACATCGGGTCAATTGCGGGTTGCCGGCCTCGATCTTGCCCGCATTTCCCGGAACGAACGTGCCGAGTTCCGCCTGACGACCATCGGTGTCATCTTTCAAGCTTTCCATCTGGTTCCGAATCGGACGGCCCTGGAAAATGTGGAACTGCCGATGATGTTCGCGGCCCAATCGCGGCGAGCCCGAAGGAAACTGGCAACGTTGGCTCTTGAGGCCGTCGGTCTCGGAGATCGGCTCCGGCATCGGCCCTCGGAGCTATCCGGCGGCGAACGCCAACGTGTGGCCGTGGCACGGGCGATGGTGAATCGGCCCAGATTATTGCTCGCCGACGAACCGACGGGGAATCTTGATTCATCGACCGGCGAGGAAGTCATGGCCGAGATTCAACGGCAGATCAAGCTGGTCAACGCTGCCCTGGTCCTGGTCACACACGACGAAGATCTGGCCAGGCGATCGAGCGATCGGTTATTGCGGATGCAGGATGGAGTGTTGGGGTGAACGGAGCATTCATCAGAGCCGCGCAGTAAGCGGCAGCACGCCTACCCCACTTGGTTTCTTACCTCTGAACTTCTCTGCAAGTTGCGGAGAAGTTCCTCATAGTAGTCCGCACACTCCGTGTGCGGACTGTCGGCACACGGAGAGGCTGTGAATATTTGCGGCACATTGTGGACGTTCGCTCCGCGAACGTAAGGCTTTCACCCAAAGTACGCTGTTTCTCGGGGTTTGGCCTGCCTTTACGTTCGCGGAGCGAACGTCCACAATGGTCGATGACACAAATATTCACACGCTCGGAGTGTGCCGACTACTATTGGTTGCGGCTTCGCCGCGTTAAGAACCCCGGCGAAATAACTTCCCCCGATAAACTGTCGCCCGGCTTTGGCAATTGGATGCGCCACAGGGCCAGCTCCTGCTCTTTTCTTCAGTCCAATGGACTGATAACGCTCAGCCCAGGGCAACGCCCTGGGACGTAATGCGAATTGCCTGGTTTTCAGCCTGAAGGGCTGGGAGCCGCTCACAGCCCTTCAGGCTGAAAAAATGGTTTGTGGCTCCTTGTACCCAGAGCGTTGCTCTGGGCTGAGAGCTTGCAGTCCGTTGGACTGAGGACCAGATTGTGAAATTTGAATCTGACTCATCCCTCTGCCAATCCGGGCAGCGGTGAATTCGGGAAATCATTTCGCCGGGGTTCCTTACTCCGCTGCGCGGCTCGGATCGGGTATTCTTGCGGTGGTAAGGAATCGCCAAATTGTCCAGATCAAAAATAGCAGTGCCGCATGAGCCTGCGGGATGATGGCCCCTCGATATGCATCCCGGGCCGAAGCCGGAAACCATTGCATGACATTCATTGAGAGCAACAACAAAAACGCGCCACGAACCCAGACGCGTTCCCACAGTGGCCGACCCGACACGGCAAGAAACGCGTGGGCGGCAAAAGGCGCCAACAACATGTAGGTGGCTGATTCCGTCGTGGGGCCGAACAGAGTACACCAAATGAAACCGAGGCTCACACAACCGTGAATCAACGTTTGTCGATCGATGCCACGGAACCGCCCCCAGGCGATTAATCCAGCGAAGGCACAACCCGCTACGACCTCGATGCCACGGTAGGCCATCAACGGGATGTCGATTCCCCATGCCTTCAGCAACCGTTGAAAATCGTGATAGCCTCGCGACATGGGCTGCCCCGTGCGGTCGTCGGCTTCCATGGTTCCAAACCACTCGCGGTATTGTTGAACGACATAGTCCGGCGATTGCACGGCAAACGGGATGAGACAGCCGATGCCAAGAACAACAATCAGGCGAAGCGTGAAGCGTCTGGGTTCAATCACACAAAGCAAGAGACCGAGAGACATCGGATAAATCTTGACCAACGACGCTATGGCAATCATGACTGCCGCGAGCCAAAATCGTTCGTAAAAGAAACAGACGCCGGTCGCCAGCATCAAGGCCGCGACGAGTGGATTGATCTGGGCGTTGTGAATATTGCCGATGACAAATGGGAGTGCGAGCAAGGCCAGCAACGGCCAGGGAACTTCCGGAACCGCGACCTTCGCCCAGGATCGAATCGCCAGGAATAAAAAGGCCGCTTGAAAGGCCCGCCACAGCACGGCCCCGGCCGAGATAGGCATCCACGTCCACGGGACCATGGATGCCGCGATTGTCGGGCTGTAGCGGTAGATATCTTCGTCGTTTTGGATCGGTCCAAAGAGCGTCTCGCTGCTCTTGAAATGCACCCCAGCCGAGTGGAAGGTCTTGTAGAGCTTGCCGGGTTTATTCCCGAACGAAACGGCCACGCCAACGGCGACCACGACCAAGGCCCAAGCCGTCACTGCGGCGTGGCGGCCGAGGATGAACCTCATGCCACCTCCGTGCGGGGTTCACGAGCAGTCAACGGAAATGCCACCTCGGCTGCTCGCAATTCGTCTGACGATTCACTCACGACATAGAGGGGCCTGCCAAGAATCTGCTCGTGGATTCGGGCCTGGTACTCACTCATCGCCAGCAGGGCAACCCAAATGCCGGCACCGACCATGTGGGCTCCACCGATCAGAGCTAAAAGCAGCCAACCCAATGAGCCTTCCGGACGAAAGGCGAACCAGGCTGTGGTTGTGCCCAGGAAACTCAGCAACAGCAGAATGCCGGCCATCATCACGGCGGCATCCAGCGGAACGCGGGAGAAGGAAAGCAGCCCGTCTCGGGCGAGGCGAACCAATTGGAAGAGCGTGAATTTCGAGCGGCCGGCGAACCGCGGGGGGACATCAAACTCGATTTCGGCGGCCGGGAACCCGAGCCAATGAACCATGGCACGAAGGAACCGGTGTCGCTCGGGCATCGCCACGAGAACGTCCAGGGCCTTGCGCGAAAGCAAGCGAAAATCGCAAATGGCCGGCTTGAGATCCATGCCGCTGCAATAACGCAGAGCCTTGTAAAACACGGGCACTGCAAGTTTCTTGACTAGCCCCAGGGACTTGTTGTCGCGTCGGACGGTCAGGACCACATCGTGGCCGGCTCGCCACTCGGTCAGCATTTCCAAAATCACCGCAGGCGGATGTTGCAAGTCGGAGTCCATGGTGACCACGGCATCTCCGCGTGCCCGCTCCAGGCCGGCAGTCACGGCCGCTTGGTTGCCGAAGTTTCGGCTCAAGCGCAGGTAATTCACACGCGGATCGGCAAGTGCCATTCGCAACAGGACGGCCGGCGTCGAGTCTTTCGAACCGTCATCGACGTAGATGATCTCGCAGTCGAACTCGGATTCGACCGTGTTCATCACACGAAGAAGCTCCTCGTTGAACGCGGGGAGTACCTCTTCCTCGTTGAAGGCGGGGCAGACGATGCTCACGAGTGGACGATGTCCGATTGCCGTAGGCATACCTCAGGGGCCTCCCGCCAGTGTCTTGGAAATTGTGGATGGCCGAACCGGCACCAGACCAGAACGAGCACAGGCTTGCGAAAACGAAGGCAGATTCAAGAGAACAGATTCCCGCGGCCGGCGAAGAAGCCCGTCTCCCGTGTCACAATCCCGGCCGACCAAGCTCTCATCGCGATTGCCGGGATGACAACAGATTTCGACGCTGCCAGAGGAACCGATGTTGCCCAGCCAACGGTCCCAAAATCTTTCGTCCGCGACATAGGCGTGATCGGTTACGCCGGCAAGCCAATCGCAGCCGGGGAGCCCATTGGCGGCCGCCCGCCGCGCTGCACGACGGCCTAACAGTGAAAGGACCGTCCGCTTGATTCTTGCGCCAGGAATTTTCGCAATCAGGGGAGCCCGCTCGACCACACGTCTCAGATAAGGTCGAGCATTCGCTTGCCGGAGCACGTCCAACAAAGCGGAATCACATGGCGGAAACAGGCTGACGTGTTGATGGCTGTTGACGAGTTCCGGTGGACGACCGATAAGTTGAACGAATCGTCGATATTGAGCCTGCCACTCGGCCGCGACTTCCGTTTCCAGGATTTTTCCAAGACACGCGCGGGCCAAAAATTTGGAGAGGGGCCAGAATGTTCCATCGGGACGGACGAGCGAAGGAACCTCGCGGGCGGGAAGAATCGGACGATCGAGGGTGAGGTTGGGGTGCCAACCGAGGTCGGCTGGTGGAGCTTCATCGAGCCATTCGCGCGAGGCTTGCTCGGCATCGTCGCAATTGACGATCATGACCGTGCCTGTAATTCGGCCTGCGAGCGCAAGATCCAGAATCCCTCGCGACGTGTCACGTCCGATGCCATAATCGTCGGCGACAATCGTGAGCGGACGAGACAAGACCGTTGGTCCTTGCTGAAAGGCTTTCGCCAGACAAATACATCAGGTCACTATCGGCAATCCATTCAGCGTTTCGGCACCTGAAATTCCACATCCAGCGTGATTTCGCGCGAATTGGGAATCCAGATTTCCAGTTGAATCGGACCATCCGGGTTCACGACTTTGGACCGTTTTACCACGACATCGGGGTTGGCCGAACGCAAGGAAACCGATTTCACGCTTTTGGAAAGGCGAAAATGGCGCAGCGTGTGATCGTTGGTATTCACAACCAGGATGTAGGGATTCACGCGCGAAGGAAGCCCGTCGTCTTCGATATCGACCAGTTGGCGGACATCGGTCCCTTCTGGAGTTGCCGGCAACGAGCGGCCGTGGGCCGGGATCACCATCGTCGTTTTCCGCGTGAGTGTCTCGTTTGACGCCGAGCTACTGGAAGCGACAATGCCAGAGAACCACTCGGGCCGAGCGGCATACAGGAAGGCAAAGATAATGGCTCCGATACAAGCCAGAACGAAGAAGCTGCGGAAGGTATTCATGAGGGGGGTCTCGCATCGATTCTAGGGGTAATAGTGATTATGATGATCGAGACGGTTCTCCGCAAGTGGGACAATAGGCTCCATGCCGTTGGGGGATTGAATTTCGCCGCCGGCGCGAACTCAGCCGCCGGGCAATCGCAGTTCAAGAAATCTGGAGAAATTTTCCAAACTGCTCTTACGTTTTGACCCCCTCCGCAATACAGGTCTAATGGAGAATTCTCGGCAGGGGTGATGATGGGCCCACATGTCCCAAAATGTCCCGTTTTGTCCCATCCAGCAAAAAGATTGTTTTCCGGCAACTCCAAAGTCCTTCTTACCGGTCAGGCCGACCATGAACATCAAATCCCGATTCGCCGTTCTCTCGATCCCCGCCGTCATCGTCGGGCTGTGCTGGCTATTTCCGCGCGAACAGCCGGGCCCGTCGCAGGGCAATGCCGTTGCTGAGCAGGAGATTCCGGTCGTGGCCTTCCATGGACGACCGGTGCGGCAGTATGAAGAGCCGCTTCCTGATGGGGCACGCGTTCGAATTGGTTCGACGCGGTTTCGATTTCCGTTCGATGCGAGTGACCTGCATTCGAAACGAGCAGGCGACTATGTGCTGGTTTCGCGACACGATGGAATTCAGGTGATGGATTCCAGGAGTGGCCGGCGGGTCGACACAGGATCGTTGCTCGAAAAAGCCGGGCACTTCGCGGTTTCGCCGAACGGGAAGCGGATTGTGACCACGAGTGCTTGGGATGCCGAATGGCCCTTTGCACAAGTTTGGGAAGTCGATGCTGCAACCGAGACACCATTACGGCGAGGCGTCTACTTGCAGCTCGAATTTGCTCGCGACTCAATCTTCAACGAGCATTTTTTCAGTGCGGACAGTACTGAGTTGATCGTGAAGGCTGGTCGATTCGTGGGAATGTTTGATGCGGTTACGGGACAGAGAAAGAGCCTGGTTGAATCGCAGACCGAGATATTCACTGTTTCAGGAGACGGCACACGATTCTTAACCTCCCCTAATGGCAACCCGGGGTTTTTTATAAGTGATGCTAGTGGCTCCTATATGGAGAGACGTCAAGCGTTCGGGTTTAAAGAGCCCAGACAAGGTGAATTACAATCTGAATGGAACGGCGCAAAGAGCTTGTTCGCTCGGCAGACCCCTTCGAACTTCCAGCCTTATCGCATTGTCATTGGGGATTGTCGAACAGGCAATCAACTCGACTCAATTGAGATTCCACGAGCACAACAGTCAATCGTCGCACATCTCGCTCTATCGCCGCAAGGGCGATTCGTGAGTTATGCAGTCGAGGGAATTGTCTTTGTGTGGGATTTCGAGCGCCGCAAGGAGATCTTGCAGATCAAGCCAAGCATTTCCTGGAAGACATTTGGCAGAGATCAGATCACCCATTCCTGGTTCTCCTCAGACGGCAAAAGTTTCTCGGTGCATGAATCCAATGGTTTCGTTCGACATTTTGAACTGAAATTCGGAACGCCGGTCACAGCGGAAGTCGCATGTTCGCCGAGGCCAGAGCAGTGGCAATACGGGTGGCCAGATTATCCGATGAGAGTGAAGGGTGCGTTACGGCCCGCTCGGAGTGAGTCCTCTATGCCAACCGGTTATTCGCAATTGGTGATGGACGTCGCCCCCAATGACTCCTTGATCGCGGTGGGCGATGCGCTTGGCCGTGTCGACCTCTGGCGAAGTGATGGCGGGCACGAGAAGTCACTACAAGCGCGGGGCATGGACATCTCCACCATTGCATTCAGCGCTGAGGGCAAGCAACTCGCCGTGTGCGACCGAGCACGACAACTGAAGATCTGGGACTGTAGAACCTGGCAGGAACGCCTGCGGATTCAAATCCCCGCCGATAACGAGGATCTGTATCCGACCAGCCTTGTCTTCAGTCCCGACGGCAAGCGATTGCTACTCAGCCAGGGCTCGATCATGGGCTTCGTTGATGTTGGAACGAAAACGATGCTCTGGGATCTGTCCGGGGAACTGGATCGCAATTCGAATTCCAAACCTCAGTTTACTCTGGATGGCTCAGTGATCTTTGTTCAAGGTCGAGAGCCTTGGATCGACGCGTTGACGGGGACATACCACGCGACGTTACCCAAAGGGGTCGCGTCGCACTTTGGGGATAAAACTGTATTCACTTGGGGCGGAGATCGGCTTGGGCGTGTACTTTCGCCAGATGGAAAGCTGATTGGATTGAGCGCTGAGAATGGAGCCTTGCAAGTATGGGATCTCGTGAAGAACGTGATGCTCCAGGAATTCCCTGAAAGCCAAGGATTGTCGAATTCACCTGGCTCCCTCCGCTTCTCCCCCGATGGCCGGCGTCTGCTCACCTTCAACGATCGCGGCCAACTGCATGTCTGGGAAATCGCCAGCGGTCAGCTTGCTTGTACTTTGAACTATCCGAATGGCCACTTCAACGATGCCCGCTTCGGGGTTGATGGCCGGACAATCATTACTGCCAATCATCGCGAAGTGATCGTCTGGGACCTAAAGCCGACGACGACAATCGCTGACCCTTGGGAAGCACTGGGCCACGATGCACCTGTCGCAGAACAGGCACGACGAACATTACTGGCGGACCCGAAGCATGCCATTGCCTACATCGAGAAACGCATGAAGCCCGCCCCGAATCTCGTCGAGGCGAGAATTCGTCGTTCGATCGACGCACTCGAACACAAGGATTTTCGCGAACGCGAACGGGCCACCGCTGAGTTGATCGAGTACGGGCGAGGCGTGCTGCCCAGGTTGCAGGACGCCCGGCTCGCGTCCGAGGAAGGAAAGGCTCGCCTGGCCTCGCTAGTTCGGCTACTTTCCGCCGGCCCGACAGCCAACGAGATGCGACAAGTTCGCGGAGAGGAAGTTCTGGAGCAAGCGCGTCTTGCGCTACGCTAATTTCTCCGTCTTGAAACTCCAAACTTGAAACGTGAAACTTACGTGGTTCGTATATTGTCGATTCACTTAATTGGGCCTCTCCATGGTTGTCGAAGATCCTACTATCGTCGAATTCGATGTCCGCACCGACGAGATGCTCGTCAACATGGGGCCACAACACCCCAGCACGCACGGCGTCTTGCGGCTCGTGCTTCGGACCGACGGAGAGGTCATTTCTGAAGTCACGCCGCACTTGGGCTATCTGCACCGCTGTGCCGAGAAGGTCGGCGAGAACGTGCTGCCAATCCAGTTCATCCCTTACACGGACCGCATGGATTATCTGGCCGGGATGAACATGAATCTCGGCTACTCGCTGGCCATCGAAAAACTTTGTGGGATGAAGTTGCCCGAAAAGGCGAACGTCATCCGCGTGCTGATCGGCGAATTGAATCGCGTGGCCTCGCATCTGGTCGGCATGGGGGCGTATGGGCTCGACCTCGGCACCTTCAGCCCGTTCCTGTATGCCTTCCGCGAACGCGAGCATATTTTGGATTTGTTCGAGGACGTCTGCGGTGCACGACTGACTTACAGCTACCTCACCATCGGCGGAGCCCACGACGATCTGCCGGTCGGCTGGGTCGAACGCTTGAAGAATTTCATTACATACTTCAAGCCACGCATTGCCGAGTATCACGCACTGCTGACGAACAACCACATTTTCGTGCAGCGAACGGCCAATGTTGGCGTGCTCTCGAAAGAGAAGGCCCTCAGTTACGGCTGCACTGGGCCGATGTTGCGTGCCTCGCTCGATCGGACCAAGGGGGATCACGCCTGGGACCTGCGCAAGATCGAGCCGTATTGCGGCTACGAGACATATCAGTCCGATGTGCCGATGCCGCCGTTTGACGAGGCCCCTCCCGGCACGGTCATCGGCGATTGCTGGCACCGCTTCTATGTGCGGATGCGCGAAGTTGTCGAGAGCCTGAAGATCATCGAACAAGCGATTGAGCGCTACGCCACGGCACAGGGAGCCCATCGCATCGAGCCGCCGAAAACGTTGACGCCAGGCGAATGCTATGTGGAAACGGAATGCCCACGCGGACAAATGGGCTTCTTCGTCGTCGGCCGACCGAACAAGGAAGGCGTGCCATTGCGAGTGCGGGCGCGATCGAGCAGCTTCTGCAATCTGAGCGTCGCGAACGAAATCTGCAAAGGCTGTTTGATCGCCGACGTACCCGCGATCATCGGCAGCATTGACGTGGTGATGGGGGAGATCGATCGTTAGGATGGAGTTGTGTGGAAGAGGGCACGATGCACAGTGAGGTTGACAAGTCCTGCAAACGGAAGGGAGACTGGGCATGGCTGTTAAAAATCGACCGCGCTATGTGATGTCCGCCGCGCAATTGGCAAATTGGCTTCACGCCCAAGGGCCGGATGCTTGGTGGACGGTTGATGGCGACCCCATATTGACTGGGCGCGTTTCGTTTCCTTCCACTGGCCCAGAGGTAGCGGAGGTATTGGTTAGGCTGAAAAAGCGATTGCTTTTTGTCGATCTGGACGATCCGGAAATACCCGTCGAGGGCCGTGAAATATCCGCCATAGAATTGGATCGGCACGTCCGTCGTGCGGAGGGTGGGGAACGAGTGCTTCAATTCTCCTGGGAGGATGATCCGGAAACGGACTGGCTTCTCATTGAGGATCTCGAAACCGCTCAATACAGCAAGCAACTTGACGCGAAGTCCGAGTAATTGCCATGGCCAAGCTCCGCGTTCCGACGACACATTACATTCAGCAGATCGCTACTCATACCATTTCCGTGGCTTCAGAAGCGACGATACCGATCCAACATTACGGTCGGTATGCAAACGATTCGTGGAATTTGCTGCCCTACTTCGAACGGAATCTGAAGCATACGAATGTCTATCAAGCCGCCTATGAACGGCATATGCATCGTTTGCACAGCATGGTGCTGTTGAACCTCGTTGAAGCCTTCGAGAGGTTTTTGAAGGAGCTGGCAGCCATCTGTGTCGATTGTGTTGCCAGCGCTGTGACGGACGATCGGCTCGATGTGTTTGTCATTAGGGGCCAATTCGCCGCGGCTCACTTTCATGAGCAAAGCGTTGGCAAAGCTCTTTGCGAGTCCTCCACCTGGCTCGATTGCGATGAGATCACGAAGAGATTCCGAAGGATTCTCGCCACACCGAATGATCCAAACAAGGGAAGCTTCTACTTGTTTCCAGGGGCAAATCAAAACCCGGCCAGCTTGCGAAATAAGGCAGATCTTGTAGCACTGGTATTTCAACTTCGCCATACTATTGTTCACAACGCCGGGGTGATCACACGATCGGATGCCATAAAGCTGAGCCGACTCAGCCGACAGCAAGTCGATGCACCCCGAACATTTTGGCCCGAGAGGCCGGACGTGTGGTATGTAAAGCAGTTCCTCGACGATTTGGTTGAAACCATCAACGACGAGGTCTGTGCCGCACTGAGGGATCTTCTCGAAACAATTTATGCGGAAGATCCGAGCGTCTTTGTTCCTGCCCAGCGAGCGCAGCTTCTCGCGGACTGCTTTCAGAAATCGATCAACCTCGCAGGCGCGACTTGCGATCCTGCTGCATAGCAAACCGCGATCATCGGCAGCATTGACGTGGTGATGGGGGAGATCGATCGGTAACCGAGGAGGAGTCCGTGCCACGTCTCACTCTACACGCAGCTTCGCTCCTTCTGCTGGCCGCGATTCCAATTCGAGCCGACGTCGGGCCACCCCAGGGCACCAAGTACATTCCGGTGAATGCCGAAGTCGTAACAGGGAGCGAGTTCCCGGAGTTTGTTTTTCTCGAGGTGCATCACTCTAGTTATTTTGGCCCGCCGCGTTACGGAGCCGATCCCAAAGACACGGAACATCGGACGAGAAACGACCGCACCATCAACAGATTTGATTTCGGTCCTAGGAGACCTTTCAAGGCCTCGGCGGGAAGGCGAAGTTCCACCGGGCTGTACGTCATTCCCAAGGCGGCGGCAGTCAAGTACCCGGATCTGGATCAACTTGTTACAGCAGTGGAGGCGAAGGAGATTCCCGGTGCAAGCCGACATTTCTTCGCACAAGTGAAGATTGTCCCGGTTTCCGACCCTCGTTTAGAAATAAAAGTCCGCTATCGCACGGAGTTGGCCCCGAATGGTGATGGGATCGCCTTTATCCGTGTGAACAATGCAGGCCAGCCCGTGCCGGATGGCGTGCCTCTGGGAGAAGAAGAAATAAGCGGCCCCAAATTGTCCCTTCGCTGGCTCATCTTCGGCCTAGCATTCGCGGCGTACTTTGCTGCTCTTGGAATTTGGTGGTTCAGGCGAAGTGGCAAGAAAGCCGCCTGCGTTGTCAGCCTGCCGCAGAAAGAATCCTCTCCGTAAGTTACCATTAGGCAGTATTTGACGTGGAATTAGTGGAGGCCAGATGCTAGACTCTTCACCAATCAAACTCGAGGACTAGACGATGCGTCATCTCGCTCTGCTGGCCACACTCTTTCTTGTGGCCGGCTCCTCGCTGGCGGACATTGCTCCGCCCCCGCCACCCAAGGGGAAAAAGTACGTCGGCACCGACGTCTCCGTCGTTCTGGACAAGCGCGTCAAAGGCTACACGTTTGTCCTAAGCGTTGCCCAGGGGCCAGGAGCTCCAGAATTCAAATACACGTCCATCGAACTCTCGGAGAAGCCCACTTCGATGCCTCCTGGCGGCAGACACACGTTCATCTCTGTGCTTGCGATTTCCGAGGTAGAAGCAAAGAAGTACGCTTCCAAGAAGGATTTGATCGCGGCCATTGAAAAACGCACCCTTAAGAGCGTGCGTGAAATGGCGGTTGGAGGAGGATCTGACCTGACAGACACCACCGACAAGCGCGGGGCCATTCCCTGGAAGTACACAATTACGGCCATCGACGCGACGAAGGGCATCACGGTCAAGATTGAACGTGATGGGAAGCCGTTTGAACCGAAAGAGTCCAGAGACAACTCGGATGGTGACGTGGGCGATGATTCACAAGCGAAGGCGGCGTCAACAAACCGCTCCCTACTTGCGGGAGTCTTCGCCGCAGTCGCGTTCGTGACGCTGGGTCTGTGGTTGTTTCGGCGTCGGTCGGTGTGAACTCGGTAACCGCTCCAAGGCCGAATAACCCCGGGTCCCGGCCCCCTCCCCGAAACGGGGAGGGGGAGAAAAACCCTCGCTAGACGAACGGCGTTTCGAGGCCGTGCTTCTCCATAAGTTGCACGTCCTTCATCAATGCGGCCGGACCTTCGATCATCATTTTGCCGGCGTCCATCACGATCACTCTGGAACAGGTATCTCGCACCAAAGCCAAATCGTGCGAGGCAATCAGTTTCGTGCCGGGTAGCCCGTTGATGAGGCGAATCAACTCGCGCCGGCCACGCGGGTCGAGGAACATCGAAGGCTCGTCAAGGAGCAGCACTTCCGGCCGCATGGCTAATACGCCGGCGATCGCGGCCCGGCGTTTTTCGCCTCCTGAAAGTTGAAAGGGGACGCGATCCTCCTGGCCGATCATGCCAACTTGGCCGAGCGATTCCGCGACACGTTGACGGACTTCGTCGGCGGGAAGGTGCAGGTTCAACGGACCGAAGGCGACATCCTCGGCCACCGTGCTTGAGAAGAGTTGATCGTCCGAGTTCTGGAAAACGACTCCGACTTTGGCCGGGAGTTGTTTGCGTTTTGCCGCGTCCGCGGGATCGAGGCCGGCAATGTTCACGCAACCGAGTCTCGGCCGGAAGACGCCGCTTAGACACAGAAAGAGCGTCGTCTTCCCGGCACCGTTCGGGCCGATGAGGCCAACCGATTCGCCGGCCGCGACGGAAAAGCTGACGCCATCAAGGGCCACTCGGCCATCCGGATAGGCATAGCGAAGTTCACGGATGTCAATCATCCCAACACGTCCCAGGCGACCAGCCCGCTAGTTGCCCCAACGAGAAGGAGGAACATGAACGCATCGGCGGGCTTGGAGTGAAAACTAGTCAACGTGCGAAAATGGCCATCAAATCCCCGGCAACGCATGGCGTGCGACACGCGTTCCGCTCGATCCGAGCCGCGAACGAGCAAGGTGCCAGTGACCTGGCCAATCGTGCGGAAGGCATGCATCGAAGTCGCATTACGAAAGCCACGTACCCGTAATGCCACTCGCAGGCGGCTCAGTTCGTCGAGCAGAACAAACACATAGCGATAAGTGAGCAACACGAGTTGAACAATCAGCTTGGGCACGCCAAGTTTGCTCGCGGCACAGAGCGTCACGTGCAAGGGGGCAGTTGCCAGCAGCGTGAACGCCAGCGTGACTAGTGCCACGGTCTTCAACGCCAGCGTGGCGGCAACGATCAACCCCGCATCGGTGATTGCGAGTCCCTGCCATTCCCACAAGCGTTCGCCGCGATTAACCGTGAAAGGTAACAGGATCAGAAATGGAATGAGTGCGAAAAGCAATAAGCCCAGTCGCGTTCGCAGCCAGGCACCTGGTACACGACCGACAATGGCCAGCACGATCGCGAGACCGAGTGCCACGGATGCTGGGCCAGGTTGACGCAAAAGGGCCACACCGACGATGGCGATCACGAAGGCCGCGAGACGCCAGCGAGCGTCGCGAAGAGCCAGCCAGGAATCGCGAGTAGTTACGTGCTCTGGGTTCAGGGACATGCAATTGGCATATAACTCGATTAACATTCGGGCGACCCGTTGGGTCGCCCGCTAAACGAGAGCGAAACCGATCCACCATGAAGATTTCACTTTCCTTTCTCGTGCTAATCCTGGTCCCCATGACTCTGCGAGCCGACACGAAGCCGCTCGATGCATCTTTCCTGCGTCTGTATTCCGAAACGGGCGGATTCTTGCTCGGGCGTCCAGTCAACGCCAAGCCGACGCCGGACGGCAAGCATGTGTTGTTCCTGCGCTCAGGTGCCAAAAGCCGCAAGCGTAGTCTTTACGAGTTCGACGTTGCGACCGGGAAAACACGCGAGGTGCTAACGGCCGAGACTCTGTTGAAAGGGGCCGAGGAGCAACTCACGCCCGAGGAAAAAGCCCGTCGCGAACGTATGCGCGTCACGGCAGGCGGATTTGCCGACTACCAGATGAGCGAGAACGGGAAGTTCCTCCTGTTGCCTTTATCTGGCAAGCTGTTCGTCTTCGACCGGGTAAAGGAAACCACCCGCGAGTTGAAGCTCTCGGCCGGCACGATTATCGATCCGAAAATCTCGCCTAACGCCAAGCTCGTTTCCTACGTTCGCGATTTCGACGTCTACCTGTACGATCTCGCCAGCGACAAGGAAACGGCCGTCACCAAGGGCGGCACGGCTACGAAGACGAACGGGCTCGCGGAATTCGTGGCGCAGGAAGAGATGGGGCGATTCAGCGGCTACTGGTGGTCGCCGGACTGGGACATTCTCGCATTTGCAGAGGCCGATCACGAAGGCGTCGAAACCTGGTACGTGGCCGACCCCACGAAGCCCGATCAAAAGCCCTTGCAGCAGTTCTATCCTCGGCCCGGCAAGAAGAACGTCAGCGTTCGCCTCGGCATCGTTCAAGTCAACATCGGCAAAGTAACCTGGTTGGAATGGGACCGCAAGGCTTACGAATACCTTGCGGCGGTGCGATGGGATAAGACCGGGAAACTAACGGTTCAACTTCAGGATCGGCGACAACAAGAAACTAGTCTGCAAATATTTACTCCCATCAATGGCAAACTTCAGAAGCTGGTCGATGAAAAGGATCAAGCTTTCACGAATCTTCGGCAGGACATGCCACGATGGTTCGAGGACGAACAAGCGTTTTTATGGATCGGCGAATATGGCAAAGGTCCGGGGCTGGAGTTGCGACGCGGCGACGGTTCCTTGGAAGATTTGGTTATCCCCTACGATGAGGGCCTAATCTCGGTCGTCTATGCCGACCACGTTCGCAAGGAAATTGTCTACGTGGCCTCGAAGGATCCAACGCAGGCCCATGTCTATCGGCGGATGTTTCAGCTTGAGCCCAAGATTCGCCGCCCTGATTCGGACAAAGCAGTGCGTCTCGGCGAAGGCCCCGGCATCGAGTCAGTTGTCTTTTCGGAGAATAAGGAGGTCTTCGTCATAACCCGGACTTCAATGGACGGCATGCCACGCTCGTTTGTCCACACGCGGTCGAAGATGGTTGGCGAGTTGCCAAGTGTCGCGGAAGAACCAGGATTCAAGCCGAGTGCGACGGTAGAAAAGGTCGGTCCAGGCGAAGGAATGTACACATCGATCATTAGGCCCAGGGACTTTGACGCCAAGAAAAAGTATCCCGTGTTGCTCGACGTCTACGGCGGGCCGCACCATCTGCATGTGACCCAGGCAATGCGGAATTGGTTGGTGCCTCAATATTTGGCCGATCAAGGCTTCATAGTCGTGGCAATCGAGAATCGTGGCACGCCAGGTCGAGGCCGCGATTGGGAACGAGCCATTTACGGCAAGTTCGGAAGTGTGCCAATCGAGGATCAGGTTGCGGGTTTGAAGCTACTTGGGGCCAAGCATCCCGAGATGGACCTCGAACGAGTCGGTGCCATCGGCTGGTCGTTTGGTGGCTACATGTCAGCCCTGGCTGTGCTGAAACGGCCCGACATATTCAAAGCGGCCGTGGCTGGTGCTCCCGTTACGGATTGGGAAGACTACGACACCCACTACACCGAGCGGTACTTGGGCCTGCTTCCCGAGGACAAGAAGGCCTACGAGGAGGGCTCGTTGTTGCCGTTGGCGAAGAAGTTGGAACGGCCCCTTTTGCTCGTTCATGGCACGGCCGACGACAATGTTTACTATCGCCATACATTGCGGCTATCGGCCGAATTGATCCGAGCTGGTAAGGAGTTCGAGGCGATGGCACTACCGGGGATCACGCACATGGTAAGTGCCGACCCGATTATTTACGAACGCTACATGACGCGAGCGAGTGCGTTCTTCAAGAAGAACCTGGGCGTGGCTAAGTGATCCGATGTACACATAAAATCGGTTTGCTGTCACAGTCCGCCGATTCCGCAAAGTTTCTTTATTTTGACGCGCAAGTTTGTGGGAGAAATCTCATCCCCGTAATGGATACGGTCCGTCCGCAATGTAGCGGGCAGGTCGGCCGATCTCGGGGTGTTCCCCATGTTTCCCTTCCATCGCTATTTGTTGCCGAGCCTTCTTTCCATCGCGCTGATGGGGGAACTTGCATCGGCTCAGGCAGGCTGGATGGGTTTTCGCAACGACACTGCTAAAACCGTCATTCTTCAGGAAACAGTTCCAACCGGGACTGGGTCCAGACCAGGTCTGTCGCAAAAGATCTTTGCAAATGAAACCGTTCGTGATTCGGCCTCCCGAACTGGTGGACAGCGAACATTCACGATTTACGATTCCGCGAAACCCGATAAAGCATTGCACACCGGCCATTTCCCGGTTCCCGCCGAAAACGAAAACGTCCTGTTCATTCTCAAGTCCGATGGCCGTGGCGGAATCATCGTCGAAGCCGTCCGCCACACCACCACTTCGAAGCGGAAGTAGTCCGGTGGCATTCTCGTGCGTAGAATGTCGCGGCCTGGCTCGATTCACCTTTTCGGGAGCTTGCACGCATGCGTCCTCTCCGTTGGTTGTTTGCCCTTTCTCTCTCCATACTCGTCAGTTCGTCGGCCATTGCCGAGAACAAGCGGCTTTTGCTCGTCACCGATTCGGGCGGCTTCATTCACGATTCCGTCGGCCTCTCCGAGCAGATCCTCAAGGAGATCGGCCCCAAGAACGGCATTGACGTCACTTGTTTCCGCTACACGCGGGACGTCAAAGATAAAGCCTTCGAGAAGTATGCCGAGCAGTTCCGCAAGACTACGGGCGTTAAGGTCGAGCCGGAAAACTGTGGCCGGGTGAATGCCGAGACGCTCAAGAAGTTCGACTGCGTGCTGTTCTTCACGACCGGCAACCCACTTGCCAATGATGAGGTGGAGGATCTGGTCGAATGGGTGAAAGCAGGCGGTTCCGTGGCTGGCACTCACTGTGGTTCGGACACGCTCTATCCGGCAAAGGATCGGCCCTGGAATGAAGCGTATGGCAAGCTGATCGGGGCCTACTTCAAAACGCACCCGCCCGGTTTTCAAAAGATCAAGATCAAGGTCGAGGATGCCAAGCACCCGGCCGGCACCGCATTTGAGAATGGTGCCCCCTTCGAGGACGAGATGTACATCTTCCGCGACGAGCCGTATAGCCGCGAGAAGCTGCACATTATTCTCAGCATCACTGGGGATACGGTTGACAACCTATTGGAAAAGGCCAAGAAATCTGGTCGATCGGACAACGATTACGCCATTTCGTGGTGCCAGGAAATCGACAAAGGGCGTAGCTTCTACACATCCCTGGGCCATCGCAAGGAAACCTGGAAGGACGAGCGATTCCAGAAGCACCTGATCGGCGGCCTGAAATGGGCGATGAAGCA
>Ga0163144_10008296_pt1 | contig 22497 bp, 20 predicted proteins | sample OliLak19BULKMAT1_FD_123175 | JGI IMG/M metagenome (GOLD analysis project Ga0163144, IMG submission 123175) | Freshwater microbial mat bacterial communities from Lake Vanda, McMurdo Dry Valleys, Antarctica - Oligotrophic Lake LV.19.BULKMAT1 | ecosystem: Environmental > Aquatic > Freshwater >...
AATGGGATCGACCACACGATGGGAATGGGGTTGGCGATAGGCATGAAATAAGCGGTGATTGAAATCAGCACAGCGATGACGCCGACGATGACGGTAGTTTTGGCATTGAGCAGCAAGCCGCTGAGAATTACGCTGAGGGTCAGGAAGAACAGCGCAATCGGTGAGGGCGGCGTTAGGCTGGTGAGGGTAATCGCGGTCACGGCTAGGATCGGCATGAAAACCACCAGATACCCGGCGATTTGATGGTAGCGTGTGCGGCTGAGGGGGTAGGCGATGAAAACAAAGATGAGCGCAATGACCGCTGATGAATTGGGGCTGACATTATCTGTGCGATTGAACAGGGCGATGATAGAGGTATTGAAGACCGATAAGGCGGCCAACGGGATAAATACCACCAAGAGCGCCATCAACACTGAAGTCTTTTGGCGCTCTTCACCCGCGACGGACGGGTGCGGTGTGGTCAGAAATTGCCACAGTTTGACCAGTCGGTTAGGAGGCGTTGGAGAGGTGTCTTGTAAAACCATAATGTTTATGTTCCGTAGCGTATTCTGAGGTAAGATTTTTTAATGATACGCTATGTTTAACTTACATATAATATAGGTTTTTGCATCAAAACATTTTTGCATCAAAATATTTTATTAACTTGAGTTAAGTTTATGGATTTCTTTCATCAAACTCTGTTTTGTCTCACGCCAAGTGTGAAATTAGCCACAGGCGTGGAAAACCCTGTGCCTATCGCGCAAAATAAGCCTCATCTTACGAGAAATCACCTTCAAGAGGAGTCCCATGCGTAAAATTGTGATGATGTTGGCGCTGTTGGCGTTGGCGATTGCCCCTTCTTTTGCTCAAGAGTCCGCCCCAACCGAGCTTCTCACGGTCTATTCTGGGCGTAATGAAGAATTGATTGCACCGTTGTTGGCACAGTTCACCGAAGCCACTGGTGTGCAAGTGCAGGTTGTGTATGGTGATACCGCCGCTATCGCCAATCAAATTTTGGAAGAAGGAGTCAACAGTCCCGCCGATGTCTATATCGCGCAGGACGCTGGCGCATTAGGCGCGTTGGCGAAGGCCGGGATTTTGAGCGCATTGCCGAACGACATCTTGGAGCGTGTGCCATCGGAGTATGAATCGACGGGTGGGCTATGGGTTGGCATTAGCGCTCGCGCCCGCGTCTTGGTTTATAACCCAGCACAGGTCGAAGCCCTCGGCTTGACCCTCCCCACCTCGTTGCTTGACCTGACCCAGCCGGAATATGCTGGTCTGGTTGGATGGGCGCCCGCCAACGCGTCATTCCAAGCCAATGTGACCGCCATGCGCGTATTGTTGGGTGAGGACGCAGCAACCGAATGGCTGGCCGGTATGGTCGCCAATGGCACGGTGAGCTACGGCAGCAGCAACACCAACCTCAACCTTGCGGTTGCCAGCGGTGAAGTGGTCTTTGGCATCACCAACCATTACTACATGCACAACCTGAAGAAAGAGACTCCCGACCTAACGCTGGAGCAAGTCGCTTTCGCCGCCGGTGATGTCGGGGCGTTGGTCAATGTCGCGGGCGCGGGCATCTTGAACACCAGTACGCAAAAAGGCTTGGCGCAGCGCTTGGTGCTGTACCTTCTCGGCGGTGAGGCGCAGACGTAGTTCACCGAGAACACCAATGAGTATCCGTTGGTCGCCGGAATTGAGACCAACCCCGTGCTGATTCCGTTGGCAGATTTTGGCCTACCCACGCTGAATCTGAGCGACCTCGACGACCTCGCTGGGACGTTGGCCTTGATTGAAGCCAGCGGCGCGCTAGACCAGTAAAAAAGGTGATGAGCGATGGGTGATGAGTCTTGAGAGACGGACGAATCACTCATCATTTATCAGCGCATTACGAGATATCATGCGCCTTATGTGGAATGAATTGAAGTCTCACCAATCCGTCGCCAAGGGTTAAAACCCCCGTCTAATACACTGCAAAACCCACTAAAGTGGGTTGCTTAGGTCAAGAGTCGGGGCAAAAGAGTCCCTTTAGTGGACTTTTTTTCCTTAGACCGGCACTTTAGTGCTTGGCGACAGATGATTCTCGACATTCTTTATAGGCGAATTGCATTTCACATAAGGTGTACCTTACACTTTTTGGGCTTAGGATTCCGGACTCATCGCTAAAAAAACGCAAAACTCATCACTCAAGACGCATCACCTTGTTTTGCTAGGGTTGGGCGGGGTCGTCGTCGCATTGGCACTGCTACCAATGGTCTATTTGGTGATTCGCGGCGCGGGCGCGGGTCTTGATGGCCTCGCGTATGTGTTCAGCGAACGCACGGTAGAAATTGCGCTCAACAGCTTGTGGTTGGCGTTGGGTGTTGCCGGCGCGTCGATTCTGATTGGCGTGCCGTTCGCATTTTTGACCACACGGACGGATTTACCGGCGCGTCGGTTTTGGCTGATGGCCGGACTGATGGGCATGGTCATCCCGTCATATCTGGGCAGCATTGCATTTATAGAAGTGTTTGGTCCGGTGGGCGGGCTGCAAAAATTACTCGCGCCGTTGGGCGTGGCGCGGCTGCCGTCTGTGTATGGATTTTTTGGCGCGTGGTTCGTGATTACCTTATATACGTTTCCGTATGTGGTGCTGCCGGTACGCGCCGCTTTATTGTCCATGGACAGCGCCCAAGATGAGGCCGCCCGCATCCTCGGCTTATCGCGCTGGCGGGCGTTTTTTCGGGTGACGCTCCCACAACTTCGGCCTGCGTTGGCGGCGGGCGGCCTATTGGCGATGCTGTACGCCCTGAGTGATTTCGGCGTGGTGATTCTGCTGCGCTATAACGCCTTCACCCGCGCTATTTATACCGCTTATAACAGCACATTTGACCGCGAGCGTGCCGCCCTACTCGCGCTCACGTTGGTCATGCTCACCAGCGTCCTCGTGTTCATCGAACGCAAGGCGTCCAAAACCCGTGGGCGAGGAGTCCACGCCGGAGCGCGGCGCAAATCATCCCCGATTCCGTTGGGACGATGGAAATGGCCTGCGCTGATTTTTTGCACGGTGCTGGTATTTATCAGCGCGGGGATTCCGCTAATCGTATTGGGCGGCTGGGCGTTGAACCCGAATGTGACCAGCGCCGTCCCGTTACGCTTGGATGTTTTGGCCGGGCAAACCCTCTTAGTCGGCGGGTTGACCGCATTGGCGGTGGGAATCGCCGCGCTACCGTTGGCGATTCTGGGGGCGCGGAGCAAAAGCCGGGCGGGGCGCTGGTTGATTGGCGCGGCGTATCTGGGGAATGTCTTGCCGGGGTTGGTGATTGGCCTGTCGATGGTGTATTTTGCGGCCAATTATGTCCCGACTCTCTACCAGACTCTGCCGTTGCTGATTTACGGCTGCGGGGTGCGTTTTTTGCCGTTCGGAATCAGTTCGACTCAGGCGGCGTTGATGGGCGTTTCAGCCAAGTTAGAAGAGGCGGCGCGTTCGTTGGGCGATACTGGGATGCAGGCGGTCTGGCATATCACCGTCCCCTTGGCGCGGGCGGGGGTGTTGGGCGGGATGGCGTTGGTGGCGCTCAACGCGATGAAAGAACTCCCGACCACGCTACTACTCGCGCCGATTGGCTTTAAGACGCTGGCGACTCAAGCATGGACGGCCTATGACAGCGGCTCACGCGCCCTGATTGGCGCACCCGGATTGCTGCTGATGGCGGTCAGCGCCATCACGCTGGTGATTCTGTTGTGGCGGGAACGCTGAAAAACGACATTCTATACATTCAATACCTTCGCCAAAATCCGATTGACACCACCCACCATCCAGGGACACGGCAGGCCGTGTCCCCACATTAAAACCCCGCCACAGGAGAATTCGTAGGGACAACGCCCGCGTTGTCCACGATAATCAAAATTAGCGAAAATATTGTAATGTCCCTCAAATTCTTTCCAATGATTATAACCCCCGTTTGTCTCACGTCTAGTTCTTGTGTACACTGGCCTCTTTTCCCGTGTCGTTTTCCCATCAGTCGAGCCGCCCCCTATGAGCCATGCCCTAGAAGTGTCCAAACTCTCAAAGACCTATGGAAAAGCCGTTGCGTTGCGCGATGCGACCTTCACGCTACGCGCCGGGCAATTTCTGACCCTACTCGGTCCCAGCGGGTGCGGAAAAACCACCACGCTCCGCCTGATTGCCGGATTCGAGCCGCCCGATACCGGCACGGTGCAAATCTTGGGGCGGAATGTGACCGCCCCCGGCCTCAACGTCCCGCCGGAACAGCGCCGCGTGGGGATGGTGTTCCAAGATTACGCGCTGTTCCCGCATTTGAATGTGGCCGATAACGTCGGATTCGGGCTACGCGGCGACTCAAAAATCAAACGCGCCCGCGTCGATGAGATGTTGGCGCTGGTCGGTCTACAAGCGTTCGCTGACCGGATGCCGGGGGCGATGTCTGGTGGACAGCAGCAGCGAGTCGCGTTGGCGCGGGCGCTGGCTCCGCAGCCGGATTTACTCTTGCTCGATGAGCCGTTCAGCAATCTGGACGCGGCGCTGCGGGCGCAAGTGCGCGGCGAACTGCGGACGATTCTGCGTCAGGCGGGGATAACGGCTGTGTTCGTCACGCACGACCAAGAAGAAGCCCTGAGCCTGTCTGATTGGGTGGTGGTGATGTTCGACGGGACGGTGGCGCAAGTCGCGCCGCCGCGCACGCTGTATACCCACCCGTCGTCGCGGCGGGTGGCGGAATTTGTCGGCGAGGCATTCTGGTTGCCCGCGCAGGCCAATGGGGTGTTCGCGTCGTGCGTGTTGGGGAATATCGCTTTAGCAGATGCGGCCAACGGCGCGGTAGATTTGTTGATTCGTCCCGAATCGTTGGTGATTGATCCGGCGGGGCAAGGCGTCGCGGCGGTGATTGAGTGGCGCGAATATTACGGCCACGATCAGCGGGTGGGCGTCCGGCTGGGGGACGGGACGAGCCTGACGGTGCGGACGGGGTCAGAGATGGCCGTCAGCGTTGGGCAGACCGTCGGCGTGCGGGCGCATACGGCGGTTTTGGCCTATCCGAAACAGGCGTAAATTTAACGTTTGTCTGACCGCTGTTTGTTAACCGCCTCAGAATAATCGGGCAATTCACCATCATCTTCTAATTCTAATTGAAGGACGGTCAACGATTCGTCATCGCGTTTGGGCTTGGTTTTAGCATACTGACGCTGATTTAAGGCGGCGCTGTCATAATTCCGCTGCCAATGCTCATAGAGCATTCGTTTGCTATGAAATACGTTTTAGCGTACTTCTGACTTAAAATTAACCCGCGCAATCCGCGCAGATGCCCATAATCACCAGATGGTCACTGTCAGCGGAAAATTTATACACCTCGCTCAGTTGGTCAAACATTGAGTGGATAATGGCGTGGTCGATTTCCTGCTCACGCCCGCACTTGCGGCAGACCAGATGATGGTGGCGCTGTGGTTTGGCAATTTCGTAGTAGATTTCACCGTCGCCCGGCTCTGCCGAAACCACTAAACCCAACTCGACATAGAGTTTTAGTGTTCGGTAGAGCGTTGAACGGTCAATCAACGGGTTATGAACTCGCACGCGAGCGTAGATCTCGCCCAATGTGGTGTGACTGGCGCCGTCGCAGACTGCATCCAAAATCAAGATTCGCTGCGGGGTGACGCGATGCCCTGTCGCCCGCAAAATATCTTCATACGCGATGTGATGATGGGACATTAAAAAAACACCTTTCTGCCACTTTTTGCAATAGACCAGATGCGACCTATCCCGATGATAGACTGCTTTTATCGCTATTTCGAGCAGAATGGGGAAATTTCGCATGGCACACCAACACCCGCACGATCATCCGCACGATCACGACCACAAACACCCAACTGGACTCTGGGGCGTCATCAGCCAAGCCATGCACATCAACGGTCATGAACACGCCTCTCTGAATGCTGACGCGGCGTTTAATGCCACCCAAGAGGGCATCCGCACCGTTTGGCTGGCACTGGTCGCGCTCGGCCTCACATCAGTATTGCAAATTGGGATCGTCGCGTTCAGTGGGAGCGTCGCATTACTGGCCGATACCGTCCACAATATCGGTGATACGCTGAATTCTATCCCCTTACTCATCGCCTTTTATCTGGCGCGCCGCGTCGCGAATCGCCGCTACACCTATGGCTATGGACGGGCGGAAGATGTTGCTGGCGTCTTGATTGTGCTGTCGATTGCGGTCAGCGCCGGGGTGGTGTTCTGGGAGTCAATTCAGAAACTGTTCAATCCCCAGCCCATGCAGAACATCGGGTGGGTGGCCGCCGCCGCCGTGATTGGCTTCATCGGCAACGAGACCGTGGCGCTCCTACAAATCCGCGTCGGGCGCAAAATCGGCTCCGAGGCGATGATTGCCGATGGCCTGCACGCCCGCATTGATGGTCTGACCTCGTTGGCTGTGCTGGTCGCGGCGGCGGGGACAGCATTAGGATTCTCGATTCTCGACCCGCTGATTGGCCTGCTTATCGGGGTCGCTATCCTGTTCATCACCCGCGATGCTACCCGACGGATCTGGTATCGGTTGATGGATGCCGTTGATCCCAATTTAATCGGTGAGATTGAACACGCGCTTGGGCATGTGGATGGTGTACAGGCGGTGGAGCGCGTTCGCGCCCGTTGGGTCGGTCATCAGTTGTTCGCTGAAATCGTCATCATTGCTGATAAGCCGGGGATAGTCCAAAACATCGACACTGCGCTGCGTCAGGCTATTCCACATATCGGCGACGTGACGATTCAGGTCACGCCGCCCCATTCAATTAAGACTCTGTGACCGTTGAGGCCGTCAGGTCGATTTCGATTTGTAGCGTGTCCGAGACATCAGCCACACCAGCGACCTCTGGGATGCTCATGCCGAAGTCGGCATACGACAGGCTGGCGCGGGCGATGCCCTGAATCTGCGAGTCGCTAACCGGAGTCACCGTCGCCTCAAAGGTCACATCGCGGCTATGACCAACATGCCGCTCATCCCCAAGAATTTACGCCTATTCCACCCCGATTTTGGCTGATTATCCATGCCCTTGCCCTCAAGATACATTTTTAGACGAATATAGACTGTATTTTAGTCTAATCTAAATTTTGGCAAGAGATTGGGTTTTTACCCATTTAGAGTCACTATCTTTGCCAAATTTCAACTTTTCGGTGAATTTCCGCACGGGCGCGGCGTATAGTTTCGTGTGGCCTCTATAGCGTCTGCCGTCTCAAACAGAAACCCGTCAGAGGTTGAATATTCCAACGACTTCAAACATAATCACATAGAACAGATAAGCGATTTTGTGGGGAATAAAATATGATGCTGCGTGAAGGATTCGGCTGTCTGCGACGGGGCTGGTTAGATAAACATGGCGGCCCAGAAAATGCCCAGCGCGTCGCCCCACACCAAGAGCCACCGGCCTATATCGCCAAGCGATGCGACGGTTGCCGCTGGCTGAAACATTGCCAGACCCATCCTGAAGCGGCACATGATGTCAGCCTGTTGAATGGGACGAACGCCAAAACGCACAACAATCTGCGCGAAATCGGCATCGAAACGCTCCAACATATCACAGAGCTTTCCCCGGCGGAATTACGCGCCGTGAAAGGGATTAAGACCACCGCCGAGGCGCACCACGCCCAAGCCCGCGCATGGGTGACGGGTCAGCCGATCTGGTTTGACGCGATGCCGGACGCGCTCAGAAGCGGCGGCTGGATGTTCGATATCGAGACCATCCCGACCATGACCTACCCCGCCGAGTTGGTGGTGTGGAGCATCGGCTGGGGCAATCCCTCAGACGACTATACTGTGGTGGTGGTCGCGCCGCGCTATGCTGGAGAATCGTATGAATCGGACGGCCTGACCATCCACGCCGTGCGGGATGTGCATAGCGCATGGCGACGGATGCACTCTGCCGTGGAAGCGGACAATACGCCGATTTATCATTGGACAAGTTTTGACCGTAGCGGCATGAAAGCCACCGCCGAGCCGGAAGTTTATGCTGCGATGGAGTCGCGGCTGCACGACCTCCACAGTACGGTCAATAAGATGATGCGATTCCCCGCGATGGGGACATCTATCAAGACCATCGGGCGCTATCTGGGATTTGAGTGGGCGGGCTATGACAGCTTCATGCAGGCGTATTTGGATTATCGGGCGTGGCTGACTCGGGGCAGCCTCCCACACTTGACTCAGGCCGCCCAATATCAGATTGACGACGTGAAGGCGCTGGTGCATCTGTGGCGCTATCTGATGCAGACCGCGCCCTCGCAATAGAGGCGATAGAATCAGGTTATACTGGTGAAAAATAGTGTGGAAAGGCGTGTGATATGAGCCAATCAACCATTGAACTTCCCATCCCACCAGAGATTTATGAGCGTGTCGAGCAAATCGCCAAAGAGAGTAACCGCACAACTATTGCGAATATTGCCAGACTCAAGCAGCTATCGTGATTTTGGTTGAAGCAGGTTGGCATCCACCAAAACAGTAGAGAATTTCACTCTCTAACCGGCAAGTCTAGCCATGTCCCAGCCCATGCCACGCTCAGGGTCGGTGTGGACTCCGATGGGATACGGCGGAACGTTTCAGCGTCGTGACCGGCAACCGCAATCCGCAGCCGAGACCCACGCGGCACGACGACAGACAGCGGGTGGAGACTCAGGCGTACTGGCACAAATTCCCCAATTGGGAACGGCGCGGCGTCGGCGCGATTATAGGTGCGATACACCCCGCCCACCCAATACGGCGCATGGTCGGAAGTCTTACAGTGAATCAGCCGTAGCTGCCCATCGCTCAGATAGCGCACCACCCCGCCCGCGTCCACGCTCTCTAGGTAGACGTATAGTGCGCCGTCTGCATGGGTCGATTTCAGCATCACCTCTATCATCGGATGACCGGTGATTTCGAGGTCAGCGGTCAACGATTCGCTGGTATAGGTCAACAATTTGGCAGCTTGCGCGGCGCGGTTGCCATATTTGACCGGCTTGACCAACTCGGTATGCCAGCGGTTGTTCGTGCCGGTGGTGGCCGAAAAATCTACCGTATAGTCATCGTGGCCTGTCTGCGTCGGCGCGACCTGAGTCAGCATCCGCCCCGCCCCAATATGCCAGCGCTGAGGTTTGACATTTAGCGGCGGCCAGACTTCTGTCTCGCGCCATTCGCCTAAACCCATCGTGTAGTAAATCACGCGCTTAGACGGGGCGGGCGCGGTGGTATCGGCCAGAAACGTCGTGAAATAACGCGCCTGAATCTCGCGGTTCTGGGCGGGAGTCGGTGAGGGTTTCGCGCCGTTCGCATACGGGTCGCCGTTTTGACTCCCATCGTGACTGGAGGCGGTAATCACGACGATTTGCGGGTTGCTGAACGTATTGAACCGGCTGAGGGCGGTTTCGGCGGTGCGACCATCCATCCAACTGCCCCAATTGAACAAGACCGCGCCGCCCGCCTCGATATCCTTTTGGCGCTTGAACACCGCAAAATCATCCACCGTCACCCCCGGCAGATAATCGTCATCTCGGTGGATGATGTTATCCATCGCCGCATATACTGGCGGATTATCGGCGTGGTCAGCGATGGCCTGACGCAGCAGCGCCCCATCTTTGTCAGCGTCTACACGGCGCACCCCGTTCGACAGCCAGCGCACCAACGCTGGGAAAAAGACCGCCGGTTTGTTGTTATCCTGCCGGTGATTGCTCTCGCTCCATGCGCTGATGAACGCCTCATTGAAAATCCCACCGGGAAAGGCGACATCCGCAAACGGGTCAAGTTCCATTTGTTGACTCAGGATGGCGGGGACGATTTTTTGCGCCGATGCCGGCAAATATTGCGCGGTTGACCCTTCATACGAAAAGCCCGACGCCCCGACCTTGCCGTTCGACCACGGCTGCTGGCTAATCCACGCCGCAACCTCGCCATAATCGGCCAATTCCCGCGCCGACCACGGGTAGGGGTGCGCCCCGAACGACGCCCCAGAGCCGCGCCCATCTACTGCGACCACGGCGATTCCGCATTGAATCAGCGTGTTCCACAAGTCCATATTGGCCGAAATCGGGGCGCTCTTGGGCGGGCTGGGAATGATTTTCATCGCAAAACTGCGCCAATAGCGCGTCATGACCATCACCGTCGGGAGGCTATCCGAGGCAGCGCGGTTAAGCGGCAGCATGACATCGACGGCGATACGTATCCCATCCGACATCGGCAGATACAAGGACTCGACATGTACGCCCTTATAGCGGGGCATGGCGGGTGAAAATGATGATTCTAATAGCGGTAACAGGTCACGGGTCATGTTTTTTCCTCTAATCATGATATCGGTTCAATCCCGGCCAAACGGCGCAGGGTGGCAAAGATTTCTAACATCTGGGGCGTGTTCAGCGGCGGCATCATGTGCTGACCGCCGATGAACACGCTGTAATACAACCGACTCGTCCGCGCAGCCGCGTCCTCATCCAGACCGAGGTCGCGATATAACTGTGTGACGTATGCCATGCGACGGGCGTCAATTTCAATCAGCGTGGCGTGCGCGGTAGAATCACGCAGCGCCCAAGCCCGAATCGCCACTTCTCGCGGGTCAATTGAGGATGCCAATCCAGTCAGAATCATCAGCTTTTCATACGGTGTCGCCCCGATTTCGACCCGTTCAATCACGCCTGTGGTGCTTTCATGGAGGCACAGCGCCAACATCTCTTGCCGGAAAGTCGGCATATCGGCAAAATGATGATAAAACGAGCCTTTGGTCACGCCAAGTCGCTTTGTGAGCGCCTCGATGGTGATGCCGTCTACCCCGTCAACGATTAGCACCTCCATCGTGACCGTCATCCAGTCAAATTTCGTCTTGCGCGTCATGATTATTTTTTCCTCATAAAATCCATTTCACGACGTTCAGCATACTATACGGTATTGTATCGATTCAAGTTGCAAAAAATCTTAGGCGTATAAAAACAGCGCGATTATTACAATGGCTCACCCCAAAAACAGGGCTTTAGTATATATATATAAATTTCGATATGATATGATGCGAAATAAATCTTATGACCTCCTAATTTTGGATATTCTCCCTATGAAACCAACCCGTCTCATACCAGTCCTCATGTTCACCCTCTTGTGCAGCCTAATGCTGTCTGGCGCGACCCCATCCCACGCGCAAGCAACTCCACAAGCCATGCCTACACTCAGAGATATACGCGACCAAACCGGCGGGTTCGCTCAAACCCGCGATTCACGGTCATTGAATGTTAGTCTAGTCACAATCGAAACGGACGGCTCCACTGCTGTCACGGAATTTGGCGCGTCGGATACCTTTACGATAGCGTTGTCTTCACAACCAGCCGCCCCCATTAAGTTACGCCATCATAGATTCCCCTACGACATTATTGTTCTGCCGATTGAAGTTATCTTCACACCTGAAAACTGGAATGTGCCACAGACGCTGACCGTGTACGCGGTTCACGACTATAACGCTGAAAGCGAGACAACCCCTCCGATAAATTATTACAGGTATTCGGCGGAAAGCTGGAACAATGGGGTTTACGATTACAGCTACACTATTAGCCTTGGTTTTCCTATCTATACACATCATACGGCAATGCCCATCCCGACTGGGCCGCTTGTGGTGACGACTACGGCTGACAGCGTGAGCGCGGAAATCCCGGGGTCGCTTCGGCAGATGGTTAATATTGCCTCTTCACGCCCCGGCGCAGACATCATCACCTTTCAATCAGGACTTTCCGGCACCATCTACGCTGGCGGGTGATTTACAACCCATGCCTGACGATTTAACCGTGATTGGGTCGGGGCAAAACCAGATCACGATTGACGGTGTGGGGTTATACAGCGCATTTTATGATTCATACGATGCTGTTGTGACATTAGAATCGTTGACGCTAACAAATTTGTGGAGCGCGGTATTGGCTGATACAGTGACGCTGACGGATGTCACGGTCACAAACAGCGGACAAGGGGCAAGTCTGCTTGAGGGTGGCTACCCGGCTGTCTCAGGGTTTAGCCAGTTGACACTCAATCGCGTTACGATGACAGCTAATATCGCGGTAATTGGTGGTGCGGTCGTATCGGGCGGAGAAATGCTTATCACCGATTCTACTTTCAGCGATAATCAATCCGTCAGTATTCACACCAGCTCTCAAGACATCCTTTATGGCGGGACAGCCATTTATCTAGAAGGCGTTGGCACAATCGAAGGCTCAACCTTTGTTGATAACACCGCCGTCAATGGTGGAGCAGTCTATGTCACTCATTCAGGCTTTGGAGATTTCCCCCTCATTAAAGACAGTATCTTCACCACCAATAGCGCCGACAACGGCGGGGCAATTTATGTCGCAGGCGGTGGTAGAGCCAACCTCCTCAGCAACACATTCAGCAGTAACACTGCCGACAAGGGTGGGGCTATCTATGCCACAAATCTCCAAAGTGGTGGCTCTACTAATATCATGAACAGCACTTTCAGCGCCAACACTGCAACTGAAGCGGGGGCGGCGGTCATGGGTCCTGCTGAGATTCTGTACTCAACGTTCTCTGGTCATAACACCAGCGTCAGCGAGGGCATCGCCCTCCTTCAAGGCGGCATAACAGTAATTGGTAGCGTCATCGCGAATAACAACGCTCTTGACCCTTACGAATGCGGGACGGGCGTGTTTGGATTTGTGATTCTCGCCAACGATCCCAATTGTTCTGGGACTCTAGGCATCCCGACCGGCGTAGACCCGTTGCTGCACGATAACGGCGGCGCTACCCAAACCCATGCCCTTTTGGCGGGCAGTAACGTGATTAACCTTGACCCAGATATTGAGGGGGAAGACATCACTGCTTGCGAATATTTGGCGCAAATTTTTACCCAAATGAACGAACCACTCACTGACCAGCGCGGGGTAGTGCGTCCGCAATGGGGGGTCTGTGATTTGGGCGCGTTTGAGTTTGACGGGGAAATCATCATCCCGACAGATACGCCGACCAGTACGCCGACTGCGACAGATACGCCGACGGCGACTCCGACTGCGACGGACACACCGACGGGGACTCCGACCCCGACTGACACACCCACCGAGACACCGACTCCGACTCCGACCCCGCCGGACAACACAAATCTGTTGACCAATGGCGGATTCGAGACGGCTGGCGCGACCCTCAAATTAGCGAACGCTTGGACGGGCAAAAATGTCCGCCCCACCGATAGACGCCTGTGCGCGACCCTCACCAAACCCGTCGTGACCACGCAAGGTGAGTGCGTCTTCCAATTCAACAGCGCTTCGGTGCCGACTTTGGCGCGTTCGCTCAAGCAAACCCTGACCACAGGAGATTTGGGCAGCGCGGGCGAAACCCTGACCCTCAGCGCGTTTGCCGAGGGCAACAAGTTCAAGACCGGCGCAAAAATCGTCTTGACCGTGACCTATACGGACAACACCACCGCCAAGACCAATATCGTCATCCCGAACGGGACATACGATTTCACCGAAATCACAGGGACGCTGACTCTGACCAAAACCGTGCAGAAAATTGTCGTCAACATCAACACCGCCAAAGTGACCGGGCGCGTCCGACTGGATGACTTGTCGCTACTGCTCTCAGAAAGCAACACCCGTGGCGGCGCGACTCCAGAGGCGCTCCCCCTCCCCGACGCCTTCCGGGGCGAGAATTAACGCGGCGCATTCCACGACCCCAATTAACCCGGCATAGTGTAAGGGCGACTCACATGAGTCGCCCTCTCGCATATAGCTACACCGGGGATGGTCAGGTTTGCAACCCAGCCCTCGTGCGGCGCGTACTATAATCGGTTAAGCTGATGAGATGAATGTTCATCCCACCGGCTTAACCGGTGTCAGTAAGGAAGGTTTAAGATGCGCCGTATCCTTGTTTTATCCGTGTTAACTGTTTTATTGGTGTGGGGCGCGTCAAGCGCATTAGCCCAAAAACCACTCACTAAAGACCCACTCCCCTTCCCCGTCGATGGGCAAGCGTGGGCGGCGTTGGATAGTGAACAAGTCGTGTACTTCCTGCAACAACCCGGCGGCCTACAAGATTTTTTCGATAAGGTTTTCCCAGAGGCTTGGGCGAATCTCCAGAACGAATATGGCCCACGAGTCGATGCGTTTGGCGGGCAAATCAGCCTCGCGTGGGACTCGACTCTCACCCGGATTGTTACCGTGCTGCTCGGCGGCCTACTGCTCTGGCTACCACACCGGCTGCATATCGTGGGTTGGCTATTCGTCGGGATTGTGGTCGGCGTGGTGTTGGCTCAGACCGAGGCAGCTGCCGCGCTCATGACCGAAATCTTCCCAGATGAGCCGTCGCTGCAAACGGGCATCGTCGCGGCAGTGGTAACAGTTGTGCTGGCAGGACTGGCGATTGGGATCGGGTCAGGTTTGCTCTTTTTCGTCTTAATGAGCGCGTCCAGCTGGTTGGCTGGGGCGTTGATTGGCGCGCAGTTCTTCAACAACGGCGTGTTCGACCTCGCAGTGCCAGAAGTGTTCGTCCCGGCCATCATCTTCTCAATCATGATGGCGATTGCCGTCGGGCGCGGAACCAAGCTGGTCGCGGCCTTAATTGGGGCGACGTTGGTGGTGGTGGCGCTACGCCTATCGCCATCACTCATCCCACTGATTGGCATTGTCGCTATGGGTATTTCGCTCATCCGCACCGAGTATACCAAATCTTTCAAGCGTGAAAAATTGCAATCGCTGAATCTGGATGAGGGCAAAGTCTCGCTGACTGACCCGTCCCGCAAACATCTCCACGGCAAAACACCGGAGATGGACGACGATTCTGATAATTCACCATTCAAGGCACTTTAAGAGAGGAAAAAGATGTCGCAATACAGTTACCAACAATACGCGGATACTCGCACCTATACCCCGACAATGGCTTACTCCCCTGACGGGGCGCACATCGCCCATGTCACCAATGAGTCTGGGCAGTTCAATTTATGGGTGATGGATTCCGGCGGTGGCAACAAGCGTCAACTGACCCACTATACCGATAACACCGTGCGGAGCGTCGATTGGTCGCCGGACGGCAAGACCATCGTGTTCGGGGCAGACCATGATGGCGATGAGCAGACTCAATTGTATCTGTTGGATGTCGCTAGCGGGGCGATTACGCCGCTACGCCAGACCGCCGAGCGCCAACACTTGCTGAAAGGCTTTTCGCCCGACGGTCAATGGATTGCGTATGCCGCCAATGACAACGAACCGCAGAACATGGATTCGCAAATCGTGCATACCCAAACCGGCGAACATCGCCGCCTGAATACGGGCATGTTCTCGGTGGTGGGCGATTGGTCAAAGGACAGCCGGTATGCGACCCTCATCGACCTCCGCAGCAACACCGATTCGCGCATCTGGCTACATGACCTCCAAACCGGCGACCTCACACTGATTGTGGAATCCGCCTCAGAAGAAGGCGCCCAGCCTTATTCGCTCGGATTTTCACCCGACGGGGCGAAGGTCTATTTCATCAGCGATGAAGGGCGCGAATTCTCTGGGTTAGACGTATACGATATCGCCAGCCGGACGCGCTCATGGGTCGAGACCCCAGACGCCGACATCGAAAACGCGCTCATCACAAAAACGGGCGTGCTGATTTGGGTGGTCAATAGCGGCGGCGCAAGCAGTGTTTACGGGCGCGACCTCGCCAGCGGCGCGGCTGTCGCCATGCCCTCGCTGCCGTTGGGCGTCGTGACGGGCGGCATCGCTCGTTCGGATGGGGCAAAACTCGCCCTGACCTTTGCCAAGCCCACCGAAGCCAGCAACTTGTATGAGTTCGACTTGCACAGCGGCCAAATGTTGGCGCTCGGTCAGTCGATGCTGGGCGGTATCCCGGATGAGGCGTTCATCCCGCCGGTACTGGTACATTTCCCGACCTTTGACGGGCGCGACATCCCGGCGTGGCTGTATCGTCCGAAGGGTGAAGGCAAATTCCCCGTCATCCTGAGCATTCACGGCGGCCCTGAAGCGCAGGAACGCCCGACCTACAACTACAACGGGTTCTACCAGTACATGCTGAGTCGCGGATTCGGCGTCCTCGCGCCCAACATTCGTGGCTCGACAGGGTATGGCAAAACCTACCAGAAGTTGATTCATCATGACTGGGGCGGCGCGGAACTCAAAGACATCGAGGGCGCGGCCAAATATCTGCAAGGGTTGGATTGGGTAGATAGCAAACGGCTGGCCGTTTTCGGCGGGAGTTTCGGCGGATTCGCCACCCTCAGCGCCGCGACCCGCCTGCCGGAGTATTGGGCGGCGGCGGTTGACATCGTTGGGCCATCGAATCTGGTCACGTTTGCGAAGGCCGTCCCGCCGCACTGGAAGCGTATGATGGCGAAATGGGTGGGCGATGTCGATACCGAGGTCGATTTCCTGATGGAGCGCTCCCCCATCAGCTATGTTGACCAAATCCGCGCCCCGTTGTTGGTGATTCAAGGCGCGAATGACCCTCGCGTGGTCAAGGCCGAGAGCGACCAAATGGTCGAGAAGATTCAGGCCAATGGCGGCGATGTGCGCTATTACGTCGATGAGGCGGAAGGCCACGGCACGACTCGTAAAGAGACGACCCTGCGCTGGTACGCCATGATTAGCGATTTCTTGGTCGAAAAGCTGGGGTGACGCTCAGGGGATAGGGACGAAGAAAGCGGGCGCTGTGTTAAACACAGCGCCCGCTTTCTTTACGGCTTCAGCCTCGGGGGGAAGGCCTAAACCTTGAGGAGGTCGTCCTTCGAGACGTTTAGGTAAACGCACTCATCCGTGACGCGAGAAATCTGGTCGAAAGAGGCGAGCATGTCCGAGTGGAACAGGCCGCGCCCGATGCGGATGAACCCGTGTTGGTAGAAATGGCTACGGTATTCTTCCGGCAAGTCTGGCAGATCGTCGAAGAACGTGCCATAAGTCGTGACCAGCGGCAGCGCGTGACCATCCAACCCAGCCGCGACGAGCATCGGGGCTGCTACGGGTACGGGGGTGATGACATCGGTTTGGTCGATGTAGTAGTGAACACTCTTGACCGTGCCGAACTCGTCACCGCTCAAGTCGCGGACGGCATAACCTTCTTCAATGTCAAATTTCACGGCGTCGCGTTGTGAGCTATTCATGTTGGACTCCTGACAATTTGTCCCTGCAATAGCTCTACATTACTTCGTTTCTTACGCCGTTTTATGGGTCAGATAGGGCAAATCGGGTTAGGCCACCTGACCCATAAACCATTAGGGATTAGTGATGACTGCTCCCTTGCCGGCGAAATGAGCTTGGAAGGAGTTGCACAAATTGGGTGTTGAGCCGATATAAATGAAAGAGAACGCATTGGTGATTTCGCCCTCGGTTGCGGAGAATGAGCCACCAATAACACATGGCGGGAAGGCCGCATCTTGTGGGCTCATGCCGCCAGCCGCCTGTGCGATACATTGAACCAGATTGTTCGCAACACGGTTATTGTTGATGACAATTGCCACGCCGCCGCCCGCTTCGAGAATCGAGTAGTAGGCTTTGACATCAATTGCGCCGACATCGCGATAACAACTGACCAACGCATCAACACGGTTGACCAACCCCGCGCCAAGCAGATTGGCGGTGCTAAGACTTGCGGCGGTAGCGGCTGCACTCAACGCCCCTTGAATCGATTCCGCATTGACTTGCGTATAGCCTCTAGGTGCGGCGGGCATTTGGCTTTGGGCAGATAAATATTGGGTTGCGGTATCACCGGTAGCGGGTACGGCGGAGCAAGCGGCTGTGACCGCGACAACCAACAACAAGACGAGGGTAGCAAATTTACGCATGGGAAAAACATCCTTTGGTGCGGCTCAAAGCGAGATGTTTTTCATTATACGTCGATTTAGGGCGGGCGGCGGGAGAACGTCAGGCAATGACCGTGGGCAACGTGACCGTGACGGCGGTATATGTGCCGACTTCGCTCTCAAGCCGTAGCGAACCGAGGTACATTTCTGCCAAACCTTTTGCCACCGCCAAGCCCATCCCCGTCCCTTGCTGCTCATGGATGAGGCGGTCAAACTGCATGTACGCGCCGATGTCTTTAATCTGCTCAGGCTTGAGGCCGCGCCCATAGTCAATCACTTGGATTTCGTACAGCGGGCCGATGTCGCTGGGGCGGGTATAGGTGATCAGCTTAACCATCATGCCGGGTGCGCTGAACTTAAAAGCGTTGTCCAAGATTTCATCGAGGATTTTGGTTAAATCATTTTCGCCGATGGAGGGCGCGGCTTGTTCGCCATACTCCATCACAAGGTCACCAGTGCGCCCGTGTTTTTGCGCGGTGAAGATGGCTTGATGCTCGGCAATCATACGCGGGTTGGGCGTCGATTGGGCGCGGATTTTGACGAGGCGCTTGGCGTCCCGCGCTAGCGATTGGATGCGGACATAGGTCAGATAGTTCTCGACCAGTCGGTTAAGCCGTTGCGCCGCGCCGTTGATATGCCCCGCCCACTCGTAAACGTCCTCAGGCTTGACCAAGTTAGACTCGACTATCAGCATATCCGAGAAGCCGATGATGGTGTTGAGCGGGGTGCGGAGTTCGTGGGGGAGGGCGGTGGTGATGCTCTCACGCAGGCGGGTGAGTTGCTCTTTAGCCTCTTCGTCCAATGTCTGACGTTGTTCCAAGCGCGTCCGCACCGCGTCCAATAATTCGTTGTTCTCGAACGGTTTGGTCAGGTAATCGTCCGCGCCCAGACCCATCCCCTTGCGGACTTCCCCGCGTTCAGATTTGGCGGTCAGGAAAATAAACGGGAGGGTGCGCGTCCGCATATCGGCGCGTAAGGCGTTGAGTACGCCATAGCCGTCCATCAATGGCATCATAATGTCACAAATCACAAGGTCAGGCTGGAACTCATTCGCCACCTTCAGCCCGACGACGCCATTTTCTGCGCCGCGTACCTCATAGCCTTCCAGTCGAAGCATTTCGACCATATCGTTCCTGAGCGGGGCTACATCTTCAATGACCAGAATCTTTGACATAGAAATCAACCAGTTTGTTTGTTTACCTAAATATCCCTTGATTATAGGCGGCTTATTGGTTTTCGTCGCTTAAGGCTCTTAACAATAGCCGATAAGGTCGCTAAAGGCAGAATTTCAGGTCAAAACCCCCTCGGATAGGGTGTGGGGACAGCGGGTATGATTGGGTATAATCTTTGGCTTGTAATCATGCCTGAAACATACTGCTGACGCCACCGACTATGACCCTAGATTATTCTCAAAAACTCCTAAATGAGCGCTTCCGGCTCAATGACCCCATTGGACAGGGTGCGATGGGCGTGGTTTATCGCGGGATTGACTTATCCAGCGGCGAAACGCTCGCCATCAAGCACCTACGCCCAGAACTCATCCGCACCGACCCCAAGAACTTGACCCGCTTTGAGGGCGAGGTTCAGGCGTTGGAGCAGTTAAACCACCCCAATATCGTCAAGCTCATCGCCCGCATCCACGACGGCGAGGACTACTATTTGGTGTTGGAATATATCGGCGGCGGCGACCTCGGCACGTTGCTGCGCGGGTCTGGACGCCTGACTATCACCCGTGCGCTCCGGTTGGGGATTGAATTGGCCGACGCGCTCACCCGCGCCCATCATCTGAACATCGTCCACCGCAATATCACCTCCCACAATATCATGCTGACCGCCGACGGCACGCCCAAGCTGACCGATTTCGGCGTCGCACACTTAGAGACCAAGAAGCGCCTCACCCGTAGCGGGACGAACATCAGTTCCGCGGACTATATGCCGCCGGAAGGGGTGCAAGGTTTCGACCTCGATGCGCGTGCTGATATTTGGTCATTGGGCGCGGTGCTGTTCGAGATGGTGACCGGGCGTTCACCGTTCGGCAACCCGTCGTTGGCGACCAGCCTCATCAATATCGTCAGTCAACCGACTCCCGACCTCGAAGAACTGCGCCCCGATGTGCCGCCCGCGCTGGCCGACCTGATTTACCGCATGTTATATAAAGACCGCGAGACGCGCATCTCATCAGCGCGGTTGGTAGGCGCGGAGATGGAGCTTATCCTGCACGCCATTGAAACCGGTCAACACACGCCCATCTCGCGTTCTTCGAACGCCTACGAATTGGCGCGATTTAACACCCCTACCCCGATGCCACTAAACAATAATCTGCCCGCGCACATCACCCCGTTTGTCGGGCGTGAGCGCGAAATCCTTGAGGTGATTCACCTGATGCAAGACCCGCAAGTGCGCCTGATCACGCTGATGGGGCCGGGCGGAATCGGCAAGACGCGACTGGCGTTGGCTTGTGCAGAGCGCGTGCTGACACAGTTCCCAGACGGGGTGTATCTGGTCAGCCTCGCGCCGCTGTCCTCACCAGACAGCCTCGTGCAGACGCTCGGCCATACCCTGACCATGAACTTCGCCCAAGACCTTGACCCGAAGACGCAGTTGATGGATTACTTGCGCGATAGAACGCTGCTGCTGGTGATGGACAACTGGGAACACTTATTAGGTGGTTTGCCGTTGCTGGCGGAAATCTTGCAGACGGCGCGTTTTGTACAGGTCTTGGCGACCTCGCGGGTCAAGCTGAATCTGCAAGGCGAAACCGTATTCAACACCGAAGGGCTGGATTATCCGTCTTACCCGCACGCTACCGACGCGCTTAACTCCAGCGCGGTTACGCTGTTTGTACAGGCGGCGCGGCGCGTGCAGCCAGATTATGAACTGACCCCAGAAGATTTGCCGAATGTCGTGACCGTCTGCCAGTTGGTGGAGGGGATGCCGCTGGGGATTGAGTTGGCCGCTTCGTGGGTAGAAGTGCTATCTGTGCGTGAAATCGTCCATGAGATGCGCGGCAATCTAGACTTCTTGGGGACGGATTCGGGCGGATTTCTGAACCGTCAGCGCAGTATGCGTGCTGTATTCGAGTATTCGTGGATGCTGCTCAGTGAGGAGGAACGCAACGCATTCGTGCGGATTGCGGTCTTTAGGGGTCGATTCAGCCGTGCGGCGGGACAAGCCGTGACCGGCGCGACGCTGCGCCACTTGATGGCGCTCGCCAATAAATCATTGCTGTGGCGCGACGCCGATACCGGCGTGTACCAGATTCACGAAGTCAGCCGCCAATTCGCAGAGGAAAAACTCACCCAATCGGGCGACGCGGAATCGGTGCGCGACGCCCACTGTACCTACTATATGCACACCTTCGCCAGCCTCCGGCGCGACCTCGAAGGCCGCCGTCAATTGGAAGTCTTGGAAGAAATCGAAAACGACCTCGAAAACTTCCGTGCGGCGTGGCTATGGGGTGCGTTACGTGGGATGCACGATGAACTGCACTCTGGGATTTATGCCTTCGGCCTGTACTTCTTGCTGCGCGGCGAATTGATGGCCGGGGTAGACCTGTTCACCGAGACCGCTCGACTGTTGCGTGTGCGCCCCAGCACTGCCCAGCGCGAAAAAATGATGGGAGCGGTGCTGATTTGGCAAGCGGCGCTGATTTTGTTATCTGCGCGTGACCCACGCGGCGCATTGCCCATTTTGGACGAGGCACGCATCGCCATCACCTCCCACGGTGATACCTTCCACCGCGCCTTGCTGATGTTCACGCTGGCTTACTCCGAGTTGAGCTATGGCGACCCGGTGAAAGCACGCCCATTGTTCGAGGACAGCCTGCAACTCAACGAGGCGATTGGCGAGAATTATCAAGTCGGGATGGTTTATGCCAACTGGTCGCGGTCATATTGGTATCGCCTACCGTATGACCAGATAGACTTGACTGTCGCGCAACAATTACTTAACCAATCCCTCGCGGCATTGGGCGATGAACCCGGCCTATATGGGTATGCCTTCACGCTGATGAATCAGGCGATTGTCGAATCCATGATGAAGAACCCGCAAGCTGAGGCGCACGCCCGCGAAGCGCTCTCGATGTACCGGCGACTGCGGAATATGTTCGGCGTCACCTCAACGCTCAACAGTCTGACGATTATCGCCACCGGCAGCGGGCGGATTGATGATGCCCGTCGCTACGCCGCCGAAAATCTGCGGGTGCGGCGCGAGATCGGCGGCGAAATCGGGGTCGTAAGCGCGTTGTTGGGGCTGGCGCGAGTCGAGATGACCGTCTCGGATTATGACCGTGCGCTAGACCTGATGGCGGAGGCGGCGGGCATGGCGCTGGCGCTGGGCAGTAGCCGCTATCAACTCGAATCGCTAGTGCTGCGTGCCGAGGTTGAAATCGGGCGTGGGGACATCGAAGCGGCGGCGCGTCTGGCCTCGTATGTCCGAGATGCAGCGGAGGCCGACCCACATCAGCGCGGGCGGGCATGGGCGATGATTGACCGGCTGCATCTGTGGCTGGATAAGGACGCGCTGGGTGTTATTGCCGGAGATGTCGCGCAGTCCAGCCTAGATGACCTCGTGATGGCGACCTTCACAAAGGCGTGACGCTCTGCATCCGCTAAGGCGGCGCAGCTTCTACAGCACGCTTGCACTTACCCTTGCCATAAGGCGCAGGCAGAGGCACTACGTTCGGCTGTATGGACACGTCCTGTCCATGTGTTACCACCGTGTTGGCGC
>Ga0163144_10008298_pt1 | contig 22495 bp, 25 predicted proteins | sample OliLak19BULKMAT1_FD_123175 | JGI IMG/M metagenome (GOLD analysis project Ga0163144, IMG submission 123175) | Freshwater microbial mat bacterial communities from Lake Vanda, McMurdo Dry Valleys, Antarctica - Oligotrophic Lake LV.19.BULKMAT1 | ecosystem: Environmental > Aquatic > Freshwater >...
AACTCGTCGCGTTCCTCTTCCGACACCACCAGCGCGACCTTCGGACGCCCGATATTCGCCATGACCCGTATAGATCACGCGTCGGCGTATTTTGCTAGCTATTCCGTTTCCAGGGGACTAGGGCGTTGGCGTCACCGACGGCGTGGGCGTCGCCGCTGGGGTGGCGCACGCGCCGGCATTGGGGAACTGCAGGCAGAGGACGTTCCCGACGAGGCCGTCCGCGACGTCGCCGACGCACTCGATCACGTCATGGATGTCACTCAGGTCGGTCGCACACGATGCGTCGGTCGGACAGTTCTCCCACCAGGTGAGCGCCTTCGCGGGCCCGGGGATGTTGGCGCAGGATCCCAGGTCGCAGGTCTTGCCCTCCTCCACCGTGCCGCCGAGGTTCGTCACGCAATCGTCGCGGTCGACGGGGATCATGCAAGCCTGGCCCGGCCCGGTGCGACAGCAATAGGGAGCGCTGGCGACCGGTTCGTAGTTCGTACAGTTCTTCTGCACGAGCGCATCGAGCTGCGCTTCGGCCTTGTTCAAGGCCAACTCGACCTTGTCGTCGTCCAGGCACGTGGCATAGCTCGCGCCCGTCAGCAGGCATTTGTCGAGCGCCCTCTCGCGTTTCAGGAGATAAGCGAGGCTCGCTTTCGCGAGTACGCGCTGGCAGTCGTTCTCGGCGGTGTCTCCGAGGTCGCGCTGCTCGGGCGTCGGCGTGGTGCATCCGAGCGCCGAGCAGGTGGGCGACGTCTCGTCGAGCGCCGACCCGCAGATCTCTTGCGAATGCGAGGCGTAGAGCGTCGCGATGTAACGGGCGAACTCGGCGCCTTTCCAGCACTCCATGCAGATCGCAAATTCGGTGGGCGTTCCGGCCGGCAGGGCTGCGCACGTGCCGCCTACGCCCGGTGTCGCCGGGCCGTATTGGCAGTCGCTCCGATATCCGAGCGCCGCGAGCGTCGCAGGAGTACATTTCTTCGCGATCGCGGCCGCGACCTTCGTTGCGGTGATTCCGAGCTTGGCGTCGGAGACGCCATCGAGGCACGCGGCGATGTCGCCCTTGTTCTGCTTGTCGAGGCAGTTTCGGTAGAGCTTCAGCTCCGTCTTCTTGTACTTCTCGAGCTGCTTCACGACGGTCTTGTGACAGACGAGGTTGGGATCGGCGGCGGCAAAGGCGCCCCCCGATCCGGGGAGGAAGAGCGCGGCAATCGCGAGGGCAAAAATTTGGGCGGGCTTCATTGAGGAGCTCCTTCTGGGGGAGTCGAGTGAGGACGACTCGCCTGGAGCTAGGTCGGTACCCCCTGCGGTGTCAAACCCGCTAGGGCAGATCGCCGACGCGCCCGTTGCCGCCGACCTCCGGCGTCCGACCGCGGACCCGATCGGAAAAACCGCGCGCCGCTCTGCCGAGGCGTCGCACCCAATCGAGGTGGCCGATGTCGTCGAACAGCGCGTAGGCAACCGGCGTCACCAGCAGGCTCAAGAGCAGGCAGAGTGTCTGGCCGCCGATGATCACCTTCGCCATCGACGCGCGCGACGCCGCGCCGGGGCCTGTGCCGAGCGCCATCGGCAGCATGCCGAGCACGAGCATCACGCTCGTCATCAGAATGGGGCGGAGCCGGGCGTGGTTGGCTTCGAGGATCGCCTGGTCGCGTTCCATGCCCTTCGCCCGCAGCGTGTTGGTGTAGTCGACCTGCAGGATGCCGTTCTTCTTCACGATGCCGAACAGCATGAAGAGGCCGAAGATCGAGTAGACGTCGAGCGGGTTGCGGAGGATCCAGAGCGAGAAGACCGCGAACGGGATGCTCAGCGGCAGCGCCAACATGATGGTGATCGGGTGCAGGAAGCTCTCGAACTGCGCGGCGAGGACCATGTACATGAAGAGCAGGCTCAGCAGGAACGCGGTGATGAAGTTGGCGATCGTCTCTTCCAGCGCCTTCGCGCGGCCCCCGAGCTTGACCTGATACTGCACCGGCAGATTCATCTCCTTCACGATCTGCTGCACCTTCTCGACGGCGACCGAGAGCGGCATGCCGTGCAGGTTCGCGAAGAAGCCGACCTTGCGCTCGCGGTTCTCGCGCTCGATCTGGGCGGGGCCGAGCGCCTCTTCCAGATTGACCAGGCTGTAGATCTTCACGAGCTGCGCGGCGGGTGACCAGACGGTGAGCGCGTAGACGGCGGCGGGATCGTCGCGGTTCGTCGGCTCGGCGCGCAGCCACACGTCGTATTGCTCGTCCTCCTCCTTGTACTTGGAGACGGGCTCGCCGCCGACGAGGATACTGAGCGTCTGGGCGATCTCCTCGACGCGAAGGCCGAGCGCCGACGCGCGCTCGCGGTCGATGACGGCGCGGAGCTCGGGCTTCCGCACGGAGAGCGTCGTGTCGACGTCGACGAAGCCCGGGTCGGCGCGCATCTTGTCGGCGATCTGGTCGGAAAACTTCGTGAGCTTCTCGAGGCTCGGGCCGAGCAGGCTGAACTCGAGCTCGCTCTGGCGCGTACCGCCGCCGCGGAACGCGTTGATGCCTTGGACGCTCGCGCGCAGGTCGGGATAGGCGGTCAGCAGCTTGCGCGCGTCGGCCATGACGTCGAGCTGCGAGAAGTCGCGCTCGGCGAGGTCGATCATCCGGACGTAGATCGACGCGATGGTGACGTCGCCTTCGCCGGGGCGGGCCTTGCCGGTCGTGTCGCCGATGGTCGTGAGCGTCTCGCGGACGCCGCGCAGCGCCCGGAACTTGGTCTCGAGCTCCTGGGTGAGCGCGTCGGTACGCTCGAGGTTGTAGCTGCCCGGCGTCTGGAGGATCACCTCGAACTCGCTCTGGTCGTCTTGCGGCACGAACTGCGTGCCGACGGCGCGCATGAGCGGTCCCGTCGTGAGCGTGATGCCGAGCGAGAGCAGCAGGATGACGGCGCGGTGTTGCAACGACCACCGTAGGCATGCCCCATAGAAGCGGTCGATCGCCCGATAGAACGCGCCCTCCTTGGCGGAGTGCGTGGGGTCCTTGGGGCGGAGAAAGCGCGACGACAACATCGGGGTCAGCGTGAACGACACCAGGAGCGAGATGGCGATGGCGAACGCCACGGTGACGCCGAAGCTCTGAAAGAAGCGTCCGATGATGCCGCCCATGAACGCGACCGGCAGGAAGATCACGATCAGCGAGAGCGTCGTGGCGGTTACGGCGAGCCCGATCTCGCGCGTGCCGATCGAGGCCGCGACGTAGGGGTCTTCGCCGTTCTCCTCGATGTGCCGGAAGATGTTCTCGAGGATGACGACCGCGTCGTCGATGACGATGCCGACCGCGAGCACGAGGCCGAGCATCGTCACGTTGTTCAGCGTGAAGCCCATGTACTTCATCATCGTGAAGGTCGCGATGATGGAGGTGGGAATGGCGACCGAGGCGATCAGCGTGCTGCGGGCGTCGCGCATGAAGAGCCAGACGGTGAGCGCGACGAGAATGGCGCCGAGGATCAGGTGGTGCTGGACCTCCGAGATCGTGCGCTTGATGAAGCGCGACTGGTCGACGACGACCTCGGTCGAGATGTCGGGCGGCAACACCGGACCGAGCTCGACCAGCTTCGCCTTCACCGCGTCGACGACGCTCACGACGTTCGTACCCGACTGCTTCTTCACGATCAGGCTGACGGCGTTCTTGTCGTTCAGGCGGGCGCGGCTGCGCGGCTCGGCGACGCCGTTCTCGACCCGGCCAATGTCGCGCACCCGGATCGGCCGTCCCTGATAGGTGGCGACGATCAGGTCGGCGAAGGACGGCACGTCCTCCATCCGGCCCATCGTGCGCAGCACCATCTCGCGGTTGCCCTGATCGACGCGACCGCCGGGGATCTCGATGTTCTGCTTCTGCAGCGCTTCGCGCACCTGCAGGATCGAGATCTGGTAGGCCGCCATGCGGTCGGGGTCGACGTAGACGTTGACCGCCCGGTCCCAGCCGCCGACCATGATGACCGCGCCGACGCCCTGGACGGTCTCGATGCGTTCCTTGATCTGCTTCTTCGCGACCTCGGTGACCTCGCGGAGGTTGCGGTTGCCGGCGACGACGACGCTCATGATCGGCGTCGCGTCGACGTCGAACTTCTCCATGATCGGGGTGTCGGTGCCTTCGGGCAGCCGCGAGATGATCGTCGAGACCTTGTCGCGGACCTCCTGGGCGGCGACGGCGCTGTTCTTCGAGAACAGGAACTGGACGATGACGACCGAGATGCCTTCCTTCGAGGTCGAGCGCAGGATGTCGATGCCCTCGATCGTGTTGATGATCTCCTCGATCGGCTTGGTGACGCCGCTCTCGATCTCCTCGACGCTGGCACCTTTGAGCGTGGTGGTGATGGTGACGGTCGGGAAATCGACGTTCGGGAAGAGGTCGAGGCCGAGACGCTGGAACGAGAACCAGCCGAGCACGACCAGCGCCATCACGAGCATGGTCGCGAAGACGGGTCGTCTGATGCAGAGGTCGGCGAGACTCATCGTGCTCGCTGCGCGCGGTTCACTGCGTCACGGTGACGGGGGCGCCTTGCTCGAGGTGGTCGAGATTGCTGACGGCGACGAGCTCGCCGTGCTGCACGCCGTCGGTGATCTCGCGTCGGTCGTCCACGGCGACGCCCGTCCGAACGGCGCGTTCCTCCGCCTTGCCGTTCACGATGACGAACACCTTGGTGACGCCGGCAAAGGTGGTGAGGGCCCTTTCCGGTACGACGACGACGTCGCCCTGCGGGTCGTAGACGAGGTCACCTTTCGCGAAGAAGCCGGGACGCAGCAGGCGCTCCGTGTTCGGCACGAGCGCTTCGATCGTGATCGAGCGGTTGGCCGTCTCCGACGTCGGGTTGATGCGGGTGATCTTGCCTTCGAAGATGCGACCCGGGTACGCGTCGACGGTGACGCGGATAGGCTGGTCCATTCGCAGAAATCCCGCGAAGCGCTCGGGCACGGGCGTCCGGAACTTGAGCGGATCGTCCTGGACGAGCTTGTAGAGGGTCTGGCCGATCTTCACGACGGCGCCGAGGGCGGTGTCGCGCTCGGCGATGACGCCAGTGAAGGGCGCGCGGATCACGGTGCGGTCGATCTTCACTTTGACGACGTCGAGCTGGGCCTCGAGGACGATGGCTTCCGTCCGCATCTTGTCGGCTTCCTCGGCCGCCATGATGCCCTGCTGTTTCAACAGCTGAGCGCGGGCATTGTCAGCGTGGGCCTTCGTGAGGCGGGCTTGGATCTCGCGCAGCGCGGCCTGCAGGTCGGCGTCGTCGAGGCGGACGAGTACGTCGCCCGCCTTCACGTGGTCGCCCATGTCGTGCTCGAACGCCGCGACGCGGGTCTCGATCTGGGCCGCGATCGCGACTTCTTCGTTGGCGTAGAAGGCGCCGACCAGCGACACCGAGCGCTCGATCTTCGCGATCGCGGCGGGTTGGGTGGTGACGACGATCGGCTGGACCGCGTCGTGCGCGGTCGCCTCCGCGTTGTTCGCGTCGTGCGAGCAGCCGGTCGCGAGCGTAGCCGCCACGGCCAGGGTGATGAGGATTCTGATCATCGCCGAGATCCTGCCGTGACGCGTCGGCTGCGCGTCGCCGCGCGCGTGGCCGCCGGGCGGAGACCACGCAATCCGTTCAAGAACAGGTCGACGACCAACGTGACACTCCGTTCGGGGTCGGCGCGCTCACGCTGATTGATGACGGCGGCGCGGATGAGTGCCAGCAGCATCTCGGCGGCGAGCAAGGCGTCGGCGGTCCCGAGCCGGGCCGCACGAGTTTCGGCCAGCAAGGTGGTGCGCGCGAGGTTCAGGACCTTCTGGCGGCGCAGACGCCACGACTCGCCCTCGGGCTCGCGTTGCTTGTGCTCGTAGCGGCCCATCAGCACGGCGAGATGGCGGCGGGTCCAGAAGAAGTCGACGAAACAGCGGGTGAACGCGCGGAGCGCGTCCTCGCCAGTGCGCCCCCGCACCGCGCTCTCGAGCTCGGCGAGCAAGACGTCGAGCGCTTCGAGGATGGTCGCGTAGAAGAGCTGTTCCTTGGTGGGAAAGTACAAATACAAAGTGCCTTTGCCGACGCCGGCGGCGGTTGCGACGTCGTCGACCGGCACCGTGTGAAACTCGCGGGCGGAGAAGACGTCGGTCGCAGCCCGCAGGATCTGCGAGCGCTTGCCATTGGGGGCGGATTTGCGGGCGGTCATTCGAAATTCTCCCAGAACTGACCGGTCAGTCTTATGGTCGGCCCTGGGCTCAGTCAATTCGTCGCTCGAAGATCGGTGGCAGCCGGCGGGCGGGTCGGGGCTGGCTCCTACGGTCGCGCGGTCGCTGACACCCAGCGCATACAACTTGCCGCTGCCTCTCTGACCGGGGCACACGCGAGCTGGCGCTCCCCGGAGCCATCCCCGACCCGCCCGCCGGCTGCATCATCACTCACTCTCAGGGAGCCGTTGGTTCGAGTGCGAGTCTGCGCGTCTGATCGTCTTCGTTCTGACCCACCCGCCGACGACACCACCTCACATGAGCTCACTCGTTGCGGCCCGCCATAGAGGTCAGAGGTGCGAAGGCCCGTCGCATTCATCCCCAGGGTTCGGGTAGACTCGCGGCCTCGTTTCCCTCGCCGCCGGTCGGCTCCAGTCTCGACTTCAGGAAGGATCCCCCATGAACCTCAAGAAGATGCTCATCACCGTCGTGAAGACGCTCGTCACCGTCGGCATCTTCGTGTCGTTGTTCGTCGAGTTCGGCGGGGGCACCGCGGCGGTGTCACGGAGCGGCTTCGCGGACGGCTCGATCCTCTACCGCGCCAACCCGGCGATGCCGGGATTCGTCGGCAAGATGAAGGCGAGGCTGACTGGGGGGACGCTGCCCGAGCCCTACGTCCCCGTGTCGACCGAGTATGCCTGTACGCTCGCCCTCGAAGGCGGCCAGGTGATGATCAAGACGGAGCAGGGCGACATCGTGAAGCTGCGCGCCCTGCACCACTGCATCGACGGCAAGCTCGCGCAGGTGCTGGCCGGGCCGGACGACAAGGCGAAGGTGGCGCTCGCGACGACGAGCGGCGCGACCGTGTGGGTCGAGAAGCAGGGCGTCCAGCGCGTGCCGATGTCGGTCGAGGACCTCTGGACCGAGGTCAAAGGACTGGATCTCGCCGTCTTCATCCCGTGGCTGCTCTTCGCGACGTTCATCAAGTTCCTCGGCATCCTCGCGAACATCGTGCGCTGGAAGGTGCTGCTCGGCGGGCAGGGGCTCGAGTTCGGCTTCGGCTGGCTCACGGCCAGCTACTTCGTCGGCCGCTTCTTTGGCATCGTCATGCCCTCGACGCTCGGGCTCGACGGCTGGCGCCTCTACGACACCATTCGGATCTCGCGGAAACCCGTCGAGTGCACGACCGTGCTCGCGGTCGAGCGCATTACTGGCCTGATCGGCTTGATCGCGACCATCCTGCTCTTCATGCCGTTCGCCGACCTCCAGGGTCGCACGTTCGCCGACGTCATCCAGAAGCTCGCGGTGCCGCTCGCGGGCGCCGTCGGCCTCGGGCTCATGCTGTTGCTGCAGCCGTCGCTCTTCTCACCGCTCATTCGCTTGATGCCGATTGCGAAGGTGCGGAACTTTCTCGAGAGCGCGATCCGCAGCGCGACCGCCTACTCGACCCGGCGCGGGACGCTCGTGATCGCGCTGCTCTGCGCCGTGTTCGGCCAGATCACGACCATGGCGATGTACTTCGGCAACGCGATGGCGCTCCAGGTCGAAGGCGTGACGGTCCTGCAGGTGTTTTACGCGGCGGCCGTCATGACGCTCTTCACGTTTCTCATTCCGACCGCGGCCGGCGAGGGCGTGCGCGAGCTCATGTTCGTCGAGCTGCTCGGCGGCAAGATTCCGACCGCCAAGGCGTTCTTGATCGGTCACATCGGATTCTGGATCGAGAAGCTCCTGCTCTCGTTCCAGGGCGGTATCTTCCTGATCTGGGCGCCCAAGTCCTACCAGCGGGTGACGCGTGAGGATCTGGAACGACTGAAGGAAGAAACGGCGCGCGAGCGGCCAGTCCGAGCGACGGCATGAGTGACGCGGCGCCGATCACGATCCGACAGGCGACGGCCGACGACGCCTCGGCCCTCGGACACCTCGGCGCCGCGCTCACGCGCCTGCATCACGCGTTCGACGCCGAACGCTTCATCACCCCCGGCCCGAACCTCGAGGAGAAGTACGGACGCTTCCTCGTTTCGCACATGGAGAGCGAGCACGAGGTCGTCTTTGTGGCCGAGCGTGCGGGCGAGGTCGTGGGCTACGTCTGGGCCGGCATCGAGCCGAAGTCGTACAAGGAGCTGCGTGACACCGCCGGCTTCGTCCACGACGTGCTCGTCGTCGAGCATGCACGTGGCACCGGCACCGGTGAGCGCCTCGTCGAAGCGGCCGCCGAGTGGCTGATCGCGCACGGCATGCCGCGCGTCATGCTGTGGACCGCGGAGAAGAACGACCACGCGCAGCAGCTCTTCGAGCGCCTCGGCTTCCGGCGCACGATGATCGAGATGACGCGCGAGCGGTAGGCGCTACGGCGTGCAGACGAGCGCGGACCCTTTTGGGCCGCACGTGGCGCCCACGGCCTGACGCGGCACTCCCGTGCCGTCGATGAACGTGACGGTGATGGGGCCCACGACCACGGCGGGGGGCACCGCCGGCACGGCGGCGCGCTTGAACCTCGCTTTCAGCACCGTACCTTTGCTCTTCGTCGTGTCGATCTGCACCTGACCCGTTTTGTCGGAGGTCTTGCACTTCACCGTTCGAGGATTGTTGCGAATGCAGGCGAGGTCGGTGACCGTGCGGTCGTAGTCGTCGTCCACGGCGATTCGAAAGGATGGGATGGCGTTGATGTGGGCCGCGTTCGAGCCGACGAGCGTTGCCGCGATCTTGATTTGGCTGTTGTCGGAGCGCTTCGGCGGCAGGATGCGGGCGCTGGTGAGCGTGAAGGTTTCCGTATCGTCGCAGAGCGGGCCTTGTTCGGGGTTGTAGTCGTCCGGACAGTTGTCGATCGCCGAACACAAGCCGTCGGCGTCCGGATCGACGACCGCGCACACCGCGTCGCAGCAGTCGTTGGTGCCGTTCGCTGCGCCATCGTCGCATTGTTCGCCGGGATCGCGGACCGCGTTGCCGCAGACGATGGCATCCGCACGGATGCCGCGCATGGCGAAGAACACGGGCTGGAAGACGCCGGCCATACTCACATAGACCTTCGACGTCCCCGTGAGGCGTACGCCGTCGGCCGTCGCTTGACCGTTCTTCTCATTCGCCGGCGGGTACCCCATGTGCCCCGGTTGCCCTTCGACGTGGAACACGCCGGTCCCGGGATCGATCGTGCCGGTCATGCCGCTCCACGCGAGGTCCGACACGGTCTGAACGAGGCTCTCATCGCTGGTGGAGAGGCCACCGTACGGCGCGAGGTCGTACTCGATCACCCAGTCGCCGGTGAGGTCGATGTCGGCACGGGCTGAGGCTCCGAGCGCGATCGTCAAAGCCAGTGAGATCAGGGCGGTGAGGGGCAGACGCCAGCGGCTGGTCATGGCGGAGCGTTAGCAGGGTTCCCCCACGGGCCCAAGCGAAAATTACCTCAGCGCGGAATGCCGCGCGTCGGGCGGTCGCCGCGCTTCAGCGGTCCGACCTGCGTCTTCACCGCGTCGGGCGCCTCGGCGCCGGGGAGGCGGAAGAGGTAGTGCAGGTCGGTGCCGGAAACCAGCGGGTCTTTCCGGTACTCATCCACGGCGCGGAAGACGTTGGCGTCGGGAGCAATGCGGAGGATGTAGGCGCCCCGCACGTCGGCGAGCTTCACGAGCTGGCTCGCGCGATACTTCATGTTGAGGCGGTCGAGCGAGGGGACGCCGAAGCGGAGCTTCGACGGTGGCTTCGCCACGACCGCAGCGACGGCCTTCTCGCCTTCGGCGGTGAAGGCGATGATGAGCTCGCCTTCCACGTAGCCGTGGGTAGTCTGCTCTGAGGCCGTCGCGGAACCCGCACCGACCGAGGTACGAACCGAGCGCGGCCCGCTCGACTCGATCGTCTGCGTCGCGCACGCGGTGAGCGTGCTGCACGCGAGGATCAGGACGAGCGGGCGCGCGAGGATCACCAAAGCGCGATCAGCTCTTTTTGCCCTTCGCCTTCAGCTCGGCGTCGATCTGCGTTTTGAACCCTTCGACCGAACGATTCTGCGCGAGCTTGCCGTTGACGAAGAAGCTCGGCGTGCCGCGGACGTCGCTCTTGGCGCCGAGGGCGAGCTCCTCGTCGACTTGCTTCTTCACCTCGTCGGACGCCTGGTCGGCCTCGAACTTCTTCATGTCGAGCCCAAGCTTCTCGCCGAGGCCTTTGATGGTTTCGGGCGTGAGGTTGCGGGCGTTCTTGTAGAGCTCGTCGTGCATCTCCCAGAACTTGCCCTGACGGCCGGCGGCGATCGCGGCACGCGCGGCAGGATCGGCATTTGGGTGGATCGAGCGCAGCGGGAACTGCTTCATCACGAAATTGACGTCGTTCGGGTACGCCTTCAGCACGTCGTCGACGATCGGCGTGGTCTGCGCGCAGAACGGGCACTGGAAGTCCGAGAACATCGTGATCGTGACCGGGGCGTCCTTCGGACCACGAACCGCCGAGTTGGCGACCGGGATCTCGTAGACCTTGTTCGGGTCGACCTGGGGACGGTTGGCGGCCGGCGCTGCGGCCGGCTTGGCGGCGATATCCTTCTCGATCTTCTCGAGCTTGGCGAGAATTTCCTTTTGCGTGGTCTGCACCGCCTCGATGTCGCTCTTCTGGGCGCAGCCAGGAGCCACGATCGCCAGTGCGATCAGGGCAGTCAGAAACTTGCGGGTCGTCGTCATCGTCTCCTCCGTACAAAGGCGCGAACGCGCGCCGAGCGTGAAAACCGACCCCGAGGTGTAGCGAACGCAACGGGGGAAAACCAGCCGGGTTTTCAGGTCGCGGGCTTCTCGGCGGCGGCGAGGCGGGCGGTGATGATGCCGCGGACCTGGTCGCGCAGCACGGTGCGATCCTCATAGCCGAGCCCGTCGGTCGCGATCGGCGGCTCGATGTAGACGTCGACATCGCCGGGGACGATCGAGAGATAGCCACCCTTCGGCATGATCCCGCTCGTTCCCACGCAGATGACCGGCACGATCGGTAGCTTCAGATGGATCGCGGCGATGAACGGCCCCTTCTTGAACGGCAGCAGCTGGCCGTCGCGGCTGCGGGTGCCCTCGGGGAAGATGATGAGCGACGAGCCGCCGGCCGCCGCCTCGTTCAAGAGGTCGATCGCCTCGAGCGGGTTGTCACGGTCGACGGGGATCATGCCCATCGTCCGGAGCACCGTGCCGAGCACCGGCTCGTTGAAGAGCTCTTTCTTGGCGATGAAACGGTTCTGGCCGGGGAGGTAGCCGAGGAGGGCGGCGATGTCGAAGTTGCTCTGGTGATTGGGCGCGAAGATGAATGGCCCGGGACCTTGCAGATGCTCCAGCCCGTGGACGTGCACGCGGACGCCGCAGAGCCGCGCGAGATTCCGCGCCGAGAGCCGCGCAAATGCCCACGTGACGCCCTTCCACGGCAACACGCGGTGCATGATCACCGCGATCGTGCCCATGGAGAACAGCATGCCGCGGAAGATCCAGCGGTTGAGGAGGGCGCGGGCGCGCCAGCGTTCGCCTTCGAGCGTCTGGGTATCGACGACCGGCCCCATCGCGCGCGACATTATGCGCGCGCGCCGTGCGTGACAAGTCGGATCGCGGTCGAGTACGCGCGGCGACGAACTCGTCCTGATCCAGGGCCCAGGACTATGGGCTACTTCAGCTGGATCAGCTCGATCTTGTAGCCGTCGGGGTCTTCGACGAACGCGATCTCGGTGGTGCCGTGCTTCATCGGGCCGGGCTCGCGCGTGATCTTCGCCCCTTCCGCACGGAGGCGTTCGCACGCCTGATAGATGTTCTCGACCCCGAGCGCGAGGTGGCCGAAGCCCGATCCGATCTCGTAGCTCTCCGTATCCCAGTTGTGGGTCAGCTCGACGACGGTGTGATCCGACTCGTCGCCGTAGCCGACGAACGCGAGCGTGAAGCGGCCGCCGGGATAGTCCTTCTTCCGTAGGAGTCGCATCCCGAGTAGCTCGGTGTAGAAGGCGAGCGAACGGTCGAGGTTGCCCACGCGGATCATCGTGTGCAGCATCTTCATGACGAGGTCTCCTGCTCGGTGCTTGCCATAGGTCGCGCGGCGATGCCATGCGATGCGAGGGAGGAACGTCGTGGAGCGACCGAGTCCGAAGCAAGTCACCCTGTTCAATCGTGAAGCGCTCGAAGAGGCGACCAAGGCGCAGGTCGCATGGGCCGATCGGGTCTTCCGCCGCCGTCTCATCGTCAGCACGAGCTTCGGCATTCAGAGCGCCGTGATCCTGCACCTCGTGAGCCGCATGATCCCCGAGGTCCCCGTCGTGTTCGTCGACACGGGTTACTTGATGCCGGAGACCTATCGCTATGCGGCGGAGCTGACCGCGCTCTTGAAGCTGAACGTGCGACGCTACTCCGGCACGACCAGTCCCGCCGACATGGAGGCGCAGCACGGCAAGCTCTGGGAGACGGATCTCGACGAGTACCACCGCATCCGCAAGGTCGAGCCGATGCGCCGCGCGATCGCGGAGCTGGATGCGCACGCCTGGGTGGCGGGCCTCCGCGCCGACCAGACGACCTTTCGCAGCACCCTCGACCCCGTGACCTTTCAGGACGGCATCTTCAAGGTGCACCCGATCCTGCGCTGGCGATCGCAGGACGTGTACTACTACATGGACCACTACCATCTCCCGCAGCACCCGCTCTGGGAGAAGGGCTTCACGCGCGTCGGCGACTGGCACTCGACGAGCGCGGTCCCCGGCGGCGGGAGCGACGGCGACAAGAACGCGCGCTTCGACGGCCGCGCCGAAGAATGTGGGCTCCACACGTCGGGATCGGCGGACGAATAGCGATCAGGCTGGCGCGACGGGGCTCTGCATTGCGCGGGCGGCGTCGCGGAACTCGGCGGGGATGCGCTGGGGGCGGCCGTCGTCGCCGATGACGGCGTGAGTGGTCGAGCCTTCGACGCGGAGCTCGCCGTCCGTGCCGCGGATCTCGTAGCTGATCGTGATGCGGGCGCCGCGAACGTCGGTGACGGCCGCCGAGATCGCGAGGTCGTCGTCGTAGCGCGACGGCCGGCGATAACGGCACGTCGTCTCAATCACGCCGAGGTAGAGGCCGCGCGCGATGTAGATCGCGAACGGGTGTCCCATCTGGCGAAAGAGCTCGGCGCGGCCGATCTCGAAGAGGCGGAAGTAATTTCCGTAGTAGACGATCTTCATCGGGTCGCAGTCGCCGAAGATGACGCGATACCGTGCGACCTCGATCACGATCGACGCGGTACCACGGCCCTCTTACCTTGACAACGCGCGGCCGCGCTGGCGTCCTGACCGACCATTCCGAAGCAAGACCGAGGAGGATGATGATGCGATTCGATACTCGATGGTGGGTGGTCGGCGCGTGTGCGCTCGCAGTCGCCGGTTGCGCGGAACGCGCCGCACGGCCCGCCGAGCCGTCGGCGCAAGCACAGCAAGAAGCGGCGGCCGACGCGCCGACGCCTCCACCCGCCAACAGCCCGCTCGCCAAGGTCACCAAAGGCATGGCGATGAGCGATGTGTCCCAGATCCTCGGCCAGCCGACCGATCAGAATCAGTACGTCACCGGCAAAGCCTTCATCCCGTTCTACTTCGGCGACGACGTGAGCCGGATCGAGTGGCACTACAAGGGGATCGGCCGCGTCGTCTTCACCGGCGGCGGCGCGTTTGGTCAGCGCGGTGGCGTGGTGGAATGGGTCGACTACGATCCGAAGGACACCGGGTACAGGAAGTAGGCGGGAAGCGAATCGACGACCGGCGAGCCTTGGGGGCGCGCCGGTCGTCGTGCGATCAACTAGCGAACCGACTGCAACCGCTGCGTGATCTGCCGAGTGGCGTCGTTCATCGCCGCCCGCTGCGCCTGACCGAGCGCGCTCGCGGCGTACGCGGTGTCGGCGCCGCCGATACCGAACACGGAGAAGCCGCTCGTGGCTGCTTCCGAGACGAACTTGCCGGCGCAGACGGCAGTGCCGACGATGCGGCCGTTCCGCGGATCGAGGATCTGGAGATCCATGCCGACGGAGCCGGTGCGACGCATGCGGGTGTTGTTGTAGGTCGGGTTGGCGAGCGCCAGGCTCGAGCCCGCGATCGCCGCCGGGGCGTTGCCGGCGATGGCGCCACCGATCGCGACACCCGCACCGACCCAACCGAGGCCGCCGCCGCGAGCGCTGCCTTCGGCTTCGGCGACCTCGTTGAACTCGGTGATGTTGCCCTTGATGACGAGCGGACCGATCTCGCCCTTCTTCACCAGCACGCCCGGCTTGGCGCGATTGGCGAGGTAGTACTCGTAGTCGATGATCTGCACGTTGCCGGCGTTGCCGAGCGCGCTCACGAGCTGCGCCGAGACGCCGTGCCCGACGCGATCCGACATGCCCTGCGGCGGCGGATTGTAGGCCTCCGCCTGCGGACCTTCGGGCAGAAGGCCGTATCCGAACGGTCCCCAGCCATAACGACGGCCGGGAGGGGGCGGCGGCGCGCTCGGCGAGCCGTCGACGGCGACTTGCAGCGGCGCAACCGTCACGACGTAGGTCGGAAGGTTCGGATCGTACGGAATCCGCACCACGTCGACCTGCAGAGACTCGGGCTGACCTTCGGTCGCGCGCACGCCTTGTTTGTTGACCGTGGCGGGCGCGCATCCGGCAACGATGGCGCACGCAGCCGCCACGAGCATGAATTTTCGCATGTAGGATTGTCCTCCTTAGGACGAGGTTTGCGCCGCGGGTACCACGCCGGTTTTGGTGGGGCAAGGCACGTGACGCATTGGGTCGCGGGCCAACACAAGGATGTCGACCGCGTTGCGCGTGGGTCCGAAATCAGCCGGCGCGGGCCCGCGTCCGCTCGGGCGTCGTGGCGCGGCGATCGCTGGCCTCGCCGGCATCGGTGCTCTCGTCCTCGGGCCAGTACGGCGCGAACTGGAACCATTGCTCGGGGTGCTGCCGGACGAGCTGCTCGAACTCGGCGACGATGCTCGTGAGGATGCGATCCATCTCCTCGACGGTCGCATGGCGGGAGACGGTGTGCTCGGTGCCGAGCACGATGCGGTAGTGCCGGGAGCCGACCCGGAGCGCGAAGACCGGGAAGATCGGTGCGCCGGCAAGCCGGGCGAGCCGGATCGGGCCGGCTTGAAACCGCGCCTGGGCCCCGAAGAACTCGACGAGGCGCGCGCCGTCGCCGCCGAGCGGGCGGTCGAGCTGCATTGCGACGATCTCGTTCCGCTTGAGCGCGCGCAACATGTTGAACGAGCCGTAGACCGAGCTGTCGGAGAGCAATACTCGGACGCCGGCGTCCTCGCGGGCTTTCCGGACGTACTCGGCCGTCGTCTCGTTGGCCTCGCGTGCCATCACGAGATTGAACGGGGCGCCGAAGCGCACGAGCGTGCGGGCGCCAATGTCCCAGTTGCCGAAGTGACAGGTCACGAGCACGGCGCCGCGGCCGCGGGTGATCGCTTCCTTGATGGGGTCGTCGACGGGCTCGTCGACGCGCATGTTCTGGGGACGCGAGCTGAAGGACTCGAGCGTCTCCGTCATGCAGTGCGCGAATGCGATGAACACGTCGAGCGCCGCCAGATGGTCGCGGATCCAGCCCCGTGAGCCGAGCACCCGCCGCACGTTGGCGAGCGCGCCACGACGATTGCGGCCGACGCAGAGGAAGATGATGGCGGCAACCCACGGCGGCGACGCTCGCTTGAACCACCCGGGGCCGTACACGCTTCCGAGGTAGGCAAACTTCCGCCACCAGATGCCGTCGAAGCGGAGCGCGCGGAGACGAGAGCCGAGCGTCACGGAGCGGCGGCCACGGGAGCGTCGGAAGCGACGTGATCGGAAGCGACGTGAGCAGAGGCCGCGCGGCGCTCGTCGCGACTGGCGCGGAGGCCGCCGAGGTACGCGCGGGCGTACCCGAGGAAGCGCGGGATGTAGCTCGGCTGCGCGGCGAACGACCGCGCCAGGCCCCAGAGCACGCGCGGCCGGGTGTAGAACGCGCGGTAGCAGCGGGCGAAGTACTCTTCGAGGATCTCTTCGTTCAGGCCGTTCGGGATGAAGATGAAGTTCATCGCGTTCATCCGCTCCCAATCCTCGGTGAACGCGCCGTACTGCTGGATGGTCGGATACGCGGGCGTGCCGGGGTAGGGCGTGAACTTCGTCACCTGGGCGACGTCGAGGTCGGCCTCCTCGAGGAACACGCGGGTTTCTTCGAGGCTCGCCAGATCTTCCGTCGGGTGGCCGAGCATCAGGTAGCCCTTGGCGCGGATGCCGGCTTGGCGCGTCATGCGGAGCGTCTCGCGCAGGCGCGGCAGCTTCACCTCGTGCTTCACGACGTTCAGGACCCGCTGCGATCCCGACTCGACGCCGTACGCGATCTGCCAGCAGCCCGCGCGCTTCATGAGCTGCATGGTCTGGAGGTCGAGCAGGTTCGGGTGGCTGTTACAGCTCCACGTGAACGGGAGCTTCGCCCGGATCAGGGCTTCGCAGAGCTCGATCACGCGCTTCTTCTTCACCGTGAAGAGGTCGTCGTAGAACATGACGTGGCGCGTGCCGCGCGCGGCGAGCATCCGGCACATCTCCATCACGTACTCGACGCTGTGGTAGCGCCCGAGCTTGCCCGAGGTGGAGCGGTCGCAGAACGTGCACGAGAACGGGCACCCGCGCGAGGTGACGAGCGTCGCCATCGGCGTGCACCGATAGTTGAAGATCGACGGGCCGAAGCGATGCGGGAACGCGTCGCCCAGGATCTCCCAGGCCGGAAACGGCAGCGCGTCGAGGTCGTCGATGTACGGCGCGCGGCAATTGGCGTGCACGGCGCCGGTCGCGTCACGGCCGACCACCCCTGCGAGATCGCGCGTCGGGCTGCCGCTCGCGAGCGCGTCGAGGAGGCCGAAGAACGCGATCTCGCCCTCGCCCGCGATGCCGTAGTCGAACTCGGGAAACGCGGCGAGCGTCGCTTCGGGCACGGCGCTCACGTGCGGGCCGCCGACGACGGTCAGCACGTTCGGCAGCTTCTCCTTCACCGCGGCGGCGATGCGCGCGCCGTTGTGGACGGAGATCGTGGTGGCGGAAATGCCGAGTACGTCGGGATTGAGCGCGGCGACGTGCGCCGTCGCTTCGGCGAGCGTGCTGCCGCCACCTTTCGCGTCGACGATCTCGACCTCGTGGCCGCGTTGCTTGCCGACCGCCGCGAGGACGAGCACGCCCCAGCCGGTGACGCTCTCCTCGCCGTCGCGGATGTGATCCATCGCCCGATCCCAGAACACATAGGGTGGCTCGAGCAGGACGATCCGCTGCGGCATGGGGTTCCGTCTAGCAGAGCGATCTAGCGTCTGCCACTCAGCTTTTCCCGTGACTGCGCGAGCCCTTGCGGCGCGATGGCGGGTCGGTTAGCCCGGCAGCACTAAGCCGCGATCCCGGGCGGCAGGAGGTGGTGTGATGGAATTCATGAAGGCACGCGAAGCCGAGGTGTACGCGGCGCTCCGGATCGTGACGGGGTTCCTCTTTCTCTGGCACGGCATGCAGAAGCTCTTCGGGTTCCCCGGCGAGATGCCGCCCGGCGTCCCGGCGTTCATCACCTGGGTGGCGGGTCCGCTCGAGCTCTTCGGCGGCATCCTCATCCTGATCGGGCTCTTCACGCGCCCGACGGCGTTCGTGCTGAGCGGTCTCATGGCCTGCGCTTACTGGATGGCGCACGGCACCAAGGCGCTGCTGCCGGTGGTGAACGGAGGGGAGCTGGCGGTGCTCTATTGCTTCCTGTTCCTCTTCATCAGCGCCCGCGGTTCCGGCATCTGGAGCGTCGACGGCGGCTCGTGATGCGTCAGATGCGAACGGCAGTGACGGGCGCTCAGTCGGCGCGGGCTGAACGCGCTTGCGCGACGAGCGCGGCCAGCTCGCCGAGCAACCCGCGCAGCGCCGCGCGCGTCGCGTCGTCGGTGACGGTGCCGTCGGCGGCGAGCTTCTGGCGCACGAACGGCACGATCAGTCCGCCGTTCGTCGGGAGCCGCGCCTGCATCGCGCGGAGCGTGAGCAGCAGCGACGCGTGCGCCTTGTCGCCGCCGAGATCCGACGGCGACGAGCTGATCGCGGCCGCCGGCTTGTCGGCGAAGTCACCCGATGCGACCGTCCAGTCGAGCGCGTTCTTGAGGACGCCTGGCACACCGAACGCGTACTCCGGCGTCGAGAGCACGACGGCCTCCGCCGCCTGCAGCAACGCCCGCAAGCGGGCGACCGGCGGCGGCGCGACGTCGCCTTCGCGGTCACGGTCGGGATGAAACGGCGGAATGCTCTCGAGCTCGTCGTATAGGGTCACCGTCGTGCCGGGCGGGGCGTAGGTCGCGAGCGCCGCGGCGAGCCTCGTCGCCGACGATCCGGCGCGGAGGCTGCCCGAGATCGCGAGCAGCTTCACGACGGCGCTTTCGGCGCCGCGTCCATCTCCGCCCAGAGGAACGCCATGAAGTCGGTGACGCCGGGATCGTGGCCTGCCATGCTCATGGCTCGATCACCGCGTCGGCCTCGATCTCGACCAACATCGCCGGATCGATGAGGCGCACGACCTGTACCATCGTTGCGGCGGGGCGGATGTCGCGAAACACCTCGCCGTGGGCCCGACCGATCGCTTCCCACTGATCGATGTCCACGACGAAGATGCGCGTACGGACGACGTCGGCCATCGACGCTCCGGCACGTTGCAGCGCGGACGCGATGTTGCGGAGCACCTGCACGGTCTGTGCGTACGGGTCGCCGGCGCCGACGATCGTGCCGTCGGGGCCGGTTGCGGTGGTGCCGGCGACGTGGATCGTCTGTCCGATCCGGACGGCCCGCGAATAGCCGACGATCGGCTCCCACGGAGCGCCACTCGAAATGTTCCGCCGTGTGGTCATTGCTGGTCCTCGTCCTGGTCGGCGAGCTCCAAGTGGAAACGGTGCAGGAAGCGGTGCACCAGCGGCGCCATCAGCACCGCCACGATCGTGAGAAACGCGACCCCGCTGAAGAGGGCGTAGAAGGACGCGAAGATCTTCGCGCCGTCCGTCTGCAGCTGATCGACGGGCCCCATCCCGGTCAGGATCATCGACGCGTTGAGCAGCGAGTCGACCCAGCCGAGGCCGGCCGTCACGTGATAGCCGACGATGCCGATCGCGAGCGAGACGACGATCAGGCCGAGGCCGAGCAGCGCGTTCTTGGCGATGCGGAGGGCGAACTCGGTTCGCGAGAGCAGCGGGACGTGCTTCCGACGCTTGGTGGTCACGGTTTGGCCTCGCCCGTCTCGCCAATTTCGCCAACATCGACCGTATAGAGCGCGGTCGACGCCGCCCGGCCCCGCACCGTCACGGTCCCGAGGCTCCGCATGCGAAAGCGCGCCTGCGCGCCGGTGTGGGTCGTCTCGTTCATCAAGAGCGCCACCGCGTGCTCCTTCGTCAGCCCCTGCAGGCGGGCGGCGAGATTCACGATGTCGCCGATCACCGTGTAGTTCAGCCGCTCCGACGAGCCGACGTTGCCCGCGATGACGGTGCCGCTCGCGATGCCGATCCCCATGCGGAGCGGCGCGGCCGGGGCGCGCTCGGCGTTCAGCTTCTCGAGCGCGGCGATCATGCTGACGGCGGCCGCGACTGCGCGCTCGGCGTGGTCGGGCAGGTCGAGGGGCGCGCCGAAGACGGCCATGATCTCGTCGCCGACGTACTTGTCGACGATGCCGCGCTCGTGCTCGATCGCGTAGGCCATCCGGCTGAGGAACGCGTTCAGCAGCTCGAGGAGCGCCGTCGGGGTCAGGCGCTCGCCGAGCGCGGTCGAGTCGCGCAGATCGGCGAACAGCACCGTCACGTCGCGGAGCTCGCCGCCGAGCGCCAGGCCGCGGGCCAGCAGCTCGTGGGCGACCTCGGGCGAGACGACCTTGTCGATCATCGCGCGGATGCGGGCGCGCTCCGCGAGCCCGACCGTCATCTCGTTGAAGGAGGTCGCGAGAAAGCCGATCTCGTCGCTGCGCTCGACGACCACGCGGTGATCGAGGTTGCCGCGCAACACCTCCCGCATGCCGGTCACGAGCGTCACGATCGGGGCGGTCACGCCGTGTGCGATCGCGACGCCGACGGCGAGCGCCACGAGCAGCGCGCCGAGCCCGATCAGGATCATGCGCTGACGAAGCGCGCGGAGCGGCGCCAGCGCCTCGTCCCACGAGCGTTGCACGAGCGCGCGGAGCGGCGTTGCGAGGCTCGCCGCGACGGGAACCAGCAACGACAGATGCCGCCCGGTCGGGAGCCGGCTCATGAACGGCGTGCCGCCGTCGTGCGTCGGCAGCACGAGGCGTCCGCGCGTGCCGGCGTCCCACGACGAGGCGAAGAGGCGATCGGTGGTGAGGAACGAGACCGACGAGCCCGTTCGTGTCTCCAGATCGCGCGCGGTCGCGTCGTCGATGCTGGTGCCGAGCACGAGCAGGCCGATGACGTCCGGGCCGAGCACCGGCACCGCGACGAGCTGTACGAGGCCGTCACCGACCGCGGCGATCGCGGCCGCCGGCTTGGCCGTCGCACGCGCCGTCGCGATCGGTGGCCGATCGCCGGCGTTGCTACCGGCCGGCTCGCGGCCCGCGGCATCGGCGAGGACGTGCCCTTGCTCGTCGAGGATCCAGAGCAGGTCGACGCCGCTCCGCTCGCGGTAGTTCAGGGCGACCGTCGCGAGCGTCGCGGGATCGTAGGTCGCGAGGGCCCGCTTCAGCGCAAAGTCTCCCGTCAGGAGGACACTATTCGACGTCAGCCGCTCCTCGCGCTCGGCGAGCAGCTGCCGGAAGACCTCGCCCGTTACCATGAGCTCGCTCGTCAGCGAGCGCTCGGCCTGGCGCTGCACGGCCATTTCGACGAGCCAGAGGGTGGCCAGCAGCAGGCCGAGGATCAGGGCGGAGAACCCGAGAAAGATCTTGGTGCGGAGCCGGGTCGCGGCCCACCATCTCATCGGGTGCCTCGCGCGCGTCTCATCGGGCGCCTCCGCGCCCGTCTCATCGGGCGCCTCCGCGCCCGTCTCATGGGTTGCCTCGTGCTCCGTGCGTCGCCGGTCGCGCGCGATCGGGGCGCACCGCGAGGGTGAACGTGACTTCTTGCGCCGCCGCCTCGCTCAGCGCGAGGCGCTTCGTCGCGTCGTCGAGCGACGTTGCGCTCGCCTCGTGCCACGCCGTGACGGTGACATCACCGGCGGGCGCGTCGCGCAGCACGAAGGCGCCGCCGTCGTCGGTCGTCGTGAAGTACGGCGTCGGCACGATGAGGATCACGCCCATCATCCAATCGTGGATGTTGCAGCCCACCTTCACGACCCCGGGCGTGTCGAAAACCACGGGCGGCGCCTCTTCGTCCTTCGTGAGCGGCAGGTCGAAGCTCTTCACGCGCGAGAACGAGTAGACGTGGTGATGGATCTGATCGTGGTTCGGGAAGCGCACCGCGGTGCCGACGGCGATCGGCAACACGTGAGGCACGAACTGCTTGTCGACCTGATCCATGATCGCGGACCGTGCCGCTGTGCCGGCGGCCGGCGCTGGCGGCACCGGCGTCCGCACGAACACGACCGCGCCCGCCACGCCCGAGCCGTCGCCCGTCACCACGCGTCCGTGCAGCTCGGCAGCCGACGCGGCCTTGCCGGCGAGCAGCCACGACGAGACGAGGAGGGTCACGATCACGAGCGCACGCGGCATGCGCGCTCCGTACCAGGCGACGCGCGGGTCATGCAAAAGTCGGAGCCGACGCGCGTGGAGCCCGTGCGGGCGCGCGATTGCCGCGACCTCGTGCGCGGCGCCGCGCTCGCGGTGCGCCGCCGCCGCACGACTGGCGACGGCGCGGCGCCCCGGTTAGCTTCGCGCCCATGGCCGATCGTCGCTACGTCGCTCCGAGCCTCGTCACCCGCATCTTCAATCTCCTGCCGATGGGGCTCGCGCGCCTCGGCGTCAGCGTGTGGGGATCGCGGACGCTCGCCGTCCGTGGCCGGAGCTCGGGCGAGTGGCGGACGGTCCCGGTGAACCTGCTCGAGCACGAGGGCGTGCGCTATCTGGTCGCGCCGCGCGGTGAGACGCAGTGGGTGCGGAATCTCCGGGCGGCCGGCACCGGTGAGCTCCGGCTCGGCTCGCGCCGCGAGACCTTTCGCGCGCGCGAGCTACCCGACTCCGCGAAGCCGCCGATCCTGCGGGTGTATCTCGAGAAGTGGGCCTTCGAGGTGAATCAGTTCTTTCAGGGCGTCGGTGCGGACGCCTCCGAGGCGGACATCGTGCGGATCGCGCCCGGCTATCCGGTGTTCGTGATCGAGTAGCTAGTGCACCGCCGTTGAGAGGGCGTCAATCAGATTGTCGTTCATCGGCGTCCCTCGCAAGGAACGCCGACGCAGGAATATCGGGAATATTCCGAGGAGGTGTGACGCCGCGAGGGGCGTCG
>Ga0163144_10008299_pt1 | contig 22495 bp, 16 predicted proteins | sample OliLak19BULKMAT1_FD_123175 | JGI IMG/M metagenome (GOLD analysis project Ga0163144, IMG submission 123175) | Freshwater microbial mat bacterial communities from Lake Vanda, McMurdo Dry Valleys, Antarctica - Oligotrophic Lake LV.19.BULKMAT1 | ecosystem: Environmental > Aquatic > Freshwater >...
CGCGCCCCCGGTCCCCGTCGACGTGGTCGTGGGACCGCTCGAGCCGGTGGGTGGCTCTGTATCGCTGCCGCAGCCGCCGAGCAGGGCGCCTGCCAGAATCGTGGACGAAAGTAGGTTTAACCAAGCGTTCATGCGCATGGGGAGGAGGCTACACGAACGGCATCGAGCACGTCATCGACGTGAATCGAGCACGGCGAGGCGCGTCCGACGGCGGTTGCTTTCTGCCCCGCTCTTCCTCTAGTTTACGCGGCAATTCACGCCGGAGGTTCCCATGTCGACACGTTTCTCGGTGGTGGTTTCGCTCGTTTCCGTGCTGGCTCTCCCACTCGCCACAGGCTGCATCGTCGTGCGCAAGGGTGGCGCAAAAGAGAGCAAAGAGGCCGTCCAGCTCCCCGCCACGACGGCCGACGATCGACCGGCCGGCTTCCAGGAGACCTCGGGCCCCGGCTTCTGGGTGTGGCGCGGTCCCAAGGGCGGCTGGCACGTGCGCACCACGACCGGCGGCAAAGAGCACCGCTTCCATGGCGAAATTGCGGTACGCGGCGGCGGCATCATGACCGACCTCAAGGCCAACCGCAACGAGCTGAACGACCGCGTGAAGGGCAATCCGTCCGGCGCTGCCTTCGAGTTCAAGACCTCCGGGTTCGAGGACGGCATCGACTTCCGCGTCGAGCCCGGCAACTGCCTCGAGTTCGACCTCAAGGTCGACGGCAAGGCGCAGCCCAACAAGATCTTCCTCGGCGGCCACCAGACCAGCCCCGGATCGCACTGGTTCAAGCTCTGCGACTGAAGGCTCGCTCACCCCCTGCGCTGCCCCTCCACGCAGCCACGGTTCGCCCGCCCGCGGCGCCAGCATCGGTCAGCGCGGCGCCGGCATCGTCAGCGCGGCGCCGATCCCCAGTCGACACCGTTCCCCACGAGCGCTAAGCCCCCTTCCTGAACGGTGCTCGCGGAGGAACGGCCATGAAGATCTTCATCGACTCAGGGGACATCGCAGAAATCAGGGAAGCGCAGTCGATGGGCGTCATCGACGGCGTCACGACGAACCCCTCGCTCCTGTCCAAGTTCGGCAAGCCGACCAGGGTCGTCATCGCCGAGATCTGCGAGGTCGTCGACGGACCCATCTCGGCCGAGGTCGTCGTCATCGACAAGGACGGCATCCTGCGCGAAGGCCGCGAGCTCGCGAAGCTCCACAAGAACGTCGTCGTCAAGGTGCCGCTCATCGACGAGGGCCTGAAGGCGGTGCGCATCTTCACGCAAGAGGGCATCCACACCAACGTCACGTTGTGCTTCTCGGCGGCCCAGGCGCTGCTCGCCGCGAAGGCCGGCGCGACGTACATCTCGCCGTTCGTCGGTCGCATCGACGACACCGCCGGCGACGGCATGGACCTCATCGAGCAGATCGTCACCATCTACAAGAACTACGACTTCACGACCCAGGTGCTCACGGCCAGCGTGCGGCACCCCGTGCACTTCGTGCAGGCGGCGCTCCTCGGCGCGCACGTCGCGACCCTGCCGCTCAAGGTCATCAAGCAGCTCACCAGGCACCCGCTCACCGACATCGGTCTCAAGCAGTTCCTCGAGGATGCGAAAAAGATCCCCCAGAGCTGAGACCCCGAAAGCCAGGGTCGCCCAGGATCACGCGCGCCCGCGAACCGGCAAGGTCTCGCCGGGGCCCACGCGCCCACGAACCGGCAAGGTCTCGCCGGGGCCCACGCGCCCGCCGGCCAAGGTGTCCACCAGCGAGGTTCGCGTGTGTACACAAGGCGGACCGTTCGCGGGTGTGTCCACCGCGACGATGAAGCGGCGCGCCGACAAGATGCTGGCGCTGCTCGAGCTGACCGGGGCAGAGCTGTCGATTGCCCTGGTGGACGACCCGACCATCCACGCGCTGAACCGCGACTATCGGCACAAGGACCAACCCACCGACGTGCTCGCCTTCGCCATGGAGGAGGGCGAGCCTTCGCCGCACGGCGAGGGCGCGCGCCTGCTCGGCGACGTCATCCTCTCCGTCGACACCGCGAAGAAGCAGGCCGCCAGCCGGCGGCGACCGCTGAAGGACGAGCTGACGATGCTCCTCGCCCACGGGCTCCTCCACCTGCTCGGTTACGATCACCAGACCGACGCCGAAGAGCGGGTGATGGTCGCGAAAACGCAGGAGCTCGAGCGGGCGGCCGGGGCACGCGGCAACGTCTAGGGAGCCACCAGAACGGGGCGCCCGACAAAAAGCAGCGCTGGGGCGGGGTTTCTTCCTTGCGTGGGTGGCCGGGCCCTTGTTATAGCGGCGACCCCTGACCCGAGGAGACACTGAGAGATGGCCGCTTCCACCAAGCTGACGAAAGCCCAATTCCTTGCGGCGCTCGCGGAGAGCGCCGGCCTCGACAAGAAGACGGCCAGCAACGTGCTCGATACGCTGCTCGACCTCGTGAAGAAACAACTGGGCGACGGCGGCCCGGGCGAAGTGACGGTGCCTGGGCTGGTGAAGCTCAAGGCCAAGGTCACGCCCGCGACGCAGGACCGTGAGGGCGTGAACCCCTTCACCAAAGAGAAGATGACGATCAAGGGCAAGCCCGCGTCGCGGAAGATCCGCGCGTCGGTCGTGAAGCCGCTCAAGGACTGAGCGCTCACCGCCCGAGCTCATCGACTCGAGCTGATCCACCCGAGCTCATCCACCCGAGCTCATCCACCCGAGTTGACGGACACGAAGTGAGCATGTCGGAGGACGAGCCCAGGCTCGCTCTCCGGCTTTGCTTTTTGTGCGCCTGAAAGACGGCACGCGACGCCTCACCGCCTCGCCGGACCCGTCGCCGCACCTCGCCTGAAATGAACGACGCCCCCGGATCCATGGGACGCGGGGGCGAGGTTTGTTGGTGCTGCGATCGCGGAGCGTGCGCTCGTCAGTCGGTTCGCTTCACGTTTCGGTTCGCGTCCAGCCTCACCACCAGAAGTTGATGCCGCCGCGCATGAGCACGCCGCCCGAGGTGTTGGTCGTCTGGCCCGAGCTTGCGTCGACGTACTCCGGTTGCCGGCCGCTGTCGGTGCGCTTGCGGATGAACCCGAGCACATCGAAGCTGAGACCCACGCGGCGACCCAGGCGGAACTCCAACCCGGCACCGCCCTGCCCACCGAAGTAGTTGTAGTCGGCGCCGTACCTTCCGTCGTCGGTCGGCCGCAACAGATCGTTGCTGGAGTCGCTGCGGACCTCGGCGTGCGAGAGGTGCGCGCCGCCGAGCAAGTAGAACTGCACGCGGCTCCGCGGGTTGACGTAGATCATCCCGTTGAGCGAGACCGGCGTCTCGATGCGCGAGAAGCCGTTGAAGTCCTTGCCACCGATGACATCCACACCGAGGTCGAAGGCGAACGCGGGGACCGGCCGGTAGCGAAGGCTCATGCCGATGCCACCCATGCCGGCATCGACGTTGGCGCCGTCTCCCATGGCCGCACCTTCGACGCGAAGGTTGAAGCCCCACTTCGTGAAGAGGCGCGGCTGCGGTTTCGCTTGCACCGGCGTCAACTGCGGCGGCGGCAGCCGGCGCCCGTGCGCCCGAGCGTGGGGGTGACGGCGAGTCACGATGACGACGTTGGGCGGCGTCGCGTAGCCACCCGGCTCATCGACGACCACGACGCGCGGCCTGCGCACCGGGCCGCGATCCTGTTCGACCTCGGGCGTGTCCTCGTCTTCTTCTTCTTCGGCGCGCTGCTGCGGCCTGGCCTTTGGTAGGGCGGGCGCCTCCTCAGGGGTCGCGCTGTCTTGGTCTTCGTCGGGTGCCACTTGCGGCTGATCGACGTTGGGATCGGCGCAGAACCAAGAGCCTGGCGGGCAGTTCGGTTCGTCGGCGAAAGCGGATAGCGGGGTGAGCAAAGCTGCCGCGAAAAGAGCGGGCATCAAGGGACGGCGCATGGTCGACTCCTCGTTCGGTGCGGAGCAATCGTAGCAACCAAGGTGCCACTTTCCACCATGCGATGAGGGCCGAACGGTGCTTTCTCGGATCATCTGTTTTGCGCGGCGATTCCATCGAGCGTGGTCCGCCGGGGGGGTTCGGCCAAGCGGGGCGGTGCTACTGGTTCGCGGCGACCTATGAAGCAGCGTTCACACTCCCCCCGGAAACGGAGTAGCCTCCGCGCCCTTCCGTGATGCCCGTCGTCACCCTCAAGCCCGGACACGTGCAGCCGGTCTGGTCCGGTCACCCGTGGGTGTTTGCGCAGGCCATCGCCAACATCGAGGGAGGCGCGCTGGCCGGGGACGAGGTCCGGGTGGTCGACCCGCACGGCGGCTTCCTCGGGCGAGGCTTCTACACGCCGCGCTCGGCGATCCCGGTTCGCATGGTGACGCGCGACGACGTCCCGATCGACGGCGCGCTGATCCGCAAGCGCATCGACCGGGCCCTCGCGGCGCGGCGCGATCTCGGCCTGCCCTCGAGCGCGGCGGGTCACGAGACGACGGCCTACCGGCTGATCCACGCGGAGGGCGACGGCTTGCCCGGCCTGATGGTCGACGTCTTCGACGACGTGGCCGTGGTGCAGATCGGCACCATCGGCATGAAGCGGCGCGAAGGGCTGGTGTTCGATGCGCTGAGCCACGCGCTCTCGCCGCGCGCCATCGTCGATCGCTCGTCGCCGAACGTCGCGAAGATGGAAGGCTTCGAGGCGGCCCAGGGCGTCGTGCGCGGCGATCCGACGCTCGCCGAGCTCGCCTTCCACGAGCGCGGTTTCTCCTACGTGCTGCCGCTGTCGCTCGGGCAGAAGACCGGCTTCTACATGGACCAGCGCGCCCTCCGCGCGCGCGTCGAGCAGCTTGCTCATGGCAAGCGCGTGCTCGACACCTATGCCTTCGTCGGATCGTTCGCGATGGCGGCAGCGCGCGGCGGCGCGACCGAGGTGGTCGCCGTGGACGAGAGCGCCCTCGCGCTCGAGGTCGGCGCCGAGCAGGCGCGGCGCAACGGGCTCCTCGATCGCATCGCGATGCGCCGGCAAGACTCACGGCGCGCGCTGGGCGAGGCCTCGGCCGAGGGCGGCTACGATCTCGTGATCTGCGATCCGCCCAAGCTCGCTCCGACGCGCGGCTCGAAGGACGGCGCGGCCGGCGCCTACCGGGCGCTCGCCGCCGCAGGATGCCGTGCGACGCGGGCCGGCGGCGTGCTCGTGATGTGCTCGTGCTCGAGCGCCGTCGGGCTCGGCGATCTCACGCGCGCGCTGGCCCTCGGGGCGCGCGACGCCCGCACCCAGGCGATCGTCTTCGACCGGGGCTTCCAGGGCGGCGATCACCCGGTGCCCGCGGCCTTCCCCGAGGGCCTCTACCTCAAGAGCCTCCTCGCCCGGATCGAGCCACTTTGAAGCCTCTCGCCGCGCTCACAACCGCCGACGTCGCGGGCCTCGCGGGCGTCGTGTTCGATCTCGACGACACGCTGCTCGATCACGGCCACCTCGGTGAGAGCGCCTACGGCGCGCTGTTCCGCCTCAAAGAGAGCGGCCTCCGCCTGCTCGGCTCGACCGGGCGGCCGTTCGGGTGGGTCGAGCTCCTCGCGCGACAGTGGCCGGTCGACGCGATGATCGCCGAGAACGGCGCGGCGGCGGTGGTGCGCGGCGCCTCGGGCGAGCTCCGCGCGAGCCTCGTCGAGAGCGCCGGTGATCGCGGCGCGCTGATGCGGCTCGCCGCCGAGCTGGTGCGGCGGTTCCCGTCCGCCAGGCTCACCGGCGACAACGCCGCGCGCGTCGCCGACGTCACCATCGACATCGGTGAGTCGTGTCGCGTCCCCCCGGCCGAGATCCAGGCGATGTGCGACATCGCGCGCGCCGCCGGCGTCGTGACCGTCGTCTCGAGCGTCCACCTGCACCTCGCGCACGATCCCCCCGACAAGGCCGCCGGCACCGTCCGTGTCCTCGTCGAAACGTTCGGCGAAGACGCCACGGCGGCGCGCCGGAGGTACACGTTCATCGGCGACAGTGGCAACGACGCCACGGCCTTCGCCGCCTTCAAGCTCACCTTCGGCGTCGCGAACGTCCGCAGCAGCTCCGCCGCGCTCACCTTGATGCCGCGCTTCGTCGCGCCGTCGCCCATGGGGCGCGGCTTCGCCGAGATCGCGGCGGCCGTGGTCGAATTGCGCAAAAACGCCCGCTAGAGCCGGGCGGCGAAGGGTGGAGCGGCCATTCACGCGATGGACCGTGCAGGCAACGGCTCGGGCATTCCGCGATTCAAATTCCCGTTTTGAGCGAGCGCTGGACGGCGTGAGACCCGACCGCGCCCCGACGCGAGTCCGGCCAAGCGCCCGCGAGCCCTCGCAAATCGCGCGCGAGGTACCGAAAGTCCTGGCGCCCGAGCCTCACCTTTCCCTAAAATGCACCTTCGACCGGGCCGCACAGCCCGACCGATCGCCGGGACTTCCGGTACTTGTGTACGGAGGGGGCTCCGACTCCCTCGGAAGCGTCCGTCGAAAGGGTGGTTCTGCGCTCGCACATCGCGGTGGGGGCGTGGTGATCCCTTGTCGCCAGGCCCATGGCAGCGCGCACTCCCGCCCCAGGTATCGTCGTCGAGAGCAAGTATCGGCTTGCCGAGCGCATCGGGGGCGGTGGCATGGGAGACGTGTATCGCGCGGAGCACGCCGTCACCGGCCGGACGCTCGCGATCAAGTTCCTGCACCCCGAGCTCTCCGACAACGCCGACCTCGCCCAGCGCTTCTTCCAGGAGGCGCAGGCGGTCAACCGCATCCGCCACCCGAACATCGTCGACGTGCTCGACGCAGGCGTCGGCGAGCTCGGCCCCTACATCGTCATGGAGTACCTCGAGGGCGAGTCGGTCGGCGCTTCCCTCTCGCGGCTCGGGCGGTTCGACACCGAGTCCGCCGTCGGCACCGCGATCCCCGTGCTCGAGGCCCTCGACGCGGCCCACCGCGTGGGCGTGATCCACCGCGATCTCAAGCCCGAGAACGTCTTCATCGCGTTCGACAGCCAGCGCGGCATCGCGGTCGTTCGCCTGCTCGACTTCGGCATCGCGAAGATGCTCGACGGCTCCGGCTCGATGCCGCGCACGCGCACCGGCGTCGTGTTCGGCACGCCGGACTACCTGTCGCCCGAGCAGGCCACCGGCGAGCTCCAGCTCGACGGCCGCAGCGATCTGTTCGCCGTCGGCGTCCTCCTCTACGAGCTGCTCACCGGGACCCGGCCGTTTCGCGCGCCGACCGCCGTGGCGACGGCATTTCGTGTGGTCCACGCCGAGGTCCCCAACCTCGCCGCGGCGGGTGTGCTCGTCGATCCTCGCCTCGAAGCGGTCGTGCAGAAGCTGCTCCAGAAGGACCCATCGCGGCGCTTCCCGACCGCCGGCGACGTGGTCCGCGAGCTCACGCTGCTCTTGCCCGATCCGCTGCGGCGAGTCGTGGCGCTCGGGCGCATCATCAACGTCGGGCGGCGCTCGGCGATGTCCGGCGCGCAGAGCGGCGAGCGCCGCGCCGACACGGCGGTGTCGAGCAGCCGGAGGCCGCCGCCACCGCAGCAAGAGACGATCACACCGGTGAACACCCCGCTCGTGCCGGTGGCCCGCTCGGCGTCGCCGCCCGTCTCGGTGCCCCGGCACGATCCGCTCCCCCGCGTCGACCTGCGCCCCTCCGAACCGACGCTCACGTCGCTCACCTCCCGCGCCTTCGAGCCGCGGAGCGCCCGTGGCACCAAGACACCCGAGCCGCAACGCATCAGCCAGGCTGGCCCGCGGCGACCGAACGTGCGGCCGTTCCCCGAGAGGTTCGCGGGCAAGTTCCAGGTCCGCGGGCCGGTGCTCCGCAGCGTCGATCGCGCCATCGTCGAGCTGTACGGCCAGCGCGAACGCGACGATCTCGTGACGTTCCTCCCCGAGAAGTACTCGTCGGATTTCATCCAGGGCTCGATCAACGCCATGGTGCGCTACGACCTCGAGGCGCTCGACGCGTACATGGAGCTCGCGACCGCGTTGCTCCTGCACGACGTCGACAAGTGGCGAGAGATCGGCCGCCACGCCGTCGGCGGGGAGCTCTTCAACGTCGTTCGTTCGCTGCTCCGTCCCTCGCCCGATTACGCCTCGCTGGTCCGGCGCGGCGTGCTCATCTGGGCGCAGCTCTTCAGCTTCGGCGCGTGGCGGGCGAGCCTGTCGGGGTCGGGCCGGACGCTCCTGCAAGTGGCAGAGTTCGAGCCCGCCGCCTCGTGCCTGCGGCACTGGGTCGCCGGCATGCTCGAAGAGACCGCGCGCCGCGCCACCAACCAGGACGCGAAGGTGACGATCACCGGAGGCGAGATGGCCTTCTCGCCGGAGCTGACCTGCGAGATCGCCTGAGCCGCTTCCCGCCCGCGCTCCCCGGGGGGCGCTACGAGGTGGCGAAGCGCGTGAGAAGGGGAGTGAACTCCGCTGCTCGCCAGCATCGCTCGGATCGGCGTTACGGGGCGGCGAAGCGCGTGAGGATGGAGCGATGATCGGACACCCTGTCGACGTAACCACGAAGCAGAAGAAACCGGGGTACTGGCATTGATCGTGCTGCGTGCAGCAGGTGTCATCTGACAGAATCCGGGTCTCGCCGGATCCACGACTGGCCCCAATGCCGGCGCATCGCGCCTCGACTGGCTTGCATTGGGGCCAGATCATCGATGAACGGTGCCCGCGCCGACGCGTCGCCAGCGCCGCTTCCACCGCGCCCATTCTCCGAGCTCGGTCGTCTCTGCACCGCGTGTCAGGACGCCACCGAATGCGCCCGCGGACTTCGGGTCAGCCGTGGCCGGCCGTCGTCGGGGGGCTGGAAGCGCTCAGATCAGGTGTCCCCGATCCGGGCCTGTCGCCAGCCCCCGCATGGCCGATGCCTGAGCTTCCAGCGCCACCGCTCCTGCCCTCGGCCCCCTGGCCGGCGCTCGCGCCTGCTCCCGCGGTGGCTCCTTCGGCCAGGTCACTCGCCTTCTCGCCGATCCGCTCGCCAAGCTGTTCCATCCGGGCTTCTGCCCGGTCGAGCATCTCGCGCCCCTTGCGGGTGATCGTGCGGAAAGATCGCGCGATCGCGCGGCGCGTGTCGCCGCCGGTCCTGGGCGCGCAGAGCATGGTGATCCCGGCGCCGGCAACCGCGCCCGCGCCGATCAGCGCCATGGTGCGGAACGGGGATACCCGCCGGCGCGACAGCCCGACCCACCCGAGCATGCGAGCGGGCTCGATATATCGAAGCAGGAAGCTCATACCCATGGCCGTATTGATGGCCTTGAGCAGCGTGCGACCACCCGGGGCCCGGCGCCCCACGTGCTGCACTGTCTCCTTGACACCCTCGATGTGCTTCATTGAGCTCTCTCCGGGCTCCCCCGCCATACCATTGGACGCTTGCACGCCGTCGCCCGCGGCGCGGCCCATTTTCTTCAGCAAAATTCCCATGACTCCTGCCTCCGCGACGCACAGCGTCGTCTTTCGCAATCGATTGTCCAGCACAAAAGAACAAGCGCGATCGCCGCCGATTGCATTGCGCAGATCTCGACGTCACCCGGGCGAGCCCGCCGCCCAGGCTTCGACGTCGAACCAATCCCCCTTCCGGGATTGTCCGTCTTGGGCGAGTCTAACGCGCCGGTGAGAGATGCAACCGGATCCGACCATTGAGATGCTTTTCGCTCCCGCGGCTTCGCCGAACCGTTTCAATGGTCGTCCGGGTGCGCGCAGCGCCGACGCAGGCGCCTCGCGCGAGGACCGGCCACGACCGAGCTGGGGGGGGGGTGAGGAGTCAGCGCCAGGGTGCGAGCGTTTGGGGAGTCAGCGCGGGGGCGTCGGCGCAAAGTATCGGCGCGAGGGCGGCAGCGGACGGAAGGCGGCGCGAGGGCGTCAGCGCGAGGGGAAAATCGCACGGATGGCCGCGAACGAGCTTGTCATGACGGTGCCGTCGGGCGCTGACGTGGGCGGCGGCTCGGTGGCAGAGGAAGAGGAAAGGCGCGCCGGGCGCGTCGAGGCGACCCCTGGAGCAAGCGGGCCGCGAGGGGTGCGCACCGACGCGGGGGATGCGGTCGGGACCGGCGACGAGCGAGGGGTGCGCACCGACGCGGGGGATGCGGTCGGGACCGGCGACGAGCGAGGGGCGCGCACCGACGCGGGGGATGCGGTCGGGACCGGCGACGAGCGAGGGGCGCGCAATGAAGGTGGGGCCGAGGGGCGGGAGAACGGTGCTTCTTCTTCGATGCCGTCGACCATCGAATAACGTCCGGCGGCCACGCGGCGCTCGCGCTGCGACGAGCAACCGTCGATCGCCGCTGCCATCATGGCCTCGAGCTCGCGCACGCTCACCTCGGGATCGACACGGAGGAGCACGCTGCGCACGTCGCGCGCGAGCGCTTCGAGATCGTGCGGGGCGCGATCGAACACGTCGTTGGGCACCACCATGGCAAGCGGGTGCCGGAGCGGGACGGTCTCGGCGGCTTCGCGAGGCGAGCACGCCTTGATGGCGAGCCCCGTCGACTGCGCCGCGTGACGGCAGCGCGCGACGAGCGCCTCGCAAGCGCCGATGACGAGGAGAGTGGGAACGTAGAGCTGCTGCGAAGTGGTCGTGCCGTCTGCATCCATGGCGTCCAACGTCCATCGCATGGAGCTGAAAAGGCGAACAGCGCTGGTCGACCCGCCGGGCGGACAGGCAACGTCCTAGCAACGCAATTGACCGAGATCAGCCGCCCGCGCTGGATCGAGGTCCATGCCGCCCTTCATCGACCGCGAGCACGAACACTACGAGACAGCGCTCGTTCACGACGGCCAAGTGGGTACTCGCTCACACACCCGGCCTGGGCGCGAGGGGGCAGGCGGAGCGCGGCGGAAAGTTGCCAGGTGGCTCGCGCGAGGCTCCCGGCGGGTGGTGCGCAGCCTCCGGGAGGCTCACGCGAAGCGGGCGGCGGGCAATTGGTGATAGCGTCCGGCTTGATCGATGGAGGTCGTGTCGCTCTCCTCGCTGCCGGTCGGCGTGTTGTTCTGGAACAGCCCGGAGCCGTGCCTCACCGTGCTCACGAAGATGACGCTGGCGCTCGGGCCGAATGGGATCGAGCTGGCGCAGGCTCAGGCGCCGTTTCATCCGGCCGTGGGGAGCATGGTCGACTGTCCTCTGGAGCTGCACCATCCGGGCGACTTCGTGCCGCGCAAGTCGCGTTGTGACGTGCTGGTCACGGGCAGGGCGTACGCGGATGCACCGTCGCTCGTCATCGGGGCGCACGTCCGCGTCGGGTCGTTGAACAAGCGGTTTTACGCGCTCGCATCGGAGCGCGCGAGCGCGATCCCGCTGTCGATGGCCTACCTGCGGAGCGAGCCGTCGTCGGACGCCGGACAGGTGACGGTGGGGCCGCTGTCGCCGCTGCACCCGCTGCGCGCGCGCTTCGCGGAGGTGGCGATCGACGACGTGCTCGCGCTGCGCCGGATGGTGCTCTCGACCGAGTTCGACTTCGGCTTCTTCAACGCGGCGCCCGACGATCAGCAGATTCCGTCGATCTCGCCGGGGATGCCGATCGCGCTGCACGGGCTCGCGCGGGACGCGGCGAAGCTGCGGGGGACGTTGCCGACGCTGTGGCCGCGGCTGTACGTGCCCGACGAGCGCCGCGGGCACGGGCTGCGCGAGATCCCGCTGGTGTGCGACACGCTGTGGATCGACACGGATCGCGCGACGTGTGAGCTGACGTTCCGGGGAACGCTGGTGCTCGGGCATCCGGACCGCGTGCCGGCGCGCCTGGTGGTGACGCTCGACGAGGCGTTCGGGACACCGGATCGCTCGAAGATCGAAGCCCGCATGGTGGGCGCGGAGCGGCACCGCGCGGTGACCCCGGAGGACCTGCGAGACGTCGTGCGGGACGTCCTGGAGATCGAGCCGGACGCGGAGGCAGAAGCAGACTCCGAGGAGCTCGAGCCGGAAGAGGTCGAGCCGGACGAGGTCGAGCTCCAGGCGATCGACGCGCCCGCGCAAGCGGTGGAGGTGCCCGCGCCGGTCGCGCCCGTGGCGGCGCCAGCGGCCGTGCGCTCGCTCGGAATGCTCGGCGGGATGAGGCTCGGACGCCCACGCGCCGAGGAGCCGAAGCTCGCGAGCGAGGTGGAGCGAGACGACGACGACGTCACGCGCCTCCACATGGAGGTGCCTGCACCGCGCACGACCGAGAGCGATGCAGCCCCTCGCGAACGCCCGAACCGCGCGATGACCGTCGTGACCGAGCTGCCGATCGAGGAGCGGCCCTCGCGCCGCCCGATGACCGTCGTGACCGAGCTGCCGATCGAGGAGCGACCTTCGCGCCGGCCGCCGACGATGCCGTTCGCGCGCGCCGAGACGTCGTCGCCGCCACCGCCGCACGTGGCGCCGCCCGAGAGCGGGCTGCCGTTCTTGAATCCGCGCCGCTCGCAGACCATCGAGCTCTCGGCCGACAAGAATCCTCTGCTCGCCGGACTTCCGTTCGCCGGGGGACGGCGCGGTGAAGCGCAGACGATGGAGCTCGGGGCCGGGCAGCTCGCGCTTCTCGCGCAGGCGTTGCCTTTCCCCGGGGCCCCCTCCGCGCGGTCGCGCGCGCCCGATGCGCCGCCCGAGACGGACCGCCGCACGGGATTGCCGTTCCACGGGCACACAGGCGCGACGCGGCTCCCGCTCGTGCCTCCTTCCGAGCTGGCCGCGTCGACGCTGATCCCGCTCCCACCTCCTCCCGAGCACGACGCCTCGGCCTCCTCCGACCGAGACTCCGCGCGGGCGGCGTTTGCTGCGCTCGGCGCGACGGGGAGCACCGGCACCGCCCCGGAAGCGCCGCCGCCGTGGGCCGAGCGCGGGGCTCTGCGCGCCGAGACGCTGCAACCGCTCTTGCACCCGATCGTCGACAAGGTGGGGCTCTTGCCGCTCGCCACGGAGGCGGCCATCCAGCTCGCGATCTGGGACGGCGCGGCGCCTCTGCGCGAGATCCTCGCGGGGCACGGGCTGAGCGAGCTGACCTGGCACGAGCACCGGCGCCGTCGCGACGACGAGGTGCGCGACGAGGCCGCCGCGGGAGGAAACGTGAAGGCGCTCGCGGCGCACGAGGCGCAGGAGCACGCCAAGCGCGCGCGCGAGCCGAGCGAGCCGGTGCTCGAGCTCGCGGCCTACGCCCGGGTGCGCGCGGCCCTCGCGGACGCGGCGGACGAGGCGGGGTTGCTGGCGGCGCGCGGGATCGATCTGGACGTGTGGGAGCGCGATCACCGCATCTACCGCAAGCGGCTGCGCACCGACGAGGGGCTGACGGAGCGCTTCCGGGCGGCGCTCGAAGCAGAGAAGCGCGCGCTTGGACAGCCCGAACCGCCGCCGGCAAAAAAAACTCGGGTCGCAGCGAAACGGCGCCGCAGTGCGTCACGCGAGGCGAAAGCGTAAACGCGCGGGCACGGCAATCCGTCGTCGGATCCGGCGCGGCTCTGTGTATCGTAGTCGGCTGGCGCTGCGCACGTCGCGCGGGCTCGACGGGTGTCAGGACGGCGAATGGATCTCACGCGCCTTTGCGACAACCGAACCCCGATGGATGTGCGCTGCATCCCGATGGATGATCGCGAGGGTCGCGACGTCCTCGTGGTGATCGCGAAGATGACGTGGCGCCTCGCGCCGAACGGCGCCGCGACGATCGCGCGACCCATCTCGCCCGTGCGCCTGTTCGACGTGCCTCGAACGGATGGCCTTTATCCGAGCCTGCGCTACCCGAGCGACGGCGTGGACGAGAAGGTGGGAACCGACGTCCTGCTGCTGGGGACGGCGTATCCCGCGCACCACGACGCGACCGAGCAGCGCGTCAGCCTGCGCGTCGAGACCGGACACGAGTCGCTGCACAAGGTGCTCACCGTGCACGGCCCACGGACCTGGCAAATGTCGGTGATGTCGGGGCTCGCACCCGGCCCCTCGGCGAAGATGGCGCCGACCCCCCTCGCCTACGAGCTGACCTACGGCGGTATCGACGCGACCGACCCGGACGCCGTCGTCATGGACTATCGCAATCCCTCGGGCAGCGGCTTTCTCGAGCGCCGCAAGAGCCTCGCCGGCCACCCTGCACCGGTGATCGAGGACCCGCGCACACCGGTGTCGTCGCGCTCGCCGGCCCCCGCGGGCTTCGGCCCCATCCCCGCACACTGGCAGCCACGCTCGTCGCGCATGGGCACCCACGACGACACCTGGCGCCGCGAGCGCGCGCCGCTCCTCCCGCTCGATTTCGACCCTCGCCACAACTCGTGCGCTCCGCCCGATCAATGGCTCGAAACACCCTTGCAGGGCGACGAGGCGGTCGAGGTCCTGGGGGCCAGTCCCGAGGGGGCCCTGCGCTTCCGGCTGCCGCGCTATGCGCCGGTGTTCCACGCGACCATTCGCGGGCGAACCCACGAGCCCGCGACGCACCTCGATACGTTCCTCATCGACGCGGATCAGCGCCGCGTCGAGCTCTGCTGGCGCACCCGCGTCGCGCTGCCGCGCAAGACCGAGCACCTGGAAAAGATCGTCGTTTTCGGGTCCGAATCGCTCCCCGAGCCTGTCGTGGCGGACCTCGCCGCGCGGGTGTTCGGGGGCGGCCGGGCCGCAGAGGCACCATGAGCACACGCACCGTCGACATCGAGCTACGCCTGCCCATCGCCGAGGGTTTCCGCGTCGTCGCGGCCCGTGTCGTCGAGGGCATTTCAAAGCTCAGTCACGCCGAGGTCGAGATCTCGAGCGACGACCCGCTCGACTTCACGGCGGCTGTCCGCGCGAACGCCGAGATTGGCATCGTGCTGGACGGGGTGCCGGCGCGGGGCTGGACCATGTGCCTCGGCGAGGCCCGCTTTCTCGGCATCGAGGAGGGCGCCAGGCGTTACAAGCTGGATTTCTTCCCGCGCCTCTGGTTTCTGCGCCACACCAGGAACACCCGCAAGTTTCGCAACCTGTCCGCCAGGGACATCATCTCTTCGGTGCTGTCGGAGTCGCAGGTCCCGTTCGAGTGGCAGACGGGGCGGGTCCCGCCGGTCCGCAAGTACTGCGTGCAATACCGCGAGTCCAACCTGGCATTCGTGCTGCGGCTGCTCGAATTCGAGGGAATCTATTACACCTTCACGGCGAGCGACGGGCTGGTGCTCGGCGACGCGTCGGAGTCGGCCGAGCCGGTGCCGGGCGAGAGCCACTTCGACCTGCTCGACGCGTCGGGCGCCATGGACCGCGACGCGACAGGCATTCACGAATGGAAGAAGCGGACGCGCGTGGCCTCGGGCAAGGCGTCGGTGAGCGACTTCAACTGGAAGAAGCCGCGCCTGCCCCTGCTCACGTCGCGCGCCGCGGACAAGGACGCCGAGCTCGAGACCTACGATTATCCGACGGGGTTCCGCAATCCCAAGGACGGCGATTACCTGGCGCAGATTCGCCTGGAAGCGCAGCGCGTGCCGTCGCGCACGACGTCCGGCAAGAGCAACGTGCCCGGGTTCGCGCCATTGCGTAAGCTGACGTTCGGGGATCTCGGGGGCTCGGGCTTCGGCGGGGCGCACCTGCTCACCGAGGTGACGCACCTCGCCCACAATGCCGTGTACACCAGGGTGCTCGGCCTGCCCAAGGGCAAGGTGTACGAGAACAGCTTCCTCGCCATTCCGAGCGACGTGCCCTTCCGCCCGGCCTGGGAGACGCCGCGTCCGACCATTGAAGGCACCCACACGGCCATGGTCCGGGGGCCCGCCGGGGCCGAGATCCATACGGACAAGTATGGTCGATTCCGGGCGCAATTTCACTGGGATCGCGCGGCGAAGGGCACGGACGAGGACTCGCGCTGGGTGCGGCCGCTGCAAGAGTCGGCGACGTCGATGGTGCTGGCCCGCGTCGGCTGGGAGATGAGCGTCTCGTACATCGACGGCGACCCGGACCGGCCGGTGGGCATTGCCCGCAACATCAATGGCGTGATGGTGCCGGCCTACGGCCAGCCCGGCAACAAGAGCGTCATGACCATGAAGACGCCCAGCTCGCCCAAGAACGGCGGCTTCAACGAGCTGCGGCTCGACGACAACGCCGGCTCGCAGAGCTTCTACGTGCGGGCCGAGCGCGACATCATCGGCGTGATCAAGCACGACAAGACCGAGACCATCGGCAACAACGAGACGCACTTCGTCTCGGTGCAGATGAACCACACGGTCGAGAACGACCAGACGGTGGCGATTGGCATCAACAGCGTGACCTCGTCGGGGAACGATTACCGGCTGGAGGTCAAGGGCGACCGCTCGATCACGGTCGGCGGCAACGAGACCATCGAGGTCGGGGCGAGCGCCGCGTCGTCGGTGTTCGGCAACGACTCGGAGACGGTGGGCAGCGTGCGATTGACGCTCGCCGGGTTGAAGAGCGTGGGGTCGATCAACCGGCGCACCGAGAAGAACATCGTGCGGATGGTCGGCGGCGCGTTCATCGCGATCGCCAGGGAGAACGTGCAGACGCTCATCAAGAAGAACTACCTGGAGGCGGTCGCCGGCATCAAGCTGACCATGACCAAGACAGGCAGTATCTCGCAGGTGGTGAGCGGCAAGAAACAGCTCTTCGTCGGCGGCGCCGTGCTGCGGCAGAGCGGCGAGGACATGGGCATCGGGGCCGAGAAGACAACCGTGCAAGTGGCAGGCTCCAGCGACCTGACCTCCGCCGAAAGGGTGGAGTACCGCAGCAAGGTGGTGTTGCTCGAGGCGAAGAGCTCCCTGTCGTTCAAGGCGCCCGGGATCGAGATCTCGCTCGCGCCGAGCCTGGCCACGCTGAAAGGCAAGGTCTTGCTCAAGGCGGGCGACAAGGTAGTGACGACCGGCGGACCAGACAACATCACCAAGTGAGCGTGCCATGGCCGAGAACGTAAAAGAGCATGTGGCACTGACTGTCGGCGGACGGCCCCTGGAGGTCGTCGGCCTGACCGGCGAAGAGTCGGTCTCTCGCCTGTTCCGGTTCGACCTGACGTGTCGCGCCGAGGCCGGTGAGACCTCGCCGGACGCGCTCGTCGCCTCCGAGGCCGCGATTGTCTTCTACGACAGCTTCGGGAACGAGCGGCCCATGGCCGGCCTGGTGACCGACGCCGCCGAGCGCATCGCCGACGACGGCTCGGCCGAGCTGTTGCTCACGGTCAGGCCACACGCCTACGTGCTCAGCCTGGGGCGCAGCAGCCGTGTCTACCAGGACAAGAGCGTCGTCGACATCGTGACGGACATCCTCGGGCGCTCGGCGCAGAAGACCCGGTGGCAGGTCGTCTCGTCGTACAAGCCGCACGAGTATTGCGCCCAGTACCGCGAGGACGACTGGACGTTTGCCGTACGCATGCTCGAAGAAGAGGGCATCTACTTCTGGTTCGAGCACGACGGCGGGACCACGACGCTCGTCTTCGAGGATCAGTCGACCATTGCGCCCGAGCTCAAGGGCGGCGCAGACATCGTGTTTGCGTTCGAGTCCGGGATGAGCGCGGACGTCGAGACCATCGAGCACCTCGGCGCGCGGGCGCAGGCCGTCCCCGGGAAGTTCTCGATCACCTCGTTCAATCACCAGAAGCCGCTGCTCCGCGTCTCGGGCGGGGTGGGCGACGGCACCCTGGAGATCTACGACGCACCGGGCGGAGGGCCGGATTCGCCCGAGGCCTCGGAGCGCCGGGCCCGGCTATTGAAAGAGGCCGCCGTGGCAGCCAGCGCAGGGGTCGTCGGGACGTCGACCAGCGTGCGGCTGGTCCCCGGCATGGTCGTGAACGTGGTGGACGCGCCGCTCGAAGGGAACGCGCGCTTCCTGGTGACCCGCGCCAGCTATCGCGTCAGCCAGCGGCGGCGCGCCGTGGCGAGCGATCAAAAGCCCTTCGTCTGCGACTTCGAGGGCATCGCGCAGAGCGTGACGTTCCGGCCGCCGGCCGAGGCGCCGCCGGCCAGGCAGACAGGCCTCCAGACCGGCAGGGTGGTCGGCGCCTCGGGCGACGAGGTCTTCCCCGACGCGACAGGGCGGGTGCGCGTGCAGCTCCACTGGGACCGCGACGGCGCCTGGAACGACAAGGCCGGCAAGTGGATGCGGGTGGCCCAGCGCGGCACCGAAGAGTCGATGTTGCTGCCGCGCGTCGGCTGGAATGTGCTCACGTTCAATGAAGAAGGCGAGATTGACGCGCCCAGCGTGCTGTCGCGCATCCACGACGCCGAGCACCCGCCGACCTATGCCCTGCCGGGCAACAAGACCCGGGTGGTGTTCAAGACGGCGACAACGCCGGGCGGCGGCTCGTTCAACGAGATTTACTTCGAGGACAAGAAGGGCTCGGAAGAGCTGTTCATGAACGCCTCGAAGGACATGATCGTTTACGCCCAGCAGGTGAAGGCCGAGTCGGTGAAGCGCGACTCGACCCGTGCCGTCGGGGTGAACCACGCGCTCACGGTCGGCTCGGACATGACCGAGAGCGTGTATCGCAATCAGCAGGTGGCCATCGGCGGCAACGAACAGATCACGGTGGGCAACGGCCGCCTCAAGGAAGTGAAGCAGAACGAGTCGGTCAAGGTCGGCGGGATGCGCTCGATCAAGGCCGGCTACCAGCACACCATCGCGGTCGGCAAGAAGCGCAACCTGAAGGTCGGGGCCGCGCTCATCGAGATCACCACAGGCTCCATGTCGACGGTCGCCGGGGAGAACCTCGCCACGCTCATTGGCGGGGTCGACCTGAAGGTGTCGCAGAAGTCGATCTCGGAGGACGTGGGCAAGATTGCCACGCAGATCGTCGGGGCCGCGAAGGTGGAGATCTCCGGGCTCGACATGCCCGCGGACACCGGCATCGAGCTCAGCGAGACGGTCGGAGGAGCGATGTTCCTCAAGGCGGGGGGCGCCTTCATCGACGGCGCCACGAAGACGTCGTCGTGGGTCATCGGCAGCTCGCTCGATGCGGCGGCGCCGGAGATCTACGTCGAGGCCGTGGACAAGATCGAGGTCCGCTGCGGCAGCAGCGTGATGACGATCTTGCCGGACAGCGTCGAGATCGCCTCGCCGGCCTTCGATCTGTCCGGCGCCGAGCTCAAGGTCGAGACCCTCAAAGTGGAGCACAACTGACCATGGCCACCGACAACCCTCTCCGGTACTTCGTCGAGGCTGGCGGCCAGCTCCACGAGCTGCGCGAATTCAGCGGCGACGAGAAGATCTCGACGACGTTCAAGCTCGAGGCGCGGTTCTCGGTCGAGAGCGCCGACGCGATCGACCCCGACGCCTTGATCAAGAGCGACGCGGCGGTGGTGCTGATGCGCGACGGCCTGCCTGTCCGCCGCATCGACGGCATCCTCACCGACGTCGCCCTCGGGGCCTCGGTGCGCGGCGTCCACGAGGTCGAGCTGACCCTGGAGCCGCGCCTGTCCTTGGCGCGCTACCGCACGGATCTACGGGTGTTCCGCAACATGACGGTGCCCGAGATCGTGACCGACACGCTGTCCCAGATCGGCGTGGCTCCCCAGCTCCGGCTGTCGTCGACCTACGACAGGCGACCTTATTGTGTGCAGTTCCGCGAGACCGATCTCGACTTCGTCCATCGCTTGCTCGAGGACGAGGGCATCTTCTATTACTTCCTCCCCGGGGACGTGCTGGTCCTGGGCGACAATCCCGGCGCCTACGAGCCGATTTCGGGCACTACCGTGGTCCCGTACCGGGCCGGCAGCGCGATGGATCGGCACCTCGACGCGGTGACCACCATTGGAAAGCGCGCGTCGCTCACCGTGGGCAAGGTGACCCTGCGGGACTGGAACCCGGAGATGCCCAGCCTGAACATGGACGTCGAGGCCAGGGGGCCGACGCCCGCCGGGCCGGAATATTATGAATACCCGGGTGAATACCTGACGCCCGGCGAGGGCTCGCGCAAGGTCCAGCTATGGAGCGAGGCGTTCGGGACCAACTCCAGGGCGCTCGCCGGGGAGGCCACCAATCCGGCCTTTGGCCCGGGCTTCTCGTTCCAGCTCATCGAGTCTCCGGTGGCATCGTACGATCGCGGCTATGCGCTGCTCTCGGTCCACCACGCGTTTCGCCGCAACGAGGGCAGCTTTTCAATCGCCTTCGAGGCGCTCGCCGGCGACGTGGTCTACCGGCCGGCGCGCGCCACCCACGTGCCGCGCATCCTCAATCCAATGACCGGCATCGTCACGGGCCCGGCGGGCGCCGACGACATCTATACCGACGAATATGGCCGGGTGAAGATCCACTTTCACTGGGACCGCCGGCTGCCCCCCGACGACGACTGTTCGCACTGGGTGCCGGTGCTGCAAGACAACACGGGCTCTTCGAGCGCGATCCCCCGGCGCGACTGGGAAATGCTCATCCACTTCATGGAGGGCGACCCGGACCGGCCGGTGGTGCTCGGCCGCGTCTACAACGCCGAGGACCGCTTCCCGGTGCCGCTCCCGGTCCGCAAGTTCTGCACCTCGCTCAAGTCGCTGTCGACCCCGACGCGCGACGGGACCAACGAGATCCAGGTCGATGACGAGGCGGGCAAAGAGTACATTCTCATCCACGCCGAACGCGACGAGAACGTCGTCGTCGCCAATGACAAGACCGAGACCATTCTGCTCCACGAGAGCTCGATCGTGAGCCGCAACGAGATGATCACCATCGGCGCCAATCACACCCAGGTGGTCGGCAAGGATCTGGTGCCCCACGTGACGGGCAACCAGACGTGGTCGACCGGCGGCAACCGCACGCGCAAGACCACCCAGGCCGAGACCGCGTCGATCATGGTCGATCGCAGCGTGACCATTGGCGGGCTGCACATGCTCCAGGTCGACGATTCGAGCGCGACCACGGCAAAGAACCTGAACGAGCAGGTCGGCGGCGTGGTGCTCGAGGTGACCAACAAGTCCAATGCGACCGAGACGGGCGAGAACGGGGCGCGCATCGTCGGCGGCGCGATCATCGAGCTGGCGCAGGAGAACAAGGCCGAGACGGCGAGCAAGAAGCGCATCGAGACCATCGGCGGGATCTTGTTCCAGAAGACCGCGAAGGAGCTGAAGATCAAGGCGGGCGAAAAGCGCTCGACAAAGATCGGCGCTGTCCTGTCGATTGACTCGAAGAAGAAACTATCGATCTCGGCAGCGGAAGAGCTGGCCATGAAGTCGGCCACGGCGACCCACGAGGGCAAGAAGACGGTGACGCTCAAGGTGCAGGACACCGTCGTGCTGCTCAAGGAGGGGGTCATCAAGATCGAGACGAAAAGCGCCATCACGCTGCGGGTGAGCGGCGCGAACAACCAGGGCACAGGGAAATCCGAGCAGATCTGACGATGACGCGACAGCCCTATTATTTCGCCGTCCACCTCGAAGAGGGGGTGATCGGGCGCGCCTGGCTGAACGACCTGCCGGTCCACAAGGTCATGACGCGCGGGCCCGACTCGATGAGCGGCGGGGCGAGCCACATGCTCGTCCCGGGGACGAACCAGCTCGCGCTGGAGATCCTGGCGTTGCCGGCCGCGCCGCCGCCCCCGCCTGTCGCTGCCAATGGTGGCCCGGCCGAGAAGCGAGTGGTGCTGCTGCCCGCCGGCTTCAAGGTCTACCGGATCAAGGACGCGAGCGCGACGCCCATTGTCGCCGAGATCGTGGTGAACCTGGATTTACCGGCCGATCTGGCATTGAAAGCCGGCGAGCCCCTGGAGATGCCTCTCTATCACACGGTGACATTCACGCTGCCGGTCCCGGTGGCCGAGCCGGTGTACTGGCGGGCTCCGGCGGTCGACGTTCCTTGCGCCGGGACACCCGAGCTGGTCGCGGCCGTGACCGAGGTCCACGACGCGCTGGCCCAGCTCGATCTGCGGCGCTTTCTCGACCTCATTTCATTGAAGCACGAGGCCTTCGCGGCGGCGTTTGCCGGCGATCCGGTGGCCGCGCTCGACCGGCAGCGGTCGGCCTCGGAGCGCTTTTTTGGGCTGCGACCGCTGGTGAAGCCGCTGGACCGGGCGAAGCTCCACTTCGAGGCCAGGGCCGGCGGGCGGGTGGTGCACGTCTCGGGCTGGGACGACCAGCCGGTGCTGGAAGCGGTGGCCGAGGATCAACCGAACCTGGCTCTGCGGGCGAATCTGCTGTTGACGCAACACGACGGGCATTGGCGCGTCTTCGGGTGATAGAATGGGCAACACGACCTCCAATCAGAAGCGTGTGGTGGCCACCAAGGGCACGCCGCACATCCCGAAGACCAAGGGCGCCACGGACATCGGCATCGACCCTTGCACCGGAGCCGAGGCGCCGTTCCCGAACCAGGTGTCGATGACCTTGCTCACCCCGGGGACGAGCAAGACCTTCATTGCCGACAAGCCGATCTGGACGGCGCCGCACGTGGTCGGGCCGCCGTCCGAGCCGGTGAAGGCGCCCTTCGTCGTTGGGAAGACCTCCGGCACGCACATCGCCGAGGCGAAGGCCACGAGCTATTCGGCCGACGTGCTCGCCGAGGGCAACGGGGTGGTGCGCACCAACGACACGACCACGCAGAACCACGCCAATACGACGGGGTACGTGGACGGCAGCGCGCTCGACGGCAAGCCCAATGCCGACGAGGACTTCTTGAAGGGCCAGTGCACCATCACCGTGCTGACCGGCATCAACGAG
>Ga0163144_10008300_pt1 | contig 22493 bp, 13 predicted proteins | sample OliLak19BULKMAT1_FD_123175 | JGI IMG/M metagenome (GOLD analysis project Ga0163144, IMG submission 123175) | Freshwater microbial mat bacterial communities from Lake Vanda, McMurdo Dry Valleys, Antarctica - Oligotrophic Lake LV.19.BULKMAT1 | ecosystem: Environmental > Aquatic > Freshwater >...
AGGCGTGCACGATTTCGCGCACGGCCATCAATTCCCGGACCGACTCCGGCGTCTCGGCGCTGGGGATGGCCTTCGAGATGCGAAGGCCCTCCTGACTCTTGCGAAAGGTCTTGGGCACGTGCGGGGAGTCTAAGCGGCTGGCGCGAGTTGGAGAAGCGGAGCGTTGCCAGCCAATCCCGATGCTAGCCACGCTGCTAGCCAATCCTTGCAGAATCGTGCTCTTGGAGCGATCATCGCTCCCGCCGCGACGCACTCATCCGTGAAGGAATTAACGGTCATGCGCGCGCGCGTCGCCGTTTGTAGGAGGATTGCCGAGAGGCACGTTTACAGCTGCAACCGGAAGAGCACATCGGAGGTGCCACGTGTCTCAGGTCAAACCAACGGACGAAATCCTCTGTCGCCTCAATGTGACGTACAAAGCGCAGAAAAGACAAATGTCCTGCTGGTACGCGAGTGCGAAAATGGTCTTGAGTTTCCGGACCGGATCGACCGAGGGATTGAAAAAAAACTTGCTCATGAACACGGACGTGGGAAAGGACGTTCACGCGCAAATGAAGTCAATGAGTAGCGCGGTGGGCGCCGAGGACAGCGCAGAACAGCTCGGAGCCACGGAGAAGGAATGGCCCAAAGTCGCGCAGGCCTTCGGGTTGACGCCGGTGGAGCCCGGCGAGGTAAATCGGATCGGAACCAATTTCCTCGATCTTCGAGAGGCACTGGTAAGAAAGGGACCGCTCTGGTGCGCCGGTCGTTTCTTCCAGGGCGGCTCGCCGGGGGGACACGTCATCGTGGTCACGGGAGTGCTGCGACGCAAGATTTTCGGCGGCCAGACATAAGGATCATGTGATTTTCCACGATCCGGCGCCGGCAAGTCTTCAGGGCGGTGACGAGTGCGTGAAGCCGTACGACCGCTACTTCATGACGACTGAAAAGAGCGGACTATTTTCGCTGATGGAAACGGAAGGTGTGCCGCCGGTGATGTACGCGCCTGCAGACGCACCCACAGCCACCACCTGACCTGACCTGACCTGTTGTGCCCTGTCCTGAGCTGCCCTGTCCTGGCGACTGATGTCCGTCGCCGACGTACCAACCACCGCGCCGGCTCTGGCGCCCGCTGACGAGTGACTGCATGCCCGTTCCTAACTATCCGCACCCCACGCCCGATCCCAACGCTGCGCACTACAACGTCCTCAAACCCACCGGGGCCGAGGTCAACCAACTGCCCGACCTGGGTACTCTCGCGGCCAACGTTCAGACGTGGCTCAACGAGGTCGACCCCACCATCGGCGCGATCAAGAGCTGGTGCGATCTGACCAAACCGGGAGTGGTCTTGATCGTCGGCAATGCGGAGGTAGGGAAGCCCGTTCCCGGACAAGACCGCGCCGAGGTCCTGAACGGTAAAGTTCCCAATGTGTCGTACCACGCCCTACATGCGGTGTGGAGGGCGAACAACGAGCGGATACTGAAACCGAAGGTAAAGTGGCTTGAAGCTGGTGCGACCGCCGATCACCTCCACCTCGCCTCCGACATGAATCTCGTGTCCTATGCGCAACACCGCGACCATCAGGGTACCACCAGCGGCTTTACCGACACCGAGGGCAAGCGGATCTTCATCAATGCACATTCGGACAAGGGCGACATGCTCGTCCACGAATACTTTCACGCGTGCGATCCGGGCGATCCGGGCCAACTCGGCTGGGGAGTGGACGAGGGAATGGTGGACTTCTTCGCGCGCGACGTTGCCAAACGATTCGCATATCCGTACCTCGGCAATGGAGGGTACGAAGGCGGCTATCAGATGATAAAGCGACTGGTCGACCGGGTGGGCTTGCGGATGGTGGCAAAGCTCTGGTTCCAGCGCACCCCCGCCCTGCTCAAGGCGTTTGCGGGCATCACAACATCTGCCGCCGATCTCGTCAAGCCGGGCGAAGAGGGGAAGTTTGCCGAGCGACTCGGCCAGCTCAATCCGCTGCTCGATCAGTTCGAGACCGCAGCGCGCGGCGCGTTCGCGGGCGACGTGACGGTCAAAAAGATATAGGACATCAGAACGGCAGCTTCGAACGGACCACCCGGTTGAACTGGAACTTGAGGTTCTTGTAGTTGATCGACGCGATCTTCTCGCCGATCGACTTCTCGGCAACCACACCCTTGCCGGTGCTAAAACCAGTGATGCTGATGCGGGAGCGAGCGATCTGCTCCTCCGCCGTCTGGACGATCGGATCGAGTCCCTCTCTCTTGAACTGTTCGATGCGGTCCATCCACCCGGGCAGCCCGATGTCGGCGACAAAGAAACTGAGCAGCATCGACGGCGGCGAGTACGCCATGAGGTAGGAGCCGACCAGCGGACACTCTTTGAAAATGGTCTTGTCAAGCGTCTCGGGTTTGGCCAAGCGCTTGTTGCCGGCGCGCATCTCGCGGATGTCGATACCGAGCTGCGTCAGCTCGACGGCGAGCGAGGCGAGTCCCGAAGCAAGACCTATGACTGTGGTGGTCGCCCCCGAGCCGAAGTCGCCAGCGAGCCCGGCAATCTTCGTCGCTACCGCAGCGGTCTGGATGGTGGCCTGTACCGTGTCACGGGCCATGTTGCGCCTGAGAATGGTTCGGACGCCGGCGCAGGCGGCGAGCGGATCACCAGGGAGAACGAAAGTGGTGAATTCGTCCCACCCCAACTCCTTGCGTGCCTGGTCAACGACTGCCTTCCAAGCGTTTGCCGCCTTGTAGCTGGAGAAGATAATCCCGACGTAGGGCATCATCTCCTTCACCAGCTCCTCAACCGCGTTGTTGGTGATGACCTCGATCAGGTCGCCGATTTGGTCGACACCGAGTGCGTCGAGTATGAGCTTCTCTGCCTGCGCGCGAAGCCCACCCGCCGAGGCGGCTTTGGTGGCCGTGGCGCCAACTCCGACGAGCGACTTGGCGTTCTTGTACACCGTCGCGCCGGCCGACAGCACACTTTGGGCTGAGCCGGCCGCCGACATCTTTCCATAGACGATCGTCGCTCCCCCGAACATGGATTGCAGGTTTTCCTTACGTGCCTTGGCAACGGTGGCCAACGCAGTGAATTCCGCTCGAGAGAGCTGGGCAGACGACTTGATGGGCGACGTCATGATGGCGTTAGGGGGCAGGTGGCGAAAGCGAATTGGGGGAGGCGCGCCGGAGCGCAAACTGTCGCGCCGAGCGCGAGTCGTCCAGCGTGCGCCCATGCGTGCGCCCATGCGTGCGCCCAAGCGCCGTCGGCGCGTCCGCCTGCGAGCGCGACGTTGAGGACGCGTGCAGCGCGCTCGAGAAGCACGTCGGCCGCGCCCGAGCTTCGGCGTACGCTGGCGTCCGGCTGGCGCAGCCATACGTTATGCTGTATGCCATCCCTTGATCTCGTGCTCTGGGCCAAGGGGACGCTGCTCACACCGCAGCATCTCCAGGCGCAGGACCGCTACCTCGAAGAAATTCTTCGCCTTCAGATCGGCGCCCTGACGGCGTATCCGTGGGGCCTAACGAAACTGGAGTTCGACCGCGAGTCGCTGTCCGGCGGGACGCTGGTGGTTCGAACTGCGGCGGGGCGGTTTCCCGACGGGCTCCTGTTCGACGCTCCGGCAGCGGATCCGCCGCCCCCGCCCCGCCCTCTTGATGCGTCGTGGCGGCAGGATCAGGTGTCGATGCTCGTTTCAGTCGCCGTGCCCGAATATCGCCCCGGCGCGCGCAACGTCGCCGGGCGCGACGCGATGGGAACGGGAGCGGCCGCGACGGCGCGCTGGCGTGCCGAGGAACAGCTCGCCCGCGACGAGACCACCGGGCTGGCGGAGAGACCGATCCAGATTGCCCGGCCGAATCTGCGTCTCCTCTTGGAGGGAGAAACGTCCGAAGGATTCGTGGTGATTCCCGTTGCCCGCCTTTTGCGAGCGAGCACCGGAGAAGTATCGCTCGATCCGACCTTCGTGCCCCCCGTCCTCGATGTGGCGACTAGTACAGTGCTGTCTAACATTGCGCATCGCATCGTGGAGCGCGTAGCGGCCAAGGCTTCTTCGCTCTCGGGAGCAAGGCGGCAGCGTAACCAGGGGCTCGCCGACTTCTCTGTCACCGACGTGGCGAGCTTCTGGCTGCTCTACACCCTCAATACGCACCTCCCTCGCTTGCGCCACCTGCACGAGGTGCGAACGGGTCATCCGACCGAGTTGTGGGAAGCGCTCTTGGCCCTCACGGGCGCACTGACGACATTCGCGCCATCGTCACGCAGGCTTCCGACGTACGAACACGCGAAGCTTGGTGAGTGCTTCAGCGCCCTCGAATCGCAGCTACTCGAACTGCTCGAAACCGCCGTTCCCGAGACCGCGGTTTCGTTGCCGCTGCGACAGGTGCGACCGGCAGTGCAAGCCGTAGCGGTAGAGCAGGAGGCATGGCTTGCCGCGCCACAGTGGTTCCTCGCCGTGAGCGCTCCGCTGCGCCAAGCCGAGCTGGCGTCGAAGGTGCTCCATAGCTGTAAGGTCGGGTCGGCCGATGTCGTGGACACACTGATCCGGCAGGCACTCCCCGGGCTCGAGCTATCCCACGTATCGCAGCCTCCTGCCACGGTGCCCGTGAAGCTCGACTTCATGTACTTCGCGATCAAGCGCGTCGGCTCCGCGTGGGAGGCGGTCGGTCGGGCGCGGAACCTCGCGGTGTACGTACCGGCAGACCTGCGCGACGCACGATTCGAGCTCGTGATCGTCCTTCGTTAGGCGCGGCCGACGTAGGAGACGGGCGGCGCGATATCGGTCGGCAACTACAACTTAGGGAGCTGCAGCGTCGGTGCCGCCGGCGCCGCTGGAATTACGGGTTTGCGAACCGCAGGCGCCGCCGGCAGCGCACCACTTGGCACGGCAGCCGGCGATGGAATTGCGCCCCCCGGCAGCGCCGCCGACGGGGGCGTCCGAAAGACGAAGTACACCACAAGAACGATCGCCAGCACGAGCACCGCATTCAGGGCGATGATGAGCCCGAGCGGGATCGTTCGCTTCTGCGCCGAGGGCGCGGCCGCTGCCGCTTTCGGGGCGGCGGGAAGTATCGGGGCCGGAGTCACCGACTGACGGATGAACTGCGTGTAGACACCGGGCGCCGCCTCTTGTCTCGCCCCCATTGGGCCGAGCGGTGACTGGGGAGTGCCGGGCCCCGCGTTGGCGAAGACCGGCGCGGGAAGGACCGATGGGAGTGAGGGTGAAAACGACGGATCGAACGGCGGGGAGCCCAGCGGAGTCGCTCCTCGCGGCGCGGGGGCAGGGCTCGAAAGGGGAACCGGCGACGGCGACTCAGCGGGGGCACGAGCGCCAAATGGTGAGGTTCCGCCTATCGGCGCTCTACTCGGAGAGGCATCGAAGGGAGAAGGTCCGACAGGGGAAGCCCGCGATGGACCGGCCCCGAACGGCGACGCGCTCGGCGCAGATCCTCCGGATGGCGAGCTACCGATGGGCGAGCTACCGACGGGCGAGCTACCGACGGGAAACGCCCCTCCCATTGCCGAAGCGCCGAGCGGCGAGTCACCGTGCGCCGCGCCCCCGCGAGCGACGAGTGGCGCCCCGCCAGGCGCAACGGGCGGCGGTTGCAGTGAAGGAGGGAATGGAGAAAACTGGTCGCCCGTGAGCGATGTCGGCGACGAGGCGTGCGGGGCACGCGGCGTGGAGTCCCAACGTTCTTGGACTGGTGGGGTCGAACCTGCACTGGCGGGAGTTCCCAACCGATCAATAGCAGAAGATCTTCCCGCGACGGGAGCTTCTCGGGAAAGCACGGACGGGCCGACGTCTTTGGAGGCCTTGGCGATTGCTGGCTGAAACAGACGCGTGAACTCTCCCGCAGGCTCGCCCGGAATCGTAGCCAGCGGAGCGGACGGCGCCAGAGGTGTAGGTGGGACAGGTGGTGTCGGCGGATCGTATGCGGCGGGTGGGACTCGAGGGACAACGGCGGAAGGTGTGACCGAACCGACGGCGAGCGGCGGAGCCTCTCGAAGCATCGGAGAGTTTGTTGGCTGGGGAGCGATGATGCTCAATGGAGCTGTGACAGGAGAAGGCGCGATGGGTGCGGCCACATGAGGCGCGAAGGGTGTCGAGCTTCCCGATGTTTCCGGCTTATCACGCTCGACAGGTGGGGTCAGCGCGCCGAAGAGGCTGGTGAATTCTCCCGCTTGGCTCTGTGCAGCTGGAGCCGCCGTTTGCGCCGAGACCGGAAGCGAGACCGGAGCCGCGACCGATGACACGACGGGTGCCGTGGGCGGTGAGGCTGGCCCTCGCGGCGGTGTCGGAACTGACGACGCGACGGACGACAAAACGTTTGGTGCAGGCACCGCCTTGGCTGCGGTGGCCGACCCGACCTGGCTCACACGTGGGCGAACCTGTTCGCTGCTCACGCCTGAGACGTCCAAGACATCGGTCGTCGGTTCTTCCGGGAGCATACGGGCCGCGAGCCAATCGGAGAAGTTGATCAACCCCTGCAGAAATTCCGTGACGACCGCGAAACCTGCGGGCACCGTCGCAATCTCCAGAATACGCGTCTTGTCGGACTGCGGAAGTCGGCCCAGCTTGGCTTGTAGGGCTTCAACCTCGTCGGGGCCCGCCGCATCGACCAGGTGCACCATTACCACGCGTCCGGTTACCTGCTCCAGCGCGTTGTGTGTGCGGATCCCGTCGGCCACTGCGACACACTTGAGCAGTTGGTAACGTGCATCGAAATTCGGAGTGGTCATCAGTTGGCGGCGCGAGCGATAGAGAGTCAAGACCGCCCGCGAGCGGGGCTCGTTCGGCGGGGCGGCGGAGGTCGATGCGGCCGTGCTATATTGTTCACTCAATACCGCGCTTATGCAATCGCGCGCCGCAGCCGTCATTTACTCGGTGTCCCACATGCGCCTCACGCAGCGCCGACAAAGCCGCGTCGTCTGGGAAGAGGGAATGTACCTCGCGCCGCATCACTTTCAGGCGCAGCGTCGTCACTGCGAGGAGACGATCTCCGACGCGCTCGAGGCGCTCTTTCCGTTCGCCTACGGCGTGACCTCGGCTGCTCTTGACACCGAGGCGCTCGCAGGGGGAACCCTCGCCCTCGCGTTTGCACGAGGGATCCTGCCAGATGGCACCGTCGTGTCCGTTCCCGATGCCGACCCGAGTCCCGTAGCCGCACCACTCGCCGATCGATTCTCTCCCGACCGCGACTCGCACCTGGTGTATCTCGCCCTTCCGGCGTGGCGAGAGGATGCGCCGAACGTGCGACGAGACGAGCTGAGCACTGCTGGATACGACGACCTGGCCGTGAACAATGGACACGACCGGCGCTTCGTGGAAGTTGTCGCCAATGTGCGCGACGAGACGGCCGGCGAAGAGAGCACGGAGGTCCACTTCGCAGTGAAGCACCTTCGTCTCGTGCTCGATACGGAGCTCATGCAAGGCGACGTCGCGCTGCCTCTGGCGCGGGTGCGGCGGAACGATGCCGGTCGCTTTGTGATCGACCCTGACTTCGTGCCGCCATGTCTCAAGCTTGGAGCGAGCGAGCGGTTGGTCAGCATCCTGCGCCGTGTGGTGGGGATGATCGAAGCAAAGGGTGCCGCGCTGAGCGCGTCGCTGGCGACACCCGGAATCTCCGACGCGGGGTCAGCACCCGCTGCGTACGTCGGAAACGAACTCGCGACTCGCTGGCTCCTGCACGCGGTTCGGTCATCAGAGGCGCCGTTGCGCCACCTGCTCGCGACCCGAAATGCGCACCCCGAGCGCCTCTGGCTCGAGCTCTCGCACCTCGCGGGAGCGCTCTGCACGTTTTCGCTCTCCACAGCGGCGCGCGACCTCCCCGTGTATTCGCACGACGATCTCGGCACCTGCTTCGCGCTTATCGAGCGACACCTGCGAGAACACCTCGACGTCGTGATCGCAGCGCAGGCGGTGGTGGTGCCGCTCGCGCGCGTCTCTGACGTACTGTTCGCGGCTAGTATCACGGATCCTCGCTGTTATCAGGAGGGGGCGCGCTGGTTTCTTGGCGTGCGTTCTAGCCTCGGGGCGATAGAGACGCTCGCGCGGGCGCAGCAACTGCTGAAAGTGTGTGCTCAAAAGTTCGTGCTTGAACTGGTGCGCCGAGCTTATCCAGGGCTCGAACTGGAACATAAGCCTTCGCCCCCTTCGGGATTGGCGCCGCGCGCGGATCTGACCTATTTCGAGATCACGATGGCAGGCCCATGTGGCCAAGGGCTTCGCGACACCCACGAACTGGGAGTCTACGTCCCCGCTGCGCTGCCCGACGCGACGCTCGAGGTAGCAGTGTTAGTCCCGGTGTAACGCCGTCTACACACGAAAAGCTAGCTAACCTAGGCGGCCTCGCGTGGGCGGTCCCCCGCGCTCATGGCGCGCACGCGTCTCCGGCTCTACTTTCGGCCAGCGCGCCGATGGGTGCGCTACGACGAAACCCTTCGCAGCATTGCCCCGCAGCAATTCACCGATGACGATCTCTGCTTCCGCTAGTCCGACCCCCGCGTCCGCGACCGCGATCGGGTCCGGACGCCTTGCCCTCCTTCTTCAGGAGGCCCTGACGGCGATCGCCCGGCTTCGGGGCAACCGCCAAGCGGTCGCCGACGCGTCGACCTTCCGCGCGCAAATGGTTCATCTGCTGCGTCGTGCCGACGAGGACGGGCAGGCGATGGGCTACGAGCCGGCCGATGTGCAGCTCGCCGTCTTCGCCGTTGTGGCGCTACTCGACGAGTCGGCTCTCAGTTCACAAGAGCAGTCGTGGGCCGAATGGGCGCGTCGGCCTCTGCAGGATGAACTATTCGGGGGGCACATGGCGGGGGAGTGGTTCTTTCAGCATATTGACCGACTGCTCGCCCGACCGGACACGCCGACGCTCGCCGATCTTATCGAAGTGCACCATCTCTGCCTCATGCTGGGCTTTCGCGGACGATACGGAGCAGCCGATCGCGGAGCGCTCCACGCGATCGCCTCGCAACTCGGTGATCGGCTGCGACGGATTCGAGGGGCGCCGACGGACTTCGTCCCTGGGTGGCTGCCCCCGAACGACGTGGTGGTGAATCGAGATCCTTGGCTGCGCCGCCTTGTCTTGGGACTCGTGGCGAGCGTCGCGTTGATCGGGATTCTGTGGGGGGCTGGTGCGCTCTCGTTACGGCGTTCGATCTCTGGGGTCGTGATTCCGCCGTCCGCTGGACTGCCGCCAGGTGCAACGCCGTAAGCGACAGATCTCCAACCGGCCGCGCCTTCTCCTTCGCCCCTTCCGCATCCATGGCTCGCAATCCCTCCACGCGTTGGTACAGTGCCCTAGCGGTGCTGATCATCTTCGTGCTTCTGGCATGGCTACTTGGTGCTGTGCTCACCCTCACCGACGGCGAGCGAGTGGCGCTGCGTGTTGGGCTGGTGGCCCTCGGACTGATCGGCGCCTGCGCCCTACTCTGGTATCTCCGGCCACAAGAGGAGTCCGTTGTCGCCCCGACGGATACAAAAGGCGATGACGTTGTGGCGACCGTGGCGGCGGCGCGCGCCCGACTGCCGAGGGGGGTGTTTGATTCGAAGGCGCTCGTGCTGGTGGTGGGCACAGAGGGAAGCTGCAAGACGACGTTAGTCGCACGATCGGGAACGGACCCCGAGTTGCTGGCCGGCGACGCGACGGCGGGTAGCGACATCTCGGCCAAGACCGCATTGGCCAACCTCTGGCTGGTCAAGGACGCCGTGATCGCCGAAGCGGGAGGGCCCGTATTCGCAGACGCCGCAGGGTGGCGGCGGCTGGTTCGGGCTCTTCGCGCGCCGCGTATGGCCGCAGCCTTCGGACGAGGGGTGGCGGCGCCGCGCGCCGCCGTGGTCTGCGTGAGCTGCGACCTCTTTCGCGCTGCGAACGCACACGCGCAGCTCGAGGGGCTCGCGAAGCTCACCCGCGAACGACTCACCGAAGCGGCACGCGAATGGGGCGTCGCCATCCCGGTCTACGTGCTGTTCACCAAGGCCGACCGAATACCTCACTTCGAGACGTGGGTCGCGCCACTGACGCGCGACGAGGTTCGCGCTCCGGTGGGAGCGGCGTTGCCATTCGATGAGGCGGCCGCGTCCAACGGCGCCGCGCGCGCACGAGCGGTTGGAACGTACGCTGAGCGTATCGTACCTCGCATCGACTCGGCCTTCGCCTCGATAGTATCCGCGCTCGCCGGGCACCGACTCGACCTCCTTGGGCGAGAGAGCCAGCCCGAGCGCAGACTTGAAGCGTATGAATTGCCACGCGAGATCGGAAAGCTTGCCCCGGAAGCGTCAAAGTTCCTCGTAGAGATTTGTCGACCCGTCCACCTCGGCGTGAGTCCTCAGCTTCGCGGCTTTTACTTCGTGGGTGCTCGCCCCGTCGTAGTGACCGATGCGGCGCCGTCGCAAGTTGCGACCCCAAGAGTCGAGGCTCCGCCGCAAGGCGCCGCATCGAGCGCGACCAACGTCTTCGTATCAATGAAGGCCCCCGGATCCGTGCCGAGCGTCGCCGCAGCGCCGGCGCGTGCAACGACTCGCCGCGTACCGCAGTGGGTATTCCTCGAGCGACTCTTTCCCGACGTGATCCTTGCAGATGGCGGGGCCGCCGCAATGGCGCGCGGAGGTGTGCGCGTCGCTCATGTTCGGCGTGCGCTTCTTGGTGTTGGGATTGCTGCGGCCCTCGTCGTTTCGTTCGGGGTCTTGCGCTCGTGGCTCGGCAACCGCGCATTTGCCGAGCGCACTAGCAGCGCAGCTCGGGACGTGACCGCGCTGCCCGTCGTGTCGGCACCCACGGGGACGATCGCGTTCCCGTCGGCCGACGCGCTGCGTCGGCTCGACGCGCTGCGCGGGGTGCTAGATACGCTGCAGGGTTTCACCAGAACCGGTGTGCCGCAGCGCCTTACCTGGGGCTTGTGGCGCGGCGACACACTGCTGGCCGCCGGCCGGCAGGTGTGGCTCGCGGCCTATCAGCGTCAGCTGCACGGCACAGCGTTCGGTGTACTTGTGGATTCGCTGCGCGCGCTTCCCGACGCGCCTCGACCCACCGACGAGTATGGGCACGATTACGCCATGCTCAAGGCGTACCTGATCATGACCGGCGAGTCACCCAGGAGCACCCCTGACTTCCTGGCCCCGGTGCTGCTCACGAGCTGGACGCGCGGGCAGCCGATTGATGTCGATGTCATGGCGCTCGCCCGGCGGCAGTTCGAGTTCTACGCCTCGCTCCTGGCGCAGGAGAATCCCTGGCCCCAGTCCGCCGATGCGCGTGTCGTGAACCACACGCGCTCGTTTCTCAACCGGTTCTCGGGCGGAGAACAGATTTACCAATACATGATTGCCCAGGCGGACAAAGGCACCCCACCCGCACGGTTGGCCGAAGCGGCTCCGCTGGCCCCCGGCGTAATCTTCGCCCCTGCCGAGGTTGCGGGAGCCTTTACTGCGGCTGGATGGGAGTTCATGCAGAATGCATTTCGAAACTCCGACACATACTTCGAGGGAGAGGGCTGGGTGGTGGGCGATGCGACCGCAACGCAGACGCAGGACCGAGACCGCATCCTCGCCGAACTGCGCTCCCGCTATGTGGGCGACTACGTGCAGAAGTGGCGGACATTCGTGAAGGCGACGTCGGTCGTGCGGCCCATTGGGGCTCGAGACGCTGCGGTGAAGGACGCGGCGAAGAAGATCGGGATCCTCGGGGGGGCGCAGTCTCCCCTGCTCGCTGCGCTCGCCATGGTCGCGCGCAACACCGGCGTCGATTCCATTGTCGCAGCAGCGTTCCAGCCCGTGCACACGGTGATTCCCGCCGACGCAAAGGGGAAGTATGTGAACGACGGCAATCAGTCGTACGTGAACGCCCTCGTGGCGCTGCAGGGGGCGCTCGAGCAGGTGAGTTACATGCCGGCTGCCGTAGACACCGCAAGTACTGCGGCGTTGTCGCAGAAGGGGCTGGAGGCGCTGGGGCAGGTGTCGCAAGCCAAGAGCGCCGCACGCCAGTTGGCGCAGAAGTTTGCCGTCGATACGGCGGCAGTGAAGGTGGGGTCCTCAGTCGAGGCGCTGCTCCTGGCGCCAATCAATGGCGCCGAAGGGGTGCTGCGCGGGGTGGCTGCGACCCGTCCTCCGTCGCAGCGAGTGGTCGCGGCTGCACCTCCAGCAGCTGCTCCACCGCCACCTCCCCCTGCCGGTGGTGGCGGTGGCGGCGGCGGGGCCGAAAAGGCGAAGGCGGCGGAAATGGCGGCCATCCTGAACGAACGGGGTCGGGCGATCTGCGAGGCCATGACTCCGATGTTGTCCAAGTTCCCGTTCAATCCCGACGCATCTGCCGAAGCCACGGTTGCTGAGGTGGCGGGGCTCCTGGCTCCGGGCACGGGAGCGCTGGCAGCGTTCCAGGAAGAGCGCCTTGGAGATCTGCTGGTCAAGCAGGGACCACAGTGGATCGCGAAGGCTGGGGCGCCGGTCGCCCTGTCGGCGCCGTTCGTCACCTTCTTCAACCGATCGGCACAGGTGTCGGCTGCCCTCTTTGGTGGCGGATCGGCACCGCGGGTCGTCTTCCTTGCGCGCGGAGGGGCGTCACCACAAACGCCCTACGTCACCTTGGCCCACGGATCGCAAGTGACGCGTTTTAATCAGAGCTCGCCCCCCTCACAGTTTCTGTGGCCGGCACCCTCGGGGCGCGAAGCACGACTGCTCGCCCAATTCGGAAAGAACAAGGAGCAGATGATCAGCAAGGCCACAGGGGAGTGGGCGATCTTCCGGCTGGTGGCGCAGAGCGCTCGCGTCGATGGGTCCGGCGGTTCGTTACGTGCCGAGTGGAGTGCGACCGGGAAGGAGGCGTCGCCGGTTTCGGTTGAGTTCAACGTGGAGTCAGGGGCTCCCGTCTTTCAGCGGGGATGGTTAGGCGGCATGTCGTGCGCGTCGCAGGTGACACGTTAGGCACGGCTTCTTGATGAAGGGGCGCGGCATCTGTAACTTCGCCCCGAACGTTCGCGCCGAAGGGTCGCACGGCGTGTTGGTTACGGCGCACCGGTTGCGGCGAGGTTGACCCGGCGCGCCTGCATAACCTATTGCGTTGTCCCCCACGTTCCCCAATGCCCAAAGTCTGCCCCGTCTGCGACACTGTCTACTCTGACGCCAATGCGTTCTGTCCCGTGGACGGGACGACGCTTCACGTCGTGGATCTCGAAGGCGGATTGATCGGGAGCGTCGTCGCGGATCGATATCTCGTCACCGATTTGCTGGGTGAAGGGGGAATGGGGAAGGTCTACCTGGCGCGTCACGTACGGCTTCCCCAACAGGCGGCCATCAAGGTGCTGCGCCGCGACATGGTGCGCGATCCGGCCGCCATCGCGCGATTCAATCGCGAAGCGTCCAACGCAAGCCGGATCGACGACGAACATGTCGCTCGCGTATACGACTTTGGCGAGGCGAGTGACGGTATGGTCTATCTCGCGATGGAGTACGTGCCGGGCCGCACGCTGAAGGAGGTGGTCGCCCGCGGGGGGGCACTCGAACCGCGTCGCGCCGCCGACCTTATCGATCAGATCGCCAAGGGACTTGATGCGGCCCATCGGCTCAAGATTATTCACCGCGACTTAAAGCCTGACAATATCTTGGTGGTCGAAGGCCCGGAAGGTGGCCCAGTCGGCGGCGATCGCGTCAAGGTCGTGGACTTCGGGATCGCCAAGGCGTTCGGTGCCGACGGCGGGAATCTGACCAAGACCGGCTTCGTGGTGGGCACACCCGAGTTCATGAGCCCGGAGCAGTTGATGGGAGCGGCGCTGGACGCGCGGAGCGACGTCTATGCGCTAGGCCTGGTCGCCTTCCAGTGTTTCACTGCCGCGCTTCCTTTCGCCGGAGATACGCCCGATCAGGTCATGACGGGACGGCTCACATCGGCGCCACGCCGACTTGATGAGGTAACGGCGACATGGTGGCCGACCGCGCTGCAGGACGCCTTCGATGCGGCGCTGTCGCGCGACGTGGCCAAGCGTCCCGAAAGCGCGGGAGCATTTGCTCGCATGGTCACCTCGGCGATTGATGGATGGGTGCTAGGTGCCAACGGCAACTCCCCGGCGCAGCCGACCAGCGGTCGCGCCTCAAGGGCAGGCTCAACGGTCGAGTTGGCACCGCCCTCCCCTCGTACCTCTCAAGTTTCGAACACCCGTCGTAGGGCAATAGTGGTGTCGAGCCTAGTGGTCGTACTCACCGTTGGTGCCTTCTTCACCTACCGCTTTGTTCAGCAGTCCAAGGTCATCGGCCAATCGGAGGCTGCTGTGGCCCTGAGTGATCAGCGCGCGAGTCCCCCAGGTGCGGCCGAAGCGACGGACAGAGCGGCCTCGCGCCCGACTACCGTTTCGGACGGTACAGTCGCGAGCGACCCCGCAGCGGCCAGTGGGGACTCCGCCGACGTGTCGACTTCGGGGCGGCCCGGTAGCGATTCTTCTTCGCGCATCGCGGCAGGAAAGTTGAGCGTTGTCCCGGACGGTGCGATGGGTCGGCCCACGCCCAACGCCTCAACCCGACAGCGAGATAGCATCTCCAATTCGGGGGGCGCTCCGCGAGTCACGGCACCTTCTGCGGCGCCCACTCCCGTAACCGATCCGACGCTTCGCGAAGAGCTAGACTCACTGTCCGTCGCGGTGAAACGGCCGAGGGTCGATGACGTTACCGCGCGCAGGCTTGCGGGCGCGTTACGCGGTCTCGTTCCTCGCCTAACTGACCCCTTCATGAAGACCCGGGCATATTTTCGTCTCATCGACGCCAGCATGCTGAGTGGCGACGAGAACGGAGCCTGCGCCGCATATCGTGGAGCGAAGGCATTCGCCCGTACGGAATCGCAACTCGCCGAACTTCGAAAGTTCGAACTCGATCTCGGCGGCTGCGGGTGAGCAGCGCGTCGCCCGACGGTCAAGCACCCATCTATTGCCGCCTACTCGAATGCGTTCTATAGTACAGCTTTCGCGCGCTTCGCCCCCGAGGAGTCGCCGAGTCTCTCAACTGTTGCGCCCAATGTCTATTTCGCACGTGCATGTTCGATGGTGGGGCGTGCTGTTCTTGCTACTGGCGAGCATGATGACAGCGTTCGCCCCTCCCGCGAGGGCCCAGGTTCCCGATTCCACCGCTGTTCCAGCGCGCCCATTGCTGGTGGCCGACATCATCGATCTCCTCGCGCGCAACATGCCTAGGGGATTGGTTCTCATACAGGTTCGAAAGAACTGCTTGGCGTCGGCCATCACCCCCAGCGAAGAACGGCAGCTATTCGTCGCGGCGGCCGACAGTGCGTACGTGGAGCAGATCAAGGGCGCGTGCGTGGCGGCCACTGCCACGGCGGCGACGCTGGTTGACTCGACGGGCGCGATGGTGACGCCTTCGGTACTCGCCCTTCAGCGAACGTGCGAGCGAGGATCGCCGGCCGCGTGCGACAGCGTGGCCGACAAATATGAAGAGGGGATTTTCGCCCCGAAGAGTCCGACGAGGGCCGCCGAATTCCTGCTCAAAGCGTGTGCGACAGGCCATACGTCCGCCTGTTGGCGGGCGATTGATATTCTCGACAAGAGTACCAACACCGCGGACAACACGCAGGGTGCCTTGGTACTGGCACTGCGTTGCGACGAGCTGAAAGAAGTGCTCGCGTGTCGCAGACTGGGAAGCTTTTATGAAGAGGGTCACGGCGTGCGCAAGGACGGAGTGGCCGCCCTGACCATGTTCCGGCGTGCCTGCGACGCCGACGAAGCGATCGCCTGTGTGAATGCCGCGAGAATGCTGCTGACGGGCGCACTGGTACCGGTGGACAGTGCGACCGGCGTCGCCTACACAGCGAGAGCATGCGAAACGGGTGCGGCACAACAGTCGGCCGCACACTGCGCGCGCGCCGGTGCCGCGTATGCGGCGGGCACGCTCGTGGGAGCGGACCACTCGCGCGCCGCGACACTGTATCAGCGCGGTTGCGATGCAAACGATCCCCGCGCATGCGGTGAACTGGCGAGGCTCATTGCCGCTGGCCAGGCGCCGGGCCGCACCGATGCGCAGGCCGCCACTCTGTTCGAGAAGGGGTGCGCCGGCGGGCGCGCCGATGACTGTTTCACGTTAGGCGGAATGCTGGCCGAGGGAAAAGCGGTGCCGCAGAACCTGGCCCGCGCCGCAACGCTGTGGGAGACGGCGTGTCAGCGCGGCGTCATTGCCGGCTGCGTGAACGCCGGTGCCGCGCTTGCTGGCGGGGTGGGTATACCGAAAGACCAGACGCGCGCGGCCGCGCTGTATCGCTTGGGGTGCGACGCGAAGGGCGCGGCCGCCTGTCTAGCGCTCGGTCGACAGACGCTTCGCGGCGAGGGTGTGCCCGCCTCGGCCCAGAACGCAGCGTCCTTGTTCGAAAAAGGATGCACCGGCTCCAACGTGGCGGCCTGCGGAGAACTCGCCAACCTGACCGCAGCTGGAAACGGGGTCTCCCGCAACCGCGACGCGGCGAGGGATCTGTACATACGGGCCTGCGACGGAGGGGAGCTGGCCTTCTGCGTGGACTTGGGACTCCTGCTCGCATCCGACACGCTGATCGGGCCGCCTGGGCTGGCCCGCGTCGCCGCGTTGTACACTCGCGCGTGTGACGGCAAGATCGCGCTCGGGTGTAGTCGCCTTGGTGTGGCGCACCTCTCCGGACGCGGTGTATCGAAGGACGCCGTACAAGCGGGACGATTCTTCACCACCGCGTGCGACGCCAACGACGCGCTCGGCTGCGCCGAGTTGGGGAGCGCCATGGCCGCTGGAATCGGGATGGCCAAGGATCCGGTGAAGGCGGTGCCGCTGTTCGACAAGGCGTGCACGCTAGGCAGTGGAGACGGCTGCAACTCGCTGGCCGAGGTGTACTGGCGCGGAGAGAAGGGCATTGCCAAGGATCGCCCGCGATCGGTAACGCTGTATGGCCAGGGTTGTTTGTTGGGTGACGTGGGGGCGTGCTACAATCAGGGCCACCTGCTCGCCGAAGGCGACAACGTCAAGAAGGACGAGGCGAAAGGGGCCGAGTTGTTTTCGCGGGCGTGTGACGGTGGTGTGGTGCGCGGCTGTGTGGACCTGGCCGATGCCTACAAGGACGGTCGAGGTGTTGCAAAGGATCCCGCGAAGTCACAGTCGTATTTTGACCGGGCCTGCGAAATCGGGTGGAGCGACAAGCGCTGCAAGAAAAAGTAGGCGGCGGCGCATCACTCGGCCGCCCGACGTCAGCCGATGAGCACTGTGGGGGCGCCAAGGACGATCGTCCCTCCGTGCGCGGTGGAGTCGCCCATGCGCGCAGCAGGCTTGCTGCACATTAGCACGGTGAACGACCCCAGGATGACCGAATCGGGTGGCCCGACACAGACGCACATGCTGCCGACCGTTGCGGCGGGCATCATCGCTACCAGCACCGTCGGCGCGCCGGGAGAGACAATTGGCCCTCCCACGTGCGGAATGGGAGGCAACCCTGGAGTCACCATCGGGCAGACGTGCATGTCGGTGAGGCGCGCCGCTGGCTGTCCCATGTTTTAGTTCCTTAGTACGATTAGTACGAGGCCGCGGGACGCGCAGGCGGCGCGGTCGCCTTCGCGTGCTGCTCGCGCTGCGTCTCAAAGTGATGCTTGGCCAGTTCCACCGATCGGTTCCATCCTCCGATCTGCCGCACGACCTCCAGTCCCTGCGCGATGTAGGCCCCGGCCAGCGCATCGAAGTGCGGAGGGTCGACCGCTGCGGCAAGGAGCGCCGCCGTCGCGATCAGCATGGTGTGCATGCCGGGAGGCGGTGGCACCGGTGCGATCTCGGGCGGAGCCAAACTCCCGGAAGAGAGAAACGGCGCCGCGGCGGCACAGCCAGCCGGTGAGTCCATTCCTGCGCGTTCACTCGCCGCCCACGCGGCGCGGCGCGTGCGCTCGTCCGGGGCGGCGATCCATTGTTCGGTGGCGGCAAGCGCCTCGGTCACGGCCGGTGCCGGGCCCAACTCGCCAGCACGTTGCGCGGCGTGCCGCGCCAACGTCCACGCCCACCAGATCCCCTCCCGCGGAGGAAGCGCTGCGGCAACGACTCGAAGCGCATCTGCCGAATGTCCCGCGTCGACGAGCAGCGTGAGCAGTGCGTCGACGTCGGTGGCGCCAGCGGTCGCCTGCTGCGCCTCTTTTGAAACCGGAGCGCGCTCGACGAGCCAGGCAATGGTGGCCTGATCGGCGGATGCTGCAGACGGGGCCAGCGGAGCGGACATGCGTTGTCCCCTAGTTGATCATCGTGATTCCGCCCTTGATCATCACCATCCCGTCGCCCTTCACGTTCGTCATCGGCGCCTTCACATCGCACATCGCCGATCCCTCGACCTTGGTCATCAGCCCCTTCATTTCCGCCGCGATCTTGGCCTCGCTCTTCACGTTCATCCCCTTCATGGTGATTCCCATCATGTCGATGACGATCGTGTTCGACCCGACCTTCAGTTCGATCTTCTGCATCGCCTCGATGCTGATACTGCCCATGCCCGCCTTGATGCTGACGTTCCCCATGGTGACGTCGACCTTCAGATTTCCCTTGTCCACCGACAGCGAGTCGTTGCCCTTCTCGATCTTCACTGTCCGATTGCCGTCGTTCACCGTGATCGACTGATCGCTCTTGACAGTCACGGTCTGTTTTCCCTTGCTCACTGCGATCGTCTGGTCTCCCTCTGAGACCGTGACCTTCTGGTAACCCTTCGACACGGTGTGTTCGTCATTCCCTTCCTTCACCGTGCGCGTGTCGTGGTTTTTGATGTCGGTCGTGCGATCATGCCGCACGTCGCGTTTCTCGTCGTTCTTGACAACGACGTTCAGGTCTTTCTCGGCCTGCGTGAAAATGTGCTCGGACCCTTTCTTGTCGTCGAAACGAAGTTCGTTGAAGTTATCGCTGCCGCCTTCGAGAGTCCGCGACTTCCAGCCAGACTGCGTCTTGTCGCCGGGTAGCGCATAGGAAGACTTGTGCGAACTATTGAAGACACGTCCCGTGATCAGCGGCCGGTCGACGTCGCCTTCGAGATACTCGACCAGCACTTCCTGCCCCACGCGCGGGATCTGCACGAAGCCCCATCCGGTGCCAGACCAGACGCTGGCCACGTGCACACGATGCTCCGATTTTCCATCCTTGCCCACACCGCGGTCCCAGGGGAATTGCAGGAGCACCCGTCCATCCGAGTCTACGTCGATGTTGCCCGGATTTCCGGCGCCGACGACCTTGGCCGTCTGCGTACCGCGCACCGACGGGCGCGGCGTCGTGCGTGGCGGACGGTATCGTGTGGCCACGGGAATCGCCCGGAAATCGTTTTCATACGACGCCGCCAAATCACCGGCAGCGTGGACATCCCCACCTTGTACGCGATGGCTAACCTCGATAAGGTGGAATTCCACGCCCGCTACCGGCAGAGGTCCGTCGCAGAACTTCACTCGCGTTCCCGACTGAAAGCCGACGCAGCTACTCAGTCCTTTCACCACGTCGCGCTCTCGCTCTTCCTCTTCGATCTGAAGTTTCGCCTCGGCGGCGGAGCGATTCGGGCCAAGGTCTCCCAAAAAATCGTAACGTTCACCGCGCGAATCCGCACTGGTGCTGGACGCCGACCCCACACTGTCGGCGCGCAGGAGATCGTGATCGGCCAAGGCGATCGATTTCGCGTGCACGGCGTACTCGCGCGAGTACCGATAGACGGCGTCCGCCTGTGGCCGGGTGCCCATGAACTGGGCGTCGACGGTGACCTTCTCGACCTCACCTACCGGAATCGACCCCGCCTGCGCGTCTGTGAAGACGAGGATGTGCTTGTCCTTCTGATGTTCGAACATGAAGTACAGCCCCGCCTGCTCCAACAGGCGGGAGACAAACTGCAGGTTGCTTTCGCGATACTGCACGACGTACGGCACCACTGGCGGCGGCGTCGCGACCCGGCGCTTGAAGTCGGTGACCCCAGCGTCGGTGCACACCTTCTCGACGATGTCCAGCAGTGACATCTTCTCGAACGTCCGGCAATCATTCGAAAGTGAGAGGAACCAGAGGGCAGGGACGATTTCGGCCTGATATCGGGAGAGATACTTGTCGCTGCCAAGGCTCGAAAAGCGCCTGACGAGTCCGTGAATGTTGCGGAACTCACCATCCGCGCGCTCCAGGTGCAGGGTCATGCCCTTGCCGAGCACACTCGACGCGGAGACGGCAGAGTTCTCCGACACGAAATTGACCGTGAAGAGGAAAGGACTCGAGACCCCTTCCTTCCCAGTGAGCGACACGGGGATTAGCACGTTGTCGCCGAGTGGCGTCGTCGCACGAATCGGGCGTTCGTCCTGCGTCATCTGGAGCGGCATCGGATGCTGTCGGTTGAACGGTTTAGCCCGCTGGCACGGCGACCGCCGCAGGCGCGGCGGTGTTGCCCGCTTTCAGTGTCTCGCCCGTCGCACCGGTCACCTCGTACTCGAACTCTCCGGTGTCGCCGACCAACACGCGCATGGACACCGGCCGGTCGCCGCTGGCAAGCGATTCGAGCAGGAGTCGAGACACCTCTGGCAGCATCGTGTTAGTTAGAATGTTGTCCACGTTGCGCGCCCCGCTCTCGACCTCCGTGCAACGGGCCGTCACGGCATTCACCAGCGTGTCGTCGTACAGCAGCGCCATCTTGTGCGTGTCACGCAGTCGGCGCTCGATTTTGGCAAGCTTGAGCCGCACGATCTTCTTCATGTTCTCGTCGCGCACCGGATAGTACGGCACGATGACCATGCGCCCCAGGAAGGCGGGCTTGAACACCTTGTTGAGCTCGGGCTTCAGCGCCTTCACGAGCCCCTCCATGTCCGGTGACGTCTCGGGGTCGGCGGTGAGCGTCATGATAGTGTCGGTGCCCGCGTTCGTCGTGAGCAGAATGATGGAATTCTTGAAGTCGATCTGGCGACCTTCGCCATCCTCCATCACGCCCTTGTCGAACACCTGGAAGAAGAGCTCGAGCACATCCGGGTGCGCCTTCTCGACCTCGTCGAGGAGGACGACGGAATACGGACGACGGCGTACTGCCTCGGTGAGCACGCCACCCTCGCCGTATCCGACGTACCCCGGCGGAGAACCCTTGAGCGTGGAGACGGTGTGGGCCTCCTGGAACTCGCTCATGTTGATGGTGATGATGTTGTGCTCACCACCGAAGAGCAGGTCGCTCATCGCCAGCGCCGTCTCGGTCTTCCCGACACCCGAAGGGCCCACGAGCATAAAGACGCCTTTCGGCTTGTTGGGATCTTCGATTTTCGCTGCCGACGTGCGCATGCGCCGACTGATGGTTTCGATACCGTGCTCCTGACCGATGATACGTGCACCGAGTAGGCGCTCCAACTCCAACACCATGGACAGTTGGTCGCGAAGCATCTTGCCGACCGGAACGCCCGTCCAGCCGGAGATGACCTCCCCGACGATGGATGCATCCACCGAGACGCGCATGAGCGGCGCATCTCCTTGTAACTGTTCGAGCGCCGGCGTGTGCACGGCGAGCTGCTCACGAAGCGCGGCGAGATCCTCTCCTCCACCCTCCTGCCCATTCCCATCGCCGGTCGCGGCGTGCGCCGCCTCGATTCGAGCGCGCACGGATCGAATTTCGTCGACAAGTTTCTTCTCGTCTTCCCATCGCGTCGTTAGGCGCGCGAGTACCGCCTGGTTCTCCTCGCGTTGCGCCGCGATGTTGGCGAGCCGCTCGCGGTGGTCAACCCCAAGGGCCGCTTCGCGCTCGAGCACCCGCAACTGGACGGCGAGGTCATCCAGTCGTCGCGTGACATCCTCCACTGGGGCCGGCGTGGCCTGCTGACCAAGCGCCAACCGCGCGCACGCGGTATCGAGAACACTCACTGCTTTGTCCGGGAGCTGGCGATCGGGGAGGTACCGGTGCGACAGCCTAACGGCGGCATCGAGGCCGTCGTCGGTGATCCGCACCTTGTGGTGTAGCTCGAGTGCGGGCACGACGCCGCGCAGCATGATCAGACACTGGTCTTCGCCCGGCTCATCCACCTTCACCAGCTGAAAGCGGCGCGAGAGCGCTGGATCCTTCTCGAAGAACTTCTTGTACTCGGCCCACGTGGTCGCGGCGATCGTACGAAGTTCGCCCCGCGCGAGGGCGGGCTTGAGCAGGTTGGCGGCGTCGCCTTGCCCCGCCGCTCCGCCGGCCCCAATCATCGTGTGCGCCTCATCGATAAACAGGATGACCGGCGACGGCGAGTTCTTCACCTCTTCGATAAGTCCCTTCAGTCGGTTCTCGAATTCGCCCTTCACCCCCGCGCCAGCTTGCAACAGTGCGAGATCGAGGGTGCGAATGGTGACGTTCTTGAGGGGCGCGGGCACGTCGCCCTGCACAATGCGCAGCGCGAAACCTTCGACGACCGCTGACTTCCCGACGCCGGCCTCTCCCACCAGAATCGGGTTGTTCTGGCGTCGCCGAGTCAGAATGTCGATTAGCTGCCGGATTTCGAAGTCGCGTCCGAGCACCGGATCTATTTTGCCTTCGCGCGCACGCGCCGTGAGGTCTACCGTGAACTGACCGAGGGCGGTACCCTTTCCCGCTCCTTG
>Ga0163144_10008303_pt1 | contig 22490 bp, 16 predicted proteins | sample OliLak19BULKMAT1_FD_123175 | JGI IMG/M metagenome (GOLD analysis project Ga0163144, IMG submission 123175) | Freshwater microbial mat bacterial communities from Lake Vanda, McMurdo Dry Valleys, Antarctica - Oligotrophic Lake LV.19.BULKMAT1 | ecosystem: Environmental > Aquatic > Freshwater >...
CCTCGCCCTCGCCCGGCGCAGCGCTTGCGCTTGAACGCATGCGCAAAGCGCGCCGGACTCGACCAACCGAGCTATGCCAGCAAAATGAATGTTCAGATTCCAATGATCGCACCGCCCGCCATCCATGGCCATGCGTCCCGCTCGGCTTCCCATGATCGCACCGCCCAATTCACCGTTCAATTCGATAACGACGCATTCACGAGGCGCGGTCACCTCAGAAACAGGCCACGGTGCGTTCGCCGATGTCGAGCAGATCCGGCAGTTTCTGGCGCCAGTCGAGGGTCGACTCCGGCGCGATCGCGTAGTCGAGCCAGTACACCGGCAGGTCCTCGGTGCGCTCGGTGATCGCGGGCGCAAAGCCGAGTGCCGTGATCTCGCCGCGGCGTCGTTCAGCGTTGTTGCGCTCCTTGAACAGACCCAGCGAAATGGTGTTCTGCTGCGCGCCTGCGGTCACCACGTAGAAGTCGCGCACGCCGCGTGCATTCAGCTGGCGCGCAACGCCGAGCGCCTCTTCACGGGTGGCGGGTGCTGGCAAGAACACCGACCAGCCGCGCGACTGCTGGGTGCGCGCTTCGCGGAACTGGATCCGCTTGACCGAAGGCGTGAGCGCGTTGAGCGCGCGGCGCATGTCGCTCTGGGTCGGAAACGGTCCGATCGAGATACAGCGATCGCTGCCACCGTCGGAGGCCGCCTCCGGCGCCGAGGCCAGCTCCGCGCTGGACGCGCCGGCCTGTGCATCCTCGCGTTCGGACAGCAAGACCAATGGCGCCACGCCCGGCTCGTTCGACGGCAATGCCGGCGGTCGCGACTGCGGAGCGATGAACAGCCACGCTGCAACCCCGATGTTGGCGGCGAGCAAGAGCAGGAAGGCGATGCGCAGGATCATGCGGAACCAATGATTGGGCCACGAGACCGCCGTGGCCTGCACATTGTAGCCACAGCACCCGCTCAGTCGCGGTGCAGCGTGGTCCAGCGCGCAAGACCTGCCAGCACCAGGTCCGGAACGAGGCTGGCGCGGTGCCGCAACAGAGCGGCAATGCGCGGAGCGTCTCCGCCGTGCAGCAGCAATCGCGGCAGCTGCCCCAGCGCGATCGCGGCATCGTCCACGATGCGATCGATGAGCGCTGCAGCGGCCAGCCAGCAGCCGGACTCGAGCCCCGCCTCGGTGCTGCGACCGAGGGTAGCTGGCAGCACTTGCGCACGCGCGGCCACCCGCGCGGTGCTGTTGAGCACGGCCTCGCGCATGCGCGGTGGCGAGGGCGCGATCACGCCACCATGGTGACGGCCCTCGGCATCCATGAGGTCGATCGCCAGTGCCGTGCCACAGCCTGCCACCACCACCGCGGTATCGAGGATGCCGCGCGCGCCGAGCATCGCCAGGAATCGATCGACGCCGAGTCGCGCGGGCTCCGCATAGGCGTTGACCACCCCGGCAGCAGCAGCGGGCGATACCACCCGCCGCACGGCAATGCCGGGCCAGATCGACGCCACCACGGATTCCAGGGCCGTCGCTGCGGGCTCGGGGCCCACGACAGCCAGCCACACGGATTCCGGCGCGGCGCAATCGCGCCATGCCGGTCGCAGCTGTGCCGCCCAGTCGGGCTCACCGTGGGCCACCGCGCCGCGCACGCCCAGATCATTCGCGTCGCACCACGCCCATTTCAGCCGCGTATTTCCAAGATCCAGCAACAGGTTCATGTGCCGATGGTACGCCGCACGCTGACCTCGGCGGCCGACAGCCGATGCACGATGCCCGCATCGTCGGTCACGCGCAGGCGTCCATCGGGCTCGATGCCGCCAGCAACGCCGTGCCACGCGCCGCTGGCGTCGTGCACGCGCAGCGCACGGCCCGCCAGCGCATCGAATGCAGCGAACCGCGGCATGAACGGCGGCAGTCCATCCTGCGCGAACAGCTGCAGCGTCGGCAGCAGGCGCTCAAGTACCGCGGCGGCAACTACGCAGCGCGAGGGCAAGGGGTCGATGCAGTGCGCCAGATCGGTCCAGGCCTGGTCGATCGCGATCGCGCTGGATGGCGGCATGCGCACGTTCAGTCCGATCCCGATCACCGCAAAACAGGGCCCCGCCCACTCGCCACCGGCATCGATCAGGACGCCGCCGAGCTTGGCCTGATCGCAGACCAGATCGTTGGGCCACTTCAGACCTGCCTGATGTGCGCCCAATGCGCGAGCCGCCTCCGCCAGCGCCACGCCGACCGCGATGCTCAGACCGCCGAGCGCACTCAGTCCGGCGTCGAAACGCCACAGCACCGACAGATAGCAGTGCGCTGCAATCGGCGACTGCCACTGGCGCCCGCGGCGTCCACGACCGGCCGTCTGGTGCTCGGCCAGGCACACGCTGCCACAAGCCGCACCCGCGTGCGCGGCGCGCAGCAGCGCGCTGCTGGTCGAATCGAGCTCGGTATCTATGCGCAGCGCCGCCAGCAGTGCCAAGGTCGGTGGCGAAAGCTGCGCCCGGATCGTGCGCGCATCCAGCAGGTCCAGAGGCTGCGCGAGCCGATAGCCGCGTCCGCTGACCGCATCGATCCGCAGACCCGCCGCGCGCAATTGCGCGATGCGCTTCCAGACGGCAGCGCGGGTGACGCCGAAGCGCTCGGCGAGCGCACTGCCGGAAACACCCTCGGGCTGGCCGAGTGCGGACAGCAGCTCGCCCAGCGTCATGCGCCGCGGCGGGATGCGCGGTCGAACAACCGGCCGAGCACGCGCACGCGCTCGAAGCGATGCTCGGTGCCATCGAGAAGACGCACAACGTTGCCGCGATGGGTGATCAGCAGCAGCAGCGCGAATACGATCGAGAACCCCAGCAGCAACGGCCGCACCGACGCTTCACCCAGCCACCAGCTGGCGGGAACCAGCGACAGGCCCGCGAGCACCGTCGCCAGACCCACGTATCCCGTGCCCAACAGGCACAGCACCCACACGGCCAGCACCGGAAGCAGGATCGCCGGCAGGCACACGGCCATGCTGCCGACCACCACCGCCGCACCCTTGCCGCCGCGAAAGCCGAAGAACACCGGCCACACATGGCCGATCGCGCAGGCTACGCCGCAGGCCAGCGCCTGCGCCAGGGGAGAAATGCCGCCGATGGCGGGCAGCCACAAGCCCACGGCTGCAGCCAGTGCACCCTTGCCGACATCGATCAGCACGGTGCCGAGCGCGAACGCTAAGCCGAGCGTGCGCAAGGCATTGGTGCCGCCGGCATTGCCGCTGCCGCGGGTGCGGATATCGACACCGCGCAAGCGCCCAAGGATCAGGCTGCCCGACAGCGAACCCAGCAGGTATGCCAGCAGCAGTTTGGCGCCCAGCGCGATCGCGATCATCGCTGGCCGGGCGCATCCAGCGGCACGGCTTCCTGCACGCCGAGCACCAGCGATCCGGGGCCCGCATGGGCACCGATGCCGCTGCCGGTTTCGATCAACCAGTCGGCCGCGACATGCGGGATGCGCGCGCGTAACGCCAGCCGCAGCGCCTCACCATCGGCCTCGCAGTCGCAGTGGCAGACCAGCAGACGCCATGACTTCGACGGGTCCAGCCGGCGCGCCACGGCGGCGGCGAAGCGCTGCGGCAGGTTGCTGCGGCCAAACAGTGCGCCGCCAATGCCCAGCTTGCCGCTGGGCTTGCTGCGGATCAGCGGCACCAGGCCGAAGTAGCGCGACAGCGGCAGCGCGAGCTTCGGTGCGCGGCCACCTCGCACGCCGTAGCTCAAGTCCTTGATGATCGCAAACAGGTGCGTACGCGGCACCATGTCGGCGACCCGCTGCGCGATCGCATCGGCACGCCAGCCGGCCGCGGCTGCGGTTGCCGCATCCATCGCCAGCAGACCCTGCGCGGCACCGCCATTGTTGGAGTCGAGCACATGCGCGCGCGCACGATCGACCCGGGCGGCGGCCGATTCGCCCGACTGCAAGGTGCCCGACAGCGCGCGCGACAGGCCTATATAGACCAGTTCGCGGTGATGCGAGAGCAGGAATTCGAACAGGCGCCGGAAGTCGCCCGGTGGCGGCTGCGAGGTCCGCGGTGGCACCGGCGAGTCGCGTAGCTCGGCGAAGAACTCGCGCGAGGACAGCGACACCTTGTCCAGATAGTCGCGCGAACCGAAACTGATCCGCACCGGCACCATGTGGATGTTGAGCCGCTCCATCTCCTCTGGCGGCATGTCCGCACCCGAGTCGGCCACGATCGCGACCTGCGCGCGTGGTGCGGCAGCGCTGTCGGCCTGGCGCACCATGTCGTCGGCTTTTTCGCTCGACACGCGCCCGAACCGGGCGCAGGTCTCGAACAGCAATCCCGGCTCGCTGACATGCGCATGCACACGCAGCTTGTCGCGGGTGCCGGCCAGCACCAGACTGGTCAGCGGCAGCGCCAGCAGTGCAGCCTTCAGGCCCAGCCGATCGACCGGGTCGGCATTGACCGTGCACTCGGTGCAGAACCGGTGCTCCTGATGCGTACCGTGCAGCACCGGCGTATCCACCCCGGGCTCGGAAAGCTCCGCGGGTGCGGCCTCGCGCAGCGCATCGTTGCCGGTCAGGATGTAGGCCTCGATGCCTTCCAGCATATCGACGAAGCCGAGCGCACCGGCGTCGACCACGCCGGCATCGCGCAACTCCTTCAGCTGGCGCTGGGTATCGCTCAGTGCGGTGCGCGCGCGCTTCAATGCAGCACCGAAGGAGCTGCGGAAATCACGTGCCCCGCCCTGCACCTGGCGACTCCACTCGCTGGAAAAGGCGTGGATCACCGACAGGATAGTGCCCTCGCGCGGCTCGGCCAGCGCATCGCGCGCCTGAATCGAGCCTGCGTTACTGGCCATCGCGAGTGCTTCCGGGGTGAGCCGGCGCGCCGAGGCCAGCTGCTCGCTGACACCCTGGAAGTACTGCGCGAGGATCGCGCCGGAGTTGCCGCGTGCGGCATCGATCGCCTCCGAGGCCGCACGCATCAGCAACTTGCCCGCGTGCGCCTGCCGACGCGGCTGGATCGCGCCCAGCACGGCGCCCAATGTGAACGCCATGTTGGTGCCGGTATCGCCATCGGCAACCGGAAACACGTTGATGCGATTGATCTCGTCGCGCCGCGCGATCACCCGCTGGATGCCCGCGATCAGGGCCCGGCGCAGGGCATAGCCCGACATTCGCTGCATGCTGTTTGCCCGCTCCAACACACTGACCCCCCGGCCTTGACTGATGCAACCGTTACGACACCCGTTCGGGCCCGCGGCACCCATCGCGCCGCCGCCGATCCGCCAAACCCTGCCTGTATTGAAGCGCCGCTGCCCATTGGGCAGGGCCGATGCAGACCGCATGGACGTGGAGTGTAGACCGAGCCGCAGGTCCAGCTCCTGCTGCACCGCAGCGTAAGGCGGGAACTTCCTCCGGTGGCCGCGATCCATGTACCGTCGGTGCCGGCCGCCGATCCCTTGCCCGATGCTGGTGCGGGGATGCTGCGGCAGGCAGGGCGTCCCGCGTCAGGCCGGGATCCGACCACTGAGCCCCGCGCGCCCTGCTGGGGCGCGCGGGGACGTCTTGGAGGACGAGCAGATGCGCGATGCGATTCTTGCGGCACTGGCACTGGTGGCGCTGTTGTTTGCCGCATCGGCACTGGCGGTGGATCTTTCGCGGGTGCTGCCGAAGTTCGAGCTGCCGGCAACGCCGAGCCTGCGCGCGAAGGCACCCGCCCCGCAGACGCCCCCCGCAGTCGTAAGCCCGCAAGCGCCAGTCGTCGCGGCAGACCCTGTCGATCCATCCGATCAGGGCGCATCGGCGCAGGGCGCGTTGGGCGCAACGCCTGCAGATGCATCACTGCCAGCGGGCAATGCGGGACAGACCGCGCCGGTACGGCGCGAGCGCGGCTGGCGCGAGATGCTCCCCGGCCTGCTGCACAGTCCCTGAGCCGCCGCACTGCGGCGCGGTAGCAGAGCATGTTTGGCTGGCTGTCGCGCCGACTCGCAGTCTCGGCGCCGAGTATCGCCGACGATGACTGGCGCATGCTGCGGCAGTCCCTGCGTTTGCTCGATGCGCGCCGCGACGACGAACTGCAGCGCCTGCGCGCGCTGGTGGCGATGTTCATCTCGCGGCGCGATTTCGCCACCACCCACGCGCTCGAGCTGAGCTCGCAGATGCGTCTGCTGGTGGCCACGCAAGCTTGCCTGCCGCTGCTGCATCTGCCATTCGAAGCGCTCGGGCATTGGCACGAGGTGATTCTCTACCCGGGCCAGTTCCGCGTGCAGCGAACTCACCACGACTCCGATTCCGAGGTGGTCACCGAGTGGAACGACGAGTTGGCCGGTGAAGCGTGGGAACGCGGTCCGATCATCCTGTCATGGGCCGATATCGAAGCCGACCTGCGGCAGCCTTTCGAAGGCTTCAACGTGGTCATTCACGAGATTGCGCACAAGATCGACATGGCCGATGGCGCCTGCGACGGCATCCCGCCGATCGCCGACGCGAGCCAGCGCCGTCGCTGGCGCGAGGTAATGCAGCGCAGCTTCGATCGACTCGGCGAGCAGGTCGAACGCGGTGAGGACACCGTGCTCGACCCCTACGCCGCCGAATCGCCGGACGAATTCTTCGCCGTCGCCTGCGAGTACTACTTCAGCGCACCCGACGTGCTGCTCGAGCACCACGCCGACGTGCACGCAGAATTCGTGCGCTATTTTGGCGCGGTCCCGATGCCGGCCCAGGGTTGAGCGCGCGCAGCCGATCGCGCTCAGGCGCGAGCGCCAAGCTGCAAGCGCGCCGCGTCGAGCACGCGCTCGGCGGTAATGCCGAAGTGCGCATACAGGCGATCGGCGGGCGCTGAGGCACCGAACGTGTCGATGCCGATCACCGCGCCGTCGAGACCGACGTACTTGCGCCAGTAGTCGGTCACGCCGGCCTCGACCGCAACCCGCACGCGGCACCAAGAGGGCAGTACGCCCTCGCGATACTCCAGCGGTTGCGCATCGAAGGCTTCCGCGCAAGGCATCGACACCACACGCGCCGCGATGCCCTGCTGCTGCAGGTGGCGGCCGGCCTGCATCGCCAGTTCGACTTCGGAGCCGGTTGCCAACAGCAGCACTTGCACCTGCGCATCGGCGCTGTCGAGCAGCACGTACCCGCCACGCGCGATCGCATCGACCTGCGCTGCGCTGCGGATCTGGTGGGCCAGATTCTGGCGCGAGAATATCAGGCAGGTGGGCCCGTCCTTGCGCTCGATCGCCAGCTTCCATGCGACGGCCGATTCCACCGCATCGCAGGGCCGCCACACGCGGTTGTTGGGGATGTAGCGCAGGCTGGCCAGATGCTCGACCGGCTGGTGTGTAGGACCATCCTCGCCAAGCCCGATCGAATCGTGGGTGTAGACGTGGATCGCGTGTGCCGGGATCAGCGCACTCATGCGCACGGCGTTGCGCGCATAGTCGGAGAACACCAGAAAGGTCGCATCGTAAGGCACGAAGCCACCATGCAGCGCGATGCCGTTGCTGATCGCGCTCATGCCGAATTCGCGCACGCCGAAATGGATGTAGTTGCCGTGCGCGGTGCCGGCGTTGATGTCCTTGGATCCCTTCCACAGGGTGAGATTGGAGTGCGCCAGATCGGCCGAACCGCCGATCAGTTCCGGCAGCAGCGGACCGTAAGCATCCAGCGCCATCTGCGATGCCTTGCGTGACGCCACCACCGGTCCTTGCGCCTGCAGGGTGTCGATCCACGCCCGCGCCGCCTGTGCAAAGGCAGCGGGCAACTCGCCACGCATGCGTCGCTCGAACTCGGCTGCGAGTGCGGGAAACTGCGTGCGATAACGGGCGAACAACGTGTCCCACTCGGATTCCCATGCGCTGCCCCGCGCAGCGGCATTCCATCCCGCATAGTGATCCTCGGGCACCACGAACGGCGCGTGCGGCCAGCCCAGCCGCTCGCGTGCGGCGGCGATCTCGTCGTTGCCCAGCGGCGCGCCGTGCGCGGCCTCGGTGTCCTGCTTGTGCGGCGCACCGTAGCCGATCAGGGTCTTGCAGCAGATCAGGGTCGGCTTGTCGGGATCGATGGCGGCCGACACCAGCGCGGCCTTGATCGCCTCGGAGTTGTGTCCATCGACCTCGCGGATGACTTCCCATCCATATGCCTCGAAGCGCGCAGCGGTATCGTCGGTGAACCAGCCGGGCGTGCGACCGTCGATGCTGATCCGGTTGTCGTCCCAGATCGCAACCAGTTTGCCGAGTTTGAACGTGCCGGCCAGCGAGCAGACCTCGTGCGAGATGCCCTCCATGAGGCAGCCGTCGCCGAGAAAGACATAGGTGAAATGATCGACAATGTCGAACCCGGGCTGGTTGAATCGCTGCGCGAGCACCTTCTCGGCCAGCGCCATGCCGACCGCATTGGCCAGACCCTGCCCGAGCGGACCGGTGGTGGTCTCGATGCCGGGAAACTCGCTGGCCTCGGGATGGCCGGCGGTCTTGGAGTGCAACTGGCGGAAGCGCTTTATCTGATCGAGCGGGAAGTCGTAGCCGCTCAGGTGCAGCAGCGCATACAGCAGCATCGAGCCATGGCCGTTGGACAATACGAATCGATCGCGATTGACCCAGCGTGGGTTGGCCGGGTGGTGACGCAGGAAATCGTTCCACAGCACTTCGGCAATGTCGGCCATGCCCATCGGCATGCCCGGATGGCCGGAATTGGCCTGCTGCACGGCGTCCATCGCCAAAGCGCGGATCGCATTGGCCAGTTCGCGGCGGGTCGGCATTGATTGTGTTTCCGGTAGGCGGGGGCTGCGGCGTCGCAGCGGTTGCTGAACGCACGCGGGCGTGAATTGTCGCCTGTGCGTGCGGTGCCAGCAACCCGAAACGGATTCTCGCGGGTGGGGCAGCGCTGGTCTTGCGCCGGTCGAGCGCGGACAATACGTCGACCATGACCCGCTTCGACGATCTGCTGCGAACCGGCGGCGCGCTTGCCGGGCGCGTTGGTAGTGCAGCGCTCGACGCGATCGCAAGCGCCCACGCGCCACAGCCCGGCGATACGCTCGGGCCGTACCGGATCGTGCGCGAGGTCGGCCGCGGCGGCATGGCGGTGGTGTTCCTGGCCGAACGCGCCGACGGCCAGTTCAACCAGCAGGTGGCCCTGAAGTGGATCCTCGCGCTGGCGGCCTCACCGGCGACCCGCGAGCTGTTTCGGGGTGAACGGCAGATCCTCGCGGATCTTTCGCACCCGAACATCGCGCGGCTGATCGATGGCGGCGAGACCGTCGATGGCCAGCTGTGGTTTGCGATGCAATGGATCGATGGCGATGCGATGCTCGACTGGTGCCGATCGCATGGCACGGATCTGCGCCACCGCGTGCAACTGCTGCTGCAAGTCGCGGCCGCACTGCGCTTTGCACATGCCCGCGCGCTGGTCCACTGCGACATCAAGTCATCGAACATCCTGGTTGACGCCGAGGGCCTGGCGCACTTGCTGGACTTCGGCGTGGCACGACTGACCGGCAGCCGCGACAGCGGAATGGCGACCGGCCACACGCCCGCGGTTGCCAGTCCCGAGCAGCGCGCGGGCCTCGCCGCCGGTATCGCATCGGATGTGTATCAACTCGGACTTTTGCTCGGCGAACTGCTCGGCGCGACGACGCACGCAGTGGCAGCCGACGAAGCTGGGGCGCTCGGACTGCGTGGCCAGGACCGTACATTCGTCTGGCCCGAGGAAGTTCCGCCCGAACTGCGCGCCATTGTCTCCCGCGCGACCCGCCATAGCGCCGACCAACGCCATGAAAGCGTCGCTGCATTGGCCGATGATGCGTCGGCATGGCTGGCACGGCGCCCGGTACGGGCCTATCGCATCGGCTTTGCCTACCAGGCGCGCTGCTTCATCCGCCGCAATCCCGCACTCAGCATCGTCAGTGCCCTGTCGCTGCTCGCAATGCTCGGCCTTACGGCCGCGTTTGCCGTGCGCCTTGCCGATCAGCGCGACCAGGCGCGTGCAGCCGCTGCGCGTGCGGAGGCGGTGAGCGGATTCCTCGTGCGCATGTTCCGCGATGTCGATCCGGCCGCCAATCGGGTCGCAGCCGACGCCGCGCGCGGGCTGGTCCAGCGCGGTGAAGCGGCACTGGCCGATCAGCTCGGCGACATTCCGGACGTGCGTGCGGCGGTTCTGGCGACGCTGGCCGAGGTCAATCAGTCGCTCGGCGACTACGCGAGTGCGGAGCGCCTGGCCCGCGACAGCCTGGCCAGCGATCCGAATCCAGGCACACGCGAGTGGGCGACGCGGCAGGCGCTGCTGGCGCAGGCGCTGACTGGGCGCGGCGACTACGATGGGGCCGTCGAGGTCAGCAGCGCAGCACTGGACGCCATCGCGGCAAACACCGATCTCGATGAAGCCCGCACGCGCCTGCTCGCCGCGCGCGCCAATGCCGCCCAGCTCAAGGGCGACCTCGATCTGGCGCTGGGCTCGGCACAGGAGCTGCTGCGTACGGCCGCTGCGGGCCGCGACGGCGATGAGTTGGCCGCCATGGCGCACCTCACGCTCGCCTACGTGGCCGAGCAGCGCGGCGATTTCGCGACGGCGCTTGCGGATGCCGAGCGTGCGCGGACGGCACTGGCTGCCGCGCTCGGCGCCGAGCATGCGCGGGTCGCAGCCCTGGATGCCTATCGCGCTTACCTGCTGCTGGGCGTCGACCGCCACGCAGATGCCGAACGCGCTGCCGATGCTGCGGTTGCGGGGTTGAGCCGCGTTTACGGCGGCGAACATGCGCGGCTATCGTACGCGTTGACCAATCAGGCATTGGCCCGATTGCGCAACGGCAAGTCCGCGAGTGCGCGGGAGTCCGGCGAGCGGGCACTGGCGATGTGCCGGCGTGTGCTGTCGGCAGACCACGCGCAGTGCGCCGTCAGCGCGCAGGTACTGGCGACGATCGCCGAGGCGAGTGGCGATCATGCGACCGCGCTGCCACTACTGCGCGACGTGCTGCGCGTGCGCAAGGCCACCCTGCGCCCTGATCATGCGTACATCGGCTATGCCCAGGTCAGCCTCGCATCGGCACTGTGCAGCATCGGCGATGCTGCTGCCGCGCGTGGGCATGCGGCCGAGGCGGTGCGGGTTTTGGGGTCGCGCACGATCGACGCGGTGACGCAAGGCAAGCTCGACGACTTGATGCAGCGCTGTGCTGCGCCCTGACCGATGCCGCATGGCGCCGTAGTCCGCAGCGCGCCACTTGCGGATACGGCGCGCTGCGGACTACGGCGCGGCGTTTATGCCGGCGATCAGATCATCGGCCGTTTGCGGGCGCCCGATCAGCCAGCCCTGTGCATAGCGGCAACCCATCCCGCGCAGGGCAGCGAGTTGCTCGGCGGTCTCCACGCCCTCGGCGACCATGTCCGCATCCAGCGCCGCGATCATGGCCACGATCGCCTGCACGATCGCGTAGCAGCGCGGCGACTGCAGCATCTGGCGCACGAATCCCTGATCGAGCTTGACCGTATCGAAGGCCAGCTTGTGCAGATGCCCGAGATTCGAAAACCCGGTGCCGAAATCGTCGAGCGCGACCCTCACCCCGCAGGCATGGGCGCGCGCGATCAGGCCCGCAACCCCGTCGATATCGAGGGTCAGGCTCTCGGTGATCTCGATCTTGACCGAATCGACCGGCACCCCGGCGGCATCGGCGATCGATTGCACGGCCGCCACCACATCTTCCTCGGCCAATTGGCGCGAGGACACGTTGACGGCGATGAATGGCAGTGGATCGACGCCGCTGCGCTGCAGGCGCGCGAGCACGGCGAATACTTCGGTCAGTACATAGCGGCCGACTGGAACGATCAGCGAGGTCTCTTCGGCGAGGCGGATGAACTCGGCCGGCGACACCGGTCCGCGCTGCGGATGGTCCCAACGGATCAGTGCCTCGTAGCCTGCGACTCGCTCACAGCGCATGTCGTGGATCGGTTGGTAGCGCACCTGCAGCACGTGCTGCTCAAGCGCCTCGCGCAGTTGGGTCTCGAGGCGGATCTTGTCGATCGCGCCTGCGTCGCCGAGGCTCGCGCGTACGGCCGACGCATCGTTCATCGCGGCGGGCGCCACCCGGCGGTTGCCTTGCAAGGTGTTCAGCGCCGATCGATAGCGCGCCAGCTGCGCGCGCAGCAGCGCACGCACCACGGGATCGGCACTATCGATCCGCTCATGCAGTTGATCGCGCGCCACTGGAAGCAGCACGCATTCGGTCAGCGCCACCGCAGTTGCGGTACGGGGGGCGGCGTCGATCACCGCCATTTCGCCAAGCAGGTCGCCGGCGCCCAGGCGACCGAGTTCGCGCGGTGCGCCGCCGGCGGTGGTCACGATCTGGATCACGCCCGACTCGATCAGATAGGCCGTAGTCGGCGCGTCGCCCTCGCGAAACACGATCTCGCCGGCTGCAAGCTCGGTGCGGGCGCTGGCCACGGAAGCCTCCTGAGGTCCCCTGTGCTGATCTTAGCCCGAACGTTGATGGGCCGGGCGGTCAGGCTCGGCCGATCGCGGTCGAAGATTGCTGGAACTTCGCCTTTTCCTGGGTTGGCTGAGCATGTCGCGCTTGCGCTTGCGCTTGCGCTTGCGGTTGCGGTCGCTGCCGCGGCAGCTCAGGCAGCGCCGGAACATTGTTGCGGCAGCCACGTCCGAGCGAGCGGCCAACGAAAAAGGCCGCCTTGCGGCGGCCTTTTCGTCGGTCCTTGCGGGTCGATCAGGGAGGACAGCCCACCGGCACCGGCGTCAGGCCATCGCCGCAGCGACGCGTACCGACCACCTGTACCGTGCCGGTCAGGCCGATGTTGGTGGTGATGGTGCACGTCGAGGTGCGCGGCTCGATCGTGGTGGGTGTGAGTTGCACGATCATCGCCGAATAGGTCGCAGTGATCACCGCACAACCATCCTGCGTCGTGGTTTGCGGCACGTTGAGGATCACCACCCCCGGATTGGTCGGCGTTGTGTTCGGCGTCGGTGCCGTGCAGGTACCAGCGACGATAACGCTCGGAATCGGACCGCCGCCATCGTTGATGCACACCGCGATGTTGGCGAGCTGGCCGGGTGCGCCGGCAAACGCCGGGACCGGGCTGGGACCGATGGCCAGCGTCCGCGTTCCGACCGCAGTGATGGTGACTTCCGCCTCGGCGCCTGAGCTGGTGAACAGCAGCGTGGCGGCACCGATGGCGCCTGGGGCGAGGTTGGCCAATACGTTGACCGTTACGCAGCCATCGCTGGCGGTCGCTGGCGTGCGTCCCGCACGCGGCACGCCGTTGACCGAACCGGTTGCGGCATTGGAGAAGGCGAAGTCGATGTTGGCGTTCGGTACCGGATTGCCGGAAGCATCGCGCAGGCACACGCGCACCGGCGTGGTGCGATTGGCGGTGATGCCGCCAGGCGCCACGGTCAACACACCCGGGCCCGCGCCGGCAAGGTTGAACGATTCGACATCGCTGACGATGCGTGGGCGACCGCCCGTGATCAACGCGCCGTTGCCTTGCGCCCACAGGATGATGCGCTTGCCCAGACGCCGCGCCGGGTAGGTCACGACGCTGGCGGCCACGCCTGCCGAATCGGTCAGGCCACTGGCGCGCACATTGGCGTCCGCCGCACGACCGATCACATAGGGATAGATCGGGCCTGCATCGACCGAAGTGCCGGAGACATCGTTCGGGTTGAACGGCTGGGTCACGGTCAGCTGACTCGGGCTCTGCACGGCGGCCACGGTGCGTGCGGCTTCCATGTCGCGGTTGCCCGGGATGTCTTCGGCGAACACGACCAGCGTGTCGCCTGGACCGACGCCGCCGCCAGCCGTGGTAAATGCACCACCGAGCGCTACGAAGCCGATGCCATTTTCCTGCGGGTTGCCGTCGTTGCCGCGGATCAGGAACTCGCCTGCGGCCTGCGGCTCGTCGATCAAACCGAAACGGATCTCGGCGCCGGCCGGCACCGGATTGCCGAAGCGATCGGTAGCCAGTGCGGTGACGAGGAACTGGTAGGTCGCGTCGGGATTGGCGCTGCCAGAGGGCGGCCCCGCGACCTGGCTGCTCACCGGGTCGAAGTTGGCGGTCTGGATCTGCAGGTCGAACAAACGACCATCGGAGATCGTGAACTGGCGCGTGGATACGACCGGATCGGTAATGCCGTTGTCGACGTTGTTGTCGGCCCGATCTGCGGTGGCGCGCAGAATAACGCTGCCGGCGACCGTGCCCGCTTGCAACGCGAGATTGGCCTGGCCATTGATGGTGCGCGTCACGATCGATGCACCCTGCACCGGGTTGCCAGCGGCATTCACGCCGATCAGGCGCTCACCACCGTTGAGCTGCGATTGCAGCTCCACGCGCAGGTTGTTCACCCCTGGGGCCGCATTCGGCACCAACGCGCCAGCGCCGTCGAACACGGCGATTTCGATCGGCTTGCTGGAGATTGCGTTGATGCCCTGAATGTAGAACGGCGAGGTGTCGGATATGAAGACCACCGCACCCGGAACGGCTGCAACACCGTTGACGACGCGGAATTCCTGCACCGCGCTCACGGTTTCACCGGTGATCTGGTCGACCGCACTGACCGTCAGCGTCGCGGTTCCGGGAGTATTGCGCGAGAACACTGAAATGATGCTGCGGCCTGCCACCACATTGAGCGGCCCTTGGCCGAGCGCGATCAGGCGCTCGTTGATGTCCCGGGTTTCAGGATTGTCGAGGGTGGTGAAGACGCCGACCGAGACGGGCGAGATCGAGGCGCCTACGAAATCGGAGTCAGAGCGCGGTGTCACCAGCGTGCCATCGAGGTTGCGCCAGGTGATGGTGACATCGGCGAAGTACGGCGAGGCGTAGTTGATGCCGATCGGATTGACCGGCAATGTCGTTGCGGTCGTCTGGATCGTCAGTCGCTGATCGGTCGGCGCGCCTGCTGCAACGCCGACGGTGGCAGCGCCAGTCACGTTGCGCTGCGGTGCGTTCGGATCGGTCACCGATGCGGTGATGGTCGCGGTGCCGACCGCGCGAGTATGCAAACGGAAGTTCGCCAGTCCACCCGCGAGCGATGCAGTCACGCTCTCATTGAGCACCGCGGTACCGCCCTGGTTGGGCGGAAAGGTGCCGCCGGCCTGCACAGTCGACAACAGGCCAACGCCGGGTGGCGAGACCTGCACGCGCACGGCCGTTCCATCGGGCAGCGCCGCGCCATTGTCGCCGGTCACGCGCACCGTTACGCCAACCAGCGACGAGGGCGTGCTTGCGGTGCTGGCGGGCGTCACCGTGACCCGGATGCCCTGGGGCTGGAAGGCCGAGTCGTTGCCGCCGCCGCCGCCACCGCCACAGCTGGCCAGCAGCACGCTGGCCAGAACTCCGAACACGGCCTTGGACAGGAATCTCATGGGGTTTCTCCGATTCGAAAATTTGGTTCCGACAGGTCCCATCGCGGTCCTAGCGGTTGCCTTGGTCGAGGATCTTCGGGGTCACGAAGATCAGAAGTTCGGCCTTGTTGGAGGTGGTACTGGTGGATCGGAACAGGCTGCCCAACGCCGGCACGTCGCCGAGGAACGGCACCTTGGTCAGATCCTTGCGGCTGCTGAACTCGTATACACCGCCAAGCACTACTGTTTGACCATTCTGGACCAGCACGGCCGTATTGATTTCCCGCTTGGTGATCTGCGGGACCGAACCGATCGAGGTATCGATGAATCCGGCCAGTTCGTCCTTCTTGACGTTCATCGCCAGGAACACGCGCTGATCCTGGGTGATCGTCGGCGTGACCTTCAGTTCAAGCAGAACTTCCTTGAACTGCACGTTCGGGATCGCAGCAACGTTGCTGCCAGTGCCCGAGATCGTCACAAAGCCGATCTCATCGCCCTGACGAATCACTGCTTCGCGCTGGTTGGCGGTAATCACGCGGGGCGATGAGACCACCTCGCCCTTGCCTTCCTGGCTCAGCGCCGAGAGCTCGAGGTCGAGCAGATAGTCCTGCCCGAGCACCGCCAGCGCAAAGCTGCCGGCCGCATTGGTCAACGGCAGGTTGACGTTCAGGCGCTGGCCGAGACTCGGCACCAGAATGCCGCCGCCCGGCGCGGAAGGTACACCGACCGGCAAGCCGCTGGTGCGGCCCTGGCGGCGATTGGCCATCGCCTCATTGAGCATGTTGTCGGTCGCAGCGGAGCTGCCGCCGGTGCTGATCACATTGCCGTCGCGGTCCTCAAAGGCACCGCTGATGCCGAAGCGCGCACCGAGCTCGCGCCCGAAGGTCTCATCGGCGATCACGATCCGCGATTCGATCAACACCTGGTCGACCGGACGGTCGAGCAACGCGATCAACTGGCGCACTTCGGTGATCTTCTCGGCGGTGTCGTTGATCAGCAGCGTATTGGTACGATCGTCGAAGGTGACGCTGCCGCGAGTGGACAGGAAACCGCCCGAGCGCTGCGCCGACTGCGAGGCACCCGCGCCACCGGCTGCGCCGCCCTGGGCGCGCAAGGTGTCATTGGTGAGCAGTTCGGCGATGCTCTTGGCATTGCCGTAGTTGATGGGGATGTATTCCGAGATCAGCGGGGCACGGTCTTCCAGCGCAATGCGCGCATCTTCCAGCGCCTGTTCGCGGGCGGCGATTTCGGCAGTCGGGGCTACCCAGATCACGCCGCCGCGGCGGCGTTTGTCCAGACCCTTGGCCTGCAGGATGATATCCAGCGCCTGGTCCCACGGCACATTGACCAGTCGCAGGGTCACGTTGCCGCTGACGCTGTCGGCCACCACCACGTTGAGCTCGGACACGTCGGCGATCAACTGCAGCACCGAACGCACCGGGATATCCTGGAAATTGAAGGTGACACGTTCGCCGGCGTACTCCGGCTCCTTCATCAGTTTTTCCGCTTCGGTCTCTACGCGCACGGGCGAGATCTCGATCACGTACTCCGAGCCGGTCTGGTAGGCCAACTGTTCGAATGCGCCGGCAGCGACGATTTCCATCCGCACGCCGTTCGGCAGGGAGCGGGTTTCGATCGACTCGACCGGGGTGGCGAAGTCGGTCACATCGAGCCGCTGCGCGAACTGCGGCGGCAGGGCGACGTTGCGCAGCTCGACGATCACGCGCTCGCCCTGCTTGCGCAGGTCGGCGGCAACACCATCGCTGGTGAACGATACGATCACCCGGCCTTCGCCATTCTTGCCGCGGCGGAAGTCGACGTTGGAGATCTCCGGCCGGCCCGACACGGCCTTGCTGGGATCGTTGCTGTTGATCGACTGGCCAGCCGATGCCGTGCCGCCGGTGCCCACCGAAAGGATCAGGTTGTTGCCCTCCATCCGCGTGGTGTACGCGGTTGGCCGGACCAGCTCGACGACTACCCGCGTACGACCGGCAGCTTCTATCGCCGAGATGGCGGTGGCAGCACCCACGCCCACCGCGATGCGGCGCTCGGCCAGACCGTTGCGGGTGTTGTCGAAGTCGATCGCGATGCGCGGCGGCGTATCGGTCGTGAACAGCTTCGGACCGGACGCCGGCTGCGACAGCGTCATGACGACATCGACCTGCCCACCGGGCCCGGGATTGAAGGTGACCGCTTCGAGGACGTTCTGCGCCATCGCTGCTGCGGGCATCCATGCCAGCACTGCCACGATCAAGCGCGCGGCCAAACCGCGGGGTCGAAGCATGTGCGCTTCGGTCCGACGGGACTGGAACAGATTGGTGGTGATCATGCCAAATACCCCCAGTGGGTTATTGATCGCCGAGCGCGATCGACGCAGGACGTTCGATCCAGCCGCCTACGCCGTTGGGAATGAGCTCGACGAGCTCGATCCGGTCTTCGAAAATGCCGGTGATGCGGCCGAAATTCTGGCCCAGGTAATTGTCCGAACGCAGTTGATGGATGACCCCATCGGGGTCCTTCACCAGCCCGGTCACGTCGGTGCTGAAGCCCAGCGTGCCGACCATGTCCAGGGCGTCGAGCGGAAACGCTTCCAGCGCCTCGCGCGCGCGATCGACGTCCGGCCGTGGTCCCTGCTGGGTGGTGACTTCCTCCTCCACGCTGGGCGTGAACGGATCGCGCATGGACTGTGCGCCGTACTCGAAGACCTCGAAGGTCTTCATGACCGGCAGCGGCTCCAGCGGCGCGCCTTTCATCACCTTGATCTCGTCGATCTTGACCTGCAGATCGCCGGTGCCGCGCGAACAGCCAGCGATTGCCAGACTCAGGGCCGCAATGGCCAGCAGTCGGAGCAGGCTGGCCGGGTTCGAATGGATAGCGGGAGTCGACATCTCACTGGCTCCCGGTCGGCGGAGCATTCGCTGCGGCAACTTCCGCCGCTTCGTCTTCGTCGACGTAGCGATATGTACGAACCGTGCCCTCGAGCACCAGGTTGCCGGCTCCGCCCACCGATCCGCGCGCATTGGTGCTGCGACCGGCGGCGGCTTCCTGCGGCTTGAGCGAGATGTCGTGCATGGTCAGGATCACCACCCGCGGCAACGAGGCCACGCCGCTGACGAACGACCCGAACTGATGGTAGGTGCCCACCATGCGCAGGCTGATCGGCTTCTCGGCGTAGAACTCCTTGACGATTTCCGGGCCCGGCTCGAATTTCTGGTTGTCGATGCCGGTCGACAGCGCGGTCTGCGAGATATCCACCAGCAGGTCGGCCATTTCGGTCTTGCTGGGCAGCTGGCGCAACATCTGGCGCAGCAGTTCCTTCATCTCATCGAGCTGCTTCTTCAGCTCCGGCAGGTTGACCACCTTGCCCTGCTTGAAGCGGAACTGGTCGACAAGCTCGGTTTCCTTGGCCTCGTGTCCGGCCAGCGCTTCGCGCTTGGGCTGAACATAGAACCACCAGCCGGCACCGAGGATCAGCACGAACACCAGCGATGCAATGATCGCCTTGACCGGCGTCGGCCATGAGCCCATGCGCTGGAAGTCCAGATCCTTGAGGTCGAATTCGCTCAGTTTCATCGCGCGGCCCCCCCCGGTGCTCCAGCCAGCGCGGGCTCGGCGCCGTCGAGTCCGGTCTCCTCACCCTCGATCTTGGGGCGTTTGAGCGCGACGCGCAGGATGAACACATAGCGGTTGCGCTTGTCGGTGCCCTTGGCCTCGACGCTCTGCAGGTCGGGATTACCCAGCCACTGCGAACCCTCGAGCTTGCGCATGTACTCGGACACCCGCGCGTTGGACTCGGCCGACCCTTCCATGGTCAGGGTGTCGCCGGCCTGCTTGATCGAGGCCAGCCGTACGCCTTCCGGCAGCGTGCGCACCAGTTCGTCGAACAGGTGCACCATCACCGAGCGGCTCGACTGCAACTGTTCAATGATCTGCTTGCGCGACAGCAGGCGCGAGCGCTCCTTCTCGAACTCTTCGACTTCCTTGATCTTGAGATCGACGGCGGCGATTTCGGTCTCCAGCAGCTGATTGCGCGCCAGCTGGCCATCGATCAGGCGGCCGTACTGGAACACGATCAGAAGCACCGCCAGTACCGCTCCGAACGCGGTCGCGAACAGTACCGTCTGCGCTTCCCGATTGCGCAGCTTGCGGCGCTCTTCGCGCCACGGGAGCAGGTTGATTCTGGCCATCAGTCGAAGCTCCGCAGTGCCATCCCGCAGGCGATCATCAGGGCCGGCGCGTCCTGCTGCAGCGTCTGCGCCTGGACCCGCGGCGACAGCGCCATGCCGGCCAGCGGGTTGGCCACGATCGCCGGCACGCCGAGCTGCTCCTCGACCATCTCGGCGATGCCGGAGATCGAAGCGCAGCCGCCGGCCAGCACCACCTGGTCGACCTTGGTGTACTCGGAGCCTGCGAAAAAGAACTGCAGCAGGCGGCTGATCTGCTGGACCATCGCCTCCTTGAACGGCTCCAGCACTTCGATCTCGTAACTTTCCGGCAGGCCGCCCTGACGCTTGGCAAGGCCTGCCTCTTCGTACGACAGGCCGTAGCGGCGCATCACCTCATCGGTGAGCTGCTTGCCGCCGAAGACCTGCTCGCGGGTGTAGATGGTGCGCTGGTTCTTGAGCACGATCAGGGTGGTCATGGTCGCGCCGATGTCGACCACCGCCACCGTGGCGTCCTTGGGCACCGACAGCTGGTCGGCGACCAGCTTGTAGGCGTTCTCCATCGCAAAGGCTTCGACGTCGACGACTTTCGCGGAAAGCCCGCCGATGTCGAGCGCTGCGACCCGCACGTCCACGTTCTCCGTCCGCGAGGCGGCGAGGAGCACGTTCATCATGTCGGGATTGTCCTTGACCGGACCGATCACCTCGAAGTCGAGGCTGACCTCCTCCAGCGGGTAGGGGATGTACTGGTTGGCCTCGCCCTGGATCTGGCTTTCGAGGTCGTCTTCGGACAGGTCGGCGGGCATCGGGATCACCTTGGTGATCACCGCCGAGCCGGCGACGGCCGCAGCGGCGGCCCGGGTGCGGGCGCCAGAGCGGGCGAATGCCCGCTTGATCGCCTCACCGACCGCCTCGACCTCGACGATATTCTTTTCCACCACCGCGTTGGGTGGCAGAGGCTCGACGGCATAGTGCTCCACCCGGTAGCGACCACCGGACTGGGTCAGCTGCAGGAGCTTGACGGCTGTCGAGCTGATGTCCACCCCGATCAGGGGCGGTGTATTCGTGCTGAGCAGGGCCACACTTTTTCCCCTTCCCACGGGCTCTTACGAGCCAAAGATGCGCCACTACATTAAATCCAAAAGTTAACCACTTGGCAACGGGCACGTTATTGGCTGCCCAGGACCCCCCGTGAAACCCCACCGGGCCGCGGGCCTGCAACCCGCCCGGGAATGGCCATCCCGGGGGCGGAGGATGCGTTCTCGTCCCGATCTATACTGTGCGGCCGGCCGCGTTTTCGGCGGCTCACCCCACCTCTTCGAACCCGTTTCCGATGCGCTGGATCCGCCGAATCATCAAGTGGGGGCTCATTTTCGCCCTGGTTGGGGTGGTCCTGACAGCTGCCGCGATCGGCACGGCCTATTGGCTGATCGCGCCGCGCCTGCCCAATGTGGCCGAGATTCGTGACATTCGTTTGCAGGTGCCGATGCGGGTACACAGCGCCGACGGCAAGCTGATAGCGGTGTTCGGCGAGACCCGGCGGACCCCCGTCGCGGTCGAAGCGGTCCCCGAGAAGGTCCGCCAGGCCTTCATCGCGATCGAGGATGCGCGCTTCTACGAGCATCCGGGCATCGACCTGGTCGGCATCGCCCGCGCGGTGTGGCTGCTGGCCAGCACCGACCGGGAACGGGTGCCGGGGGGCAGCACCATCACCCAGCAGGTGGCGCGCGGCTTCTTCCTCAGCGCCGAATACTCGTTCACCCGCAAGCTGACCGAAATCTTCCTTGCGTTGAAGATGGAGCAGGAGCTGTCCAAGGACGAGATCCTGGAGCTTTACCTGAACAAGATCTTCTTCGGTTATCGCGCCTACGGCGTGGCAGCGGCAGCCGATTTCTACTACGGCAAGACGCTCGACCAGTTGACGCTGGGCGAAGCGGCGATGCTGGCGGCGATCCCCAAGTTCCCCAGCAGCGGCAACCCGGTGAACAATCCGCCGCGCGCACTGCAGCGGCGCAACTATGTACTGCAGCGCATGCTGGAGGAGGGCTTCATCACGGCCGATCGGCATGCCGGAGCAGTCGCGGTGGCAGACACCGCGATGCCGCACGAGCCGCCGATCGAAGTCGAGGCGCCGTTCCTGGCCGAGATGGTGCGCCTGTTCGCGGTCGAGAAGCTCGGCACCGAGGCACTCGACGCGGGCTATGTGGTGCACACCAGCATCGACTCGCGCCTGCAGGAGGGCGCCAACCGCGCGGTGCGCGATGCGCTGGCCGCCTACGACCGCCGCCACGGCTGGCACGGCACCGAAGCGCGCCTCGAACTGGCCGCAGGCAGCGGTCCGCCGCAATGGGATCAGCAATTGGCCGGTTTCCGCCCGCTGGCGGGCCTCATCCCCGGACTGGTGACGGTGGTGTCCGACGACGCGGCCGAGATCTACCTGTTCGATCGACAGACCATCGAACTGCCGCTGGCCGACCTGGCGTGGGCGCGGCCGTACATCAACGAAAACTCGCGCGGCCCGGCACCGGGCAAAGCCTCCGATCTGCTCGCGCGCGGCGATGTGGTGCGCCTGATGCGTGGCGCCGAGGGCGGCTGGACCCTTACCCAGCTACCGCGCGCGCAAGCCGCGCTCCTCGCCCTGTCGCCTGAGGACGGGGCGATCCAGGCTCTGGTCGGTGGCTTCAGCTTCGGGCTGTCGAAGTTCAACCGCGCGACCCAGAGCAATCGCCAGCCGGGCTCGAGTTTCAAGCCGTTCGTGTACTCGGCTGCGTTCGAGCGCGGGTTCACGGCCGCCAGCATCGTCAATGACGCACCGCTGGTGTTCCCCGATCCCTCGCGTCCGGACGGCATGTGGAGGCCATCCAACGACGACGACAAGTTCGAGGGTCCGATGCGACTGCGCGAAGCGATGGTGAAGTCGCGCAATCTGGTGTCGGTGCGCATCCTCGACGCGATCGGCATCCGCTTTGCGCGCGAGTACATCGGTCGCTTCGGGTTTACGCCCGAAGCACTGCCGGAA
>Ga0163144_10008304_pt1 | contig 22488 bp, 10 predicted proteins | sample OliLak19BULKMAT1_FD_123175 | JGI IMG/M metagenome (GOLD analysis project Ga0163144, IMG submission 123175) | Freshwater microbial mat bacterial communities from Lake Vanda, McMurdo Dry Valleys, Antarctica - Oligotrophic Lake LV.19.BULKMAT1 | ecosystem: Environmental > Aquatic > Freshwater >...
CGAATCGCACCGGAGCATACCTCATCGTGTCCACCAAACAGTGTCCTGTGCGTAGGTGCAAGCGCCAAACTTCCCCCACGACGCGTGGTGCTGCTGGACGGAGCCATAACCAGCCCGTCGGTGAGACGGTAACGGCTCGGATTCGAGCTAAGAATCGCGTTTTCATTTCACCGACGGGAACACCAAGGCGCACATACTCGTCGGCGGACGGTTCTTTCGCGAAGACGTCGGGCAACGGAGCCAACACCGTATCGCGCAGACGACTTCGCAAATCAATCACGATGAGTCTGTTGGTATGCCCGTCACATACGACGGCGCAATCGCCGGTGATATCCCAAACCACCGCCGCCTCAGCCGCGAGGCGCAGAGGGAACCCGCGGGAAGTTCTCGGCCACGGAAGTGTAGGGAAACGTTCGGCCGCGTCTTCGTCGAACGGTCGATCACTGAGTGACAGCAGCTCAAGCCGCCCGGGTGCGTCGGAGTCTTCATCACGGCCGGGGGGCGGTTCACGCCAACGATGATTCCGCTTGAACTCCACCGTATCGCGCTGGTCTGCCGTATGCCGCTGCGCACGGACAGCGGAATTGCCCAGTCCCCGATTGGTCGACCGCTGGCCCAAAGGTGAATCTGCCGGCCATCAAAGGCCGCGATGGTGTCATTTCGCGCGTCGATCCAAAATACTGGCGGCGTGCGCAATCCTTCGGATTGCGCGTAGCCAAGAAACTCCTGAGGTCCGTTGCCCGTGCGCCCCAATCTCCCGACTACAGCGCGCGTTGTCGTGTCAAACAGTGAGATGAATCCTGATCGCAGGTCCAGGCCTGCGACGACCGATTGGGAGACGGCAATTCCAGACGACGGTTCAAAATCGTCAGGGAACGGTATCGTTGCGATACGGAGACTCTCAAGCGCGCCTGTAGCATCCGCGAAACAGGCGGAGTGACGCGTGCTCGCGACAGCACGTTCCCCGCGACAGGCAACAAGCAACAGGACAAAAAAGCCAAACATGAATGCGAGATCACAAGCCTCTATCTCTCAAGGTTGGCACGATGACATTGCACCACGGAATGCCGAGAACGGCGTTCCGCAGCGCAACGCCACGCATCCAGCGGGGATCAGCAGTGGACCACGCTAGCGTCACCCCACGGGGGTGAAAGGACGCCTTCCTGCTCGCCTTCCCAGAAGTAACTCGTGCAGCAATAGGTCTGGCTGCAGACAGTGCACCAGACTTCCCTAGGATCCTCCTGTGGCGCACACGCAGCCGCGAGGGGCGAAGTGACCAGTGATACGAGGGCGGCAGCAACCGCAGGGAGCATGAGGAGTTTCCGAGTCATACGCGAATTCTCCTAGCACAGAATGGTGCTTCGAGGCACACCCGAGTGACAATACAGGATTCATTTCCCGGACGAGTCGCCGCCAATCGGCGACAGCGAGACGCTACAACCGCGCCCACCAAACACCAAGGTTTCGGCCGCCGCATCAATCACGTGAGAGCTACTAGCGCGGAAGTGTTCGGACATTCGGCGATGTCTGCTGGTCCACGAGCCACATTCCCCCCTATCGCTGAATTGGCACGGCGCGAATGATTTCGGTTGCACGATCCTGCGAAGCGCTCTTATCCTCTTTCTTGTGCTCGTGTCATGAGTCACGCGAGATCTGTGTCGACAGACGATCCACCGGAGTACTTCCCGACTAGGGCGTCGTCTCCGACCACCAGCGGAATTGGACAATGAAGCACGCTCACGTACATCCTCGGTCGCAACGTATTGTGTCAGCGTTTTCCTCATCGGTCGCCTTGGCAGCAATGCTTTGCGCCTCCGCCTGCACTAAAACCGACGCCGCCACCACCCGCTCCTCCGCCGACTCCACCGTTGCCGCCGCCCTCGCCGACTCCGCCCCCTCCTCCACGCTCGCCCTCCCCGTCGTCGCCGAACCTGCGCGCGACGCGGACCTCATTCTGCGCGTCACCACCACCGGCCAGGTCCGCTCCGACGCGGCCGTAAAACTCCGCGCCGATGTCGCCGGTCGCGTCGCCACCGTACGCGTGCGCCCCGGTACGCGCGTGTCCAAAGGCGACGTGCTGCTGACGCTCGATCCGTATCCGTTCGAGCTCGCCGTGCGCGAAGCGAAAGCCACCGCCGACGAAGCGGAGCAGCGCTATCTCGAGAGCTACGTCCCCGAGTCGCTCGTGACCGGTCGCGGTCCCACCCCCGCGCAACGCAAAGCCCTCATGAACAAAGCCGGGCTCACCGGCGCGCAACTCAAACTCGAACGAGCCAGGTTCGAGCAGGCGCGCGCGAACGTCACGAGCCCGCTGGACGGCACCATCGACGCGATCGAGGTCGCCGCCGGCGAAAGCATCGGCAGCGGCACGCCGCTGCTCACCGTGGTCGACACGCGTCACCTCCGCATCGAGGCGCAGGTGCTTGAACACGACTTGCCCTTGGTGCGCGTGGGTGGTGACGCGCGCATTACGAGCGCCGGTGCACCAGGTCGCGAAATCCGCGGTCGCATTGATGCGGTGCTGCCCCTCGTGGATTCGGTCACCCGCGCCGGCCGCGCCATCGTGCGCGTCGTGGGCGATGGCACCCTCAAGCCGGGCATGTACGCCGACGTGCAGCTCGAAGCGGCCCGCTTGCCCGCACGCCGACTGGTGCCCGCGCGCGCGGTCATCGAACGCGATGGCCGACCGCTCGTGTTCGTGGTCAAGGACGGTCGCGCGCAGTGGACCTACATCCTCCCGGGGCGCAGCAACGGACAGGACACGGAGGTCCTCCCCGACTCGTCGTCCGGGCAGATTCCGGTCAACGCGGGCGACATCGTCATCGTGGACGGCCACCTCACGCTCACCCACGACGCGCCGGTCAAGGTCGCACCGCCACGCGAACCGCCAGCCGGCGCACCCTCACGCAGCGGCACCACTCGGCGACCGTGATGCAGCACGTCGCATACCGCTGACCTAACGCGCCCGTGTCACTCGCTGCCTACGCCGTCAAACGACCGGTCGCCACGGTCGCCGCCATCCTCGCCGTCGTGCTGCTTGGATCGGTGTCGCTGTCGCGCCTGCCGGTCTCGCTGCTCCCCGACGTCTCGCTGCCGGTGCTCACGGTGCGCACGGTCTACCCGGGCGCCGCGTCCCCCGAAGTCTCGCGCTTTGTCGCCGAACCGATCGAAGCAGCCATCGCCGCCACACCGAGGCTGGTCGAACTGCGCTCCGTCAGCCGCAATGGCGAAGTCACCACCACCGCACGCTTCGGCTGGGGCACCGACATGCGCGGCACCGTGCTCACCGTACGCGAACGACTCGACGCCGCGCGCGGTCAACTCCCCGAACGCGCACAACGCCCCACCCTCCTCACAAGCGATCCGGGTGAGCGACCGATCGCGGTCCTCGCCCTGCGCAGCGACTCCGTGTCCGGTGCGGATCTGCGCGCCCTCGCCCGCACCGCCTCCGACGTCCACGCACGTCGACTCGAACAGATCGAAGGAGTCGCCAGCGTCGCGGTCGTCGGCGCACCACACGACGAAGTCCGCGTCGACCTCGATCCGGAACGACTGCGCGCACTCGACCTCACACCGGAAGACGTCGCCCAGGCCATCCGCACCGAGAACGCGAACGGTGCCAGCGGCACGATCCGACGCGGACAGTTCCGCTTCTCGGTCCGCGCCCTCACCGAGTTCCGCTCGCCCAACGAAATCCTCGCCACACCACTGGGCCGCCCGGGCTCGGGCGTCACCCTGCGCGACGTCGGAACGGTCGCGTTAGGCCTCGCCGATCCGCTCACACTCACCACACTCGACGGCGCCACCGCCATCGGTCTGGTGGTCTACAAAGACGCGGGCTCCAACACGGTCGCGGTCACGCGCCGCATGACGGACGCGATCTCGCAACTCGAACGCGAGTTCCAAGGCATCGGCATCACGGTGGTCGCCGCGCAAGCGGACTTCGTCGTCGACGCCCTCAGCAACCTGGGCCAGGAAATCGTCGCGGGCGGTATCCTCTCGCTGCTCGTCATCCTCCTCTTCCTCCGCGATTGGCGCACCTCGCTCGCCATCGCGGCAGTAGTTCCGCTCTCGGTGCTCATCGCGCTGGTGGCCCTGCAGTTTCTCGACGTCTCCATCAATGTCCTCTCGCTCGGCGGGCTGGCACTCGGCACCGGCCTCCTCGTGGACACGGCCATCGTGGTCGCCGAATCCATCGGACGACGACGTGATGAAGGCATGCCCCTCCGCGATGCGGCGATCACGGGCACCAACGAAGTCTCCGCCCCGCTCTTCGCCGGCACCCTCACCACGGTGCTCGTCTTCGGACCGATCATCTTCGTGCGCGGTCTCGCCGCCGCGCTCTTTCGCGATCTGTCGCTGAGCGTCGTGACCACGGTGGCGGCGTCGCTCCTGCTGGCGCTCACACTCATGCCGGTCATCATCGTCGGACGTCGATCACGCGTGCGCCACGAATCGCAGGGCAAACACCTGAGAAGCAGCGCCCAGTCGACATCGCGCGTTGGAACGATGCTCGACCGATGGGGCGCGTCACTCACCCACGCCTACGAACGCGGCGTTACCTGGTCGCTGCGCAACACGGGCACGGTGTTCGCCTTGGCCGCGGTCGCGATGCTCGTCACCGGGGTGCTGGTCTGGCGCCTGCCCAAGGAAATCCTCCCACGCGTGGACGAAGGCGTGCTGGTGGCGCAGCTGCAATTGCCCCAAGGCACGAGCATCAACGCGACGTCCACGCAAACGGAGCGACTCTCGAACGCCGCCCGCACCTTGGGCGCGCGTGGCATCTATGCACGCATCGGCAAAGCCACCGACGAGGAGATCCTCGCCGGTGCCGACCCCGGCTCGAGTGCGACGGCACAGCTCATAGTGCCGGTGCCCGACGACGCGAGTGCCGCCGACTTCGCACAGCGACTGCGCTCCGCGGTGCCTGATCTGGCGAATGGTGCGTTGGCCATCGATCTCGCCGGACAGTCGGAGTTCGGCTCGCTGATCGGTCGCGAAGGTCGACTGGTGCGCGTGGAGCTCTCCGCGCCCAATGCGACGCAGTCGCAGCAATGGGCCGATTCGGTACGCGCCGCCATGCGCACGTTGCCAACCCTCTCAGATGTGCGCAGTGCCTACGCCGAAACGCAGCCGATCGTCGAGATCTCCCTCGAACGCGCGCGCATGGCGGAGCGCGGCATCGCCCCGCAACTGGTGGCCAGTGCGCTGGCCGGTGCACTCGGCGGCGTCAGTGCGAGCGAACTGCGCGAGACTGATCGCCGCACCCCCATCACGGTGCGCTACGTCGGCGCGCGCAACGAGGAGTTGGAGACGGCACTGCGCACACCTATTCGTGGCGTTCCACTGGGGCAGTTGGTGCGCGTGAATGAAACACGAGCGCCGCTCGAGGTCGTGCGCGTTGGGCAGCGCCCCGTCACCATCATCGAGGGCATCGTCGAATCGGGCGGTACGGCACGCGCAAACGATGAGGTGACAGAACGCATGCGCGCGTTCGCGCTGCCGCCTGGCGTGACATGGCAGGTGGCCGGTGCCGACGCCGAACGCGCGCGTACCAGCAGCGAACTCACGCTCGTGCTGGTGCTGGCTGCGCTACTCATGTTTCTGGTGCTGGCCGGCGAGTTCGCCAGCTTCTCGATTCCGTTCGTGGTCATGCTGACGGTGCCGCTCGCTGGTGCGGGCGCCGTCATCCTGCTCTGGCTCACCGGACAGTCGCTCAACGCCGTCTCGCTCATCGGCATCGTGGTGATGATCGGCATGGCGGACAACGAAGCGGTAGTGAAGCTCGACGCCATTCGGAAGTTTCGGGAAGACGGGCACTCGGTGGACGATGCCGTGCGGCTTGGCGGGGCGCAGCGATTGCGCGCGATCGCGATGACGAGCATCACGACGGTGACAGGCGTCTTGCCGCTGCTCTTCGGATTCGGCAGCGGTGGCGCGCTCTATCGACCGCTGGCCGCAGGCATCATCGGCGGGTCGGTGAGCGCGCTGGCAGTGACGTTCTTCCTCCTGCCCGCAGCGTACGCCGTGCTCGAACGTCGCACCGAAGCGCGAGCGGTGCGACGACTGGCGCGCGTACAGTCCGTCGCCGCGTGAGGCGACCACGTGATCATTGCCCCACGTGAGCGAGTCGCGTTCGTATCGATCTCGTCGGAAGCGCGCGCTGCCGTCGTGAGACGCGTGCAATGATCGGCTTCGCCACTCGCCGACCGGCCGTGGTATGGGCCGCCTGTGTCGCACTGTTGGCGGCGGGCGCCATCGCGTTTTCACGCCTCCCACTCGCCACGCGCACCACGGTCGAATTGCCACGGCTGCAGGTGAGCGCAGGCATGCCAGGCTCGGCGCCCGAAGTCATCGAGACGTACCTCACGTCGCCGTTGGAGGCGGCGGTGCAGGGCGTCCGCGGTGTGCGTCGCGTGAACAGCAATTCCTATGACGACTTCGCCTCGCTCACGGTGGAGCTGGACGCGCGCGCTGACGTACAGATGACGCGACTCGCGATACTCGAACGCATCGAGCTGCTGCGCGCCGACCTGCCGCCTGGCACGTTCGGGCCATACGTGGCCAACTACGTACCGGAGGGGCTCGAGGAAGCGCCGCTCCTTTCACTCACCGTCTTCGGACCGTACACCGCCGGTGCACTGCAACGCGTGCTCGACGAACGCGTCAGCCCGCGTCTGAGCGCGGTGCCGGGCGTCGCCGGTGCGCAGGTACGTGGTGGCACCACGCTTGGCGTGTCCGTCACCTACGATCCCGCCTTGCTCCGACGCATCGGCGTCTCTGCCGACGCGCTCCGCCAAGCGCTGGGCGGTGCGCGCATCGTGCAGGCACTCGGCGTTCAGCAGCACGGTGCCGGCGCAGGTAGCGGAACCGTGCGCAACGTCGTGCTACGCGACGCACCTGGTGCGCTGAGCGATCTCGCCACACTGCCCGTGCGCGGTGCCGGTGCGCGCGTCTTTCAGCTTGGCGAGCTGGCCACCATCCGCGCCGACGAGGATGCGCGCGGCAGCTTCTATCGCGTGGATGGTCGGCCGGCCGTGTCGATGGATATTACGCGACACCCTGGCGCCGATGCCATTCGCACGGCGGAGCTGTTGCGGGCCGCGATTCGCGAGATCGAACCGACCCTGCCGCTTGCCGTCACACTGCGCATCAGCAATGACGAAAGCGAAGAGCTGTCGCGCGAACTCGCCGACCTCACGCGCCGAGGCGCGCTCGCGTTCGGCGCGGTGCTGCTGGTGCTGGTGGCCATGCTGCGACGGTGGCGCGCGGTGGCGCTGGTCATGGGCAGCACGTTGGTGGCCGTCGCCGCAACAGCGCTCTCGCTTTACCTGCTGCGCATTCCTGCCAATCTGCTCACGCTGGCCGGCTTGGGCATGGGGGTCGGCGTGCTGGTGCAGAACGCTTTGGTGGTGGTGCAGCGATTGGCGTTGGCGCCCGACACGCCCGCCGGTCGGGCGAGCGCGACCCGACAGATCGCGCCCGCTGTGTTGGGCAGCACGCTGGCGACGGCGGTGGTGCTTTTCCCATTTCTCTACCTGCAGGGGAATGCGCGCGCGGCGTTCGTACCGTTCGCAGCCGCGTTCGTGCTCGCCCTCGCGTGGAGCGTCGTCACCGCGCTGTTGGTGGTGCCGGCCATCGGCCAGGGCGCCGGTGTGCGGCAGCGATCGTGGCCACGTCTGCGGCGACTATACGCGGCCGTTCTATCGCGTTTGCTGCGCTGGCGTGCCGTCACCATCGTGGCGACGGTCGGCGTACTGGCCGTGCTCACGTGGGGCTTCGTCACCAAAGTGCCGCGTTCGTCGTTCGGGGGCTTTGGCGAACGGCGCACCACGCTCTCCGTCAGTCTCTCATTTCCGCGCGGCTCCGAACCCGAGTCGCTGGACGACGGCATTCGCGAGTTCGAACAGCTCGTCGTGGGGCGACCGGAGGTCGAGCAGGTGCGATCAATCTCGCGTGGCAGCACGGCCGCGCAGATGCTGGTCACGTTCACCCGACGCGGCGGTGTCACATCGGTGCCACTCGAATTGCAGGAACTGCTCACACAACGCGCCGTGCTCATTGGTGGTGCGAGCATCGCGGTCTACGGCGAAGGGCCGGGCTTTTCCTCCGGTGGTTTGGGGGGAAGCATGTCGTCATTTCGACTGCGCGTGCGTGGCTTTGCCTACGACGGTGTGGGGCGCGTGGCCGCCGATCTCAAGGCGCGGCTCGAACGCATTCCGCGCGTGCGCGATGTGCGCATCATGGCGGGCGGCACCTTCAGCGGACAACGCGGCGTCGAGGCGACCATCGCGCCGGATCGCGCTGCCCTCGCACGATTCGGTGTGAGCGCTCAGCAGTTCGGCTACGCCATCGCGCGTGAGATCCGCGGGCCGGCAGGCACACAGCGACTCGAGATCGATGGCGACGAAATGCCGGTCACCCTCAAGTCCGTCGGCGCGCGCGACCGCTCGATTGACGATCTACAGAACGCGCTGGTGCCGTCACCCTCCGGCGCGCCGGTACGCGTGGGTGACCTGGCCTTGGTCAGTGAGCGCGAGGCGCTGAGCACGATTCTGCGCGAAGATCAGCAGTACGTGCTGCAGGTGAGCTACGACTTTCGCGGCCCCGCCAAGCTCGCCAATCGCACGCACACCGCGTTCATGAAATCGCTCAGCGCACCGGCCGGCTACACCATCGCCGACCTCAGCGCAGGCATGGATTTCGAACGCGACGAGAGCGAGCAAGGGCTGTGGCTCGTCTTCGCCATCGGTATTGCGCTCGTACTCCTCGCCGTCGCACTCGTCTTCGACTCCGTGTGGGGCTCAGCGATGGTCTTTCTCAGCCTGCCACTATCGCTCGCTGGCGTTTCTGCCGCGTTCTGGGCAACAGGCACCGCCTTCACGCGTGAAGCCGCCGTCGGTGTCATCCTCGTGGTCGGACTCGCCGTCAATCACGCCATCCTGATGGTCGACGCCGCGCTGCACAAACGCATCGCCAAACGCGACGACGATTTCGCGCACCCAAAACGCTCCAGCGCCCTCGACGCCGGTGAAGTGCTGCGTGCGATGCTCGATCGATCCGGCATGATCGTCTTCGTTACCCTCGCCAGTCTCGCGTCACTCGCGCCGCTCTCGATCGGCACCGATGCAACGCGACTCTTCGGCGCCATCGCACTCGCGACCGCTGGTGGAACGATTGCGGGGACGCTCGGCGTGTTGTTCGTACTGCCGGCGTTACTCGTCGGGCGACGGAGCGGAGGCCGACATCAAAAACTGACTATCACGGATACGAACCGATGAACGGCAAGGATCTCGTGGATACGACAACACCCAACAAAGAAAAGCAGTTGCCGTATCCGTGAAAATCATAGCACTTGATCTGTTTCTATCCGTGATAGTCAGTTTCAATGCCAGCCACTTTTCCGATCCGTCACCCAGGGTGCTTCTTCAGCAACGATTCATGCTTCGCCGAGTCGATGTTGCGCCCGCTCACGAGCAGTACCACGGGCCCCTGCACGTTGGCAATCTTGCCATGCCGCAATGCCGCCACCGTGACCGCGCCGGCGCCTTCAATACGCAATCCGTCCGTGCGCCAGAGCCACGCGATCGTCTCACCCAGCTCCTCTTCGGTCACCAGCACCATCTCGTCGGCGCAGTACTGTCCGATGTGCAGCCCGTCCTCGTCGATGAGTCCTGCAAGTCCGTCGGCCAGCGTCGGCGTCGAGGGAATCGGCACCACGTGTCCGGCCGCGACGCTCTTGGTCATCGCTGCTGTTGCAACGCTCTGCGCGCCGATGATGCGCACAGCAGGCGCCAGTTCACGCAGCACGACACCCATGCCGCCCAGTAGTCCACCGCCGCCTGTGCAAATGACAACGGTACGCATCGCCGGGCATTGCTCGAGCAGCTCGAGTGCGACGGTGCCCTGTCCCGCCAGCAGGTCTACGCCAAGACACGGGTTGATGTAGCGCACGCCGTGCTGTTTGCCATGTGCGATCGCGACCACCATCGCTGCATCGTAGTCTGGCTGTTCATCGTTGACGCGTGTGCCGAGTGCGGCAATGCCGTCCTTCTTCACCTGAGGCGCATTGCTTGGCACGTAGAGCAACGCCGGCACACCGAACGCCTTCGCCGCGTACGCGACCCCAAGTCCGTGATTGCCGGCGCTCGAGGCAACGACCCCATTGGCGCGATCTTCCGGCGTCATGGAGGCCAGCACGTTGTACGCCCCGCGCACTTTGAACGAGCCGGTCGGATTCTCGAACTCGCACTTGTAGAACACGTCGATGCCGAGCGAGTCCGCGAGCGCGGCCGCGCGAATCAGGCGTGTGGGCTCGAGAACGTCGCGCAGTCGGTCGGCGGCACGACGGACGGCGTCGACGTCAGGCAGGATGCGGGGATCGCGCGCTGGTCTGGTCATGCCAGACAATCAACCAGTGTGGCGAAGCGGCGCAACATGGAGCGCCAACGCTCACCGGTGCCGACTCACGGCGACGCAGTTCCCGTGTGGCGCGAGATCACTTGGTGAATTGTGACGTTGCGCGACCACGGAGGGAGTCGTTGGTCCCATAGCAAACGTCGCGCGCACGCAAGCGCGGTGCGGCGCGACCACCCTCTGTGAACAACGCCATGCTGACCTTGACCATGCCGCGCCCTCTGGCACATCGGATTGCCAATATCACTGTCGCCACCATGCTCTTGTCGCTCGCAGCATGCTCCGCGGAGTCGTCGCTTGGATTGACCGAGCAAACGTCGGCCACCTCGGCGATTTCCTCACAATATCGCGGAGCTGCGTTCATTCTCGATGTCAGCACCGCGCGGCGGAGCGTGCGCGTGTCGGCCCCCACCTCCGGCATAGTGACTGGCGGCGCTTCGTCCATCAGCATCCCCGACCTGCGCGTCGGTCCTCAGCTCTCACTGTTGGGGTCGGACGCTATCGACGTCACGGCCAGCAACTACACGGCAGGAACGATCGGAGCCGCGTTGCCAGGCAAAGTGCTTGTCACGTTCGATCTGGCCGTCACCAACCGGCTCGTCGGGATTCGACTCGTCACGCCGACGTTCCCAACGCCGCCGAAAGCCGTCGCGGGTGTCCACGCGTTCCCGTTCGAGATTTCGGTTGTAACGACGTCGGGCGGTGTGAGCACGAGTGGGAACGAGATGCTTGTGGCATCACCTCGTTACGGTGCCGTGATCCCCAGCAATGACTGGAATGGCGAGCCGCACAACTTCTTCAATGATGTTGGGTGCAATGCCGCTGCAACCGACTGCTTCCGTTACGAGCCGTTTGGCGCCATCGCAGCGCTCGGTACGTCGGACGCGCGAAGGGTCGGCTTTGTTGTGGATCCGACCGTCGGTGACTTCCGCGTCAGAATCATTCTCGCCGCCGATCTTCAGCGCGTGCAATGAATGTTGCGCTGCGCTGCGCCCCACAAGTGACCACCTCTTGACCATTTCGGTGCACGACGGCCTGCCGCATCGTCACGTGTGAACAAAAACTTGGGCTCATCGCGAGAGAACTCCCTCCGCGCCAACGAGTGGAGCCCAATGATGATACCAGCCGCAGTTTCCAACGTATTCGGTGGTGCGACACTGTTCGTCCTGTTCGCTGCGGCGTCGCCGACGAAAGACCACGTTCGTTTCGCGAATGACAGCGAGTCGCGTGGCGGGCTCATCGACCGAAGTGCGCGATCGACTGCATCGCGAATCGTGCTTGGCACCGCGGGTGGCACGCTCCTGATCGAGGGCCCCACCGTGTGGCGGTCGGAGAGCACGTACGAGCTTGCCGGCCCGGTCATTGTCGCGGCGGGAGGTACGCTCACCATCCAGGCCGGCACCCGCGTCGAGGCACGCCCGGGCGCGTCACTCAACATCACCCGTGACGGACGTCTGATTGCCGACGGCACGCAGCTTCAACCGGTCGTGCTTTCATGTACGAGCGTGCCCAAATACGACGGCTGCTGGGAAGGGCTGACACTTCGTGGATTCGCCAGGCTGAACTACGGTCAGCCCGTCAGTCCAGCCGCTCGATCGACTGCTGCAGCGGGGTGTCTGCAGAGCGGAACGGGTGATGGCGCCTTTGGAGGGTGCGACGATGCGGACTCGAGCGGCGTTCTGCAGTACCTGCGAGTGGAGCACGCCTCGCGCGGAATCGAGTTGCTCGGAGTCGGTAGCGGCACACGGATCGACTATGTACAGGTCAATCGCAGCCGCAGCGATGGAATCGCAATTGTCGGCGGAGCCGTCGACCTGCGCCACGCTTTCCTGACCGCGAACGCTGGATACGGATTGTCTTGGCGGGCTGGATGGCGCGGCCGCGGACAGTTCATCAGCGTGCAGCAGGATGCAGCGCGAAACACCGGCGGGATGCTTGGCAGCAACGTTGGCCCGAGCCAGACCGTGCTCGTCGCCACGCCGCGATCGGCGCCGACGTTGTTCAACGTCACGATCGTTGCCCCCTCGAGCGCGGCCAATCCTTTCGACTTCCAGATTCCATCGGCCATCCATCTGATCGCCGGAACGGGCGGCGTCCTGCGCAACGTGCTCGTCTACGGCGCTTCGACCGGACTCGACGTCGATGACAACTATACCTGTCTCGACTTCTTCTCTTCACCGCCGGTGTCGCTCGCCAATGTTGTGATCGCGGGCACGACGCGCGTTGGGAGTCCGGACGATGACTCTCTGCTCTGCGGCAGCTACGCGTCACCGAATGTAGAAGCAGAGTGGTTGGCAGATCCGGCCAACGCCAGCGTGACCATCACCGACCCAACTGTGGTCGCCGCGATGGTGCGCAATGGCACCGACCTGAAACTCCCCGACCTTCGCCCAAGCTACAGCGTCGTGCCGGTCTCGATCCCGACCGCAACGCCCCCGACCGACGGCTTCTTTGATGTGGCAGCGACGTACGCGGGTGCATTGCCATCGACTTCCGCGTCGAGGAACGATATCCCATGGTATTCCGGCTGGACGGTTCCAGCACCGCTGCCACCCATTGCCGGTGCCGCCGCCGGTGTCGTTGCGTCATCGGTGACCGGCCCGTTCGCTGGCGCAGTCGTCAGCGCGAGCTTCGGCGCATCGGATACCACATCAACCTCAGGCGCATTCTCACTCGCGCTGCCGCCCGGCCAGCATGTGCTCACTACCACGTCGCTCCCGATCGCCTGCAGTGCGCCCCCGGTCAATGTGACGGTGGTGAGTGGTGCCACAGCAACGGCGAATATCAACGTTGCGTGCACGACGGTGAATGCGCTTGCCGCGGGCGCGGCGCACGCCTGCGCGCAGACTGGCGACGATCGCCTCCAGTGCTGGGGGCAGAACGACTATGGGATGGTCGGCGACGGAACCATCAACTCACCGCGGTTGCTTCCTGTGCTTTCCGGCGACAACCTGACCTTCGTTGCAGGGTCGCTGACCAGCGGGTACACGCACAGCTGCGCGCTGCGCGCGGGCGCCGCGCTGTGCTGGGGGTTGAACTTTTTCGGTGCCTTGGGGCTCGGAAGCACGGGTCTGGTGGCGACGACACCCGTGCCGGCCGGCAATACGGGAACGCCACTCTTCGTCGCCGTCAGCGCTGGCGGATACCATAGCTGCGCGTTGATGGGCACCGGGGAAGCGTGGTGCTGGGGATGGAACCAGGAAGGTCAGGTCGGGATCGCGAGCTCCGGTCCTGTTGTCACACCGACCGCCGTGAACGGGGGCACGCTCCGTTTCACGAAAATCGCCGCCGGCGAATCGCATACCTGCGCCCTGACTGCCGTCGGCACCGCGTACTGCTGGGGTGGCAACGGGCGCGGTGAGTTAGGAAGTGATCCAGCCGTCGTTGGGAGCAGCAGCGCTGTTCCCGTCGCCGTGCCAGGCGGGTTGTCCTTTGCCTCGATCGATGCCGGAACGCTGCATACCTGCGGCATCACAACCGCTGGCGAGGCCTACTGCTGGGGATCGCGCGACTACGGGCAGCTTGGCGACGGCTCGGTGACTGGAATGTCGAATGGGCCGGTCGCCGTCAGCACCACCGAACGCTTTTCGCAGCTCTCGGCGGGCGCCTACACCACATGCGCGGTGACAACGACGCAACAGTTGCGTTGCTGGGGCGCTGGTGCAAGCGGCGCGCTCGGCGACGGTACCCAAGTCACGCGTCGCGCGCTTCCCGCACCCGTATCAGGAAGTCTCTCCGCGAACGCGGTCACGGTGAACCTGTCGGAGACGGGCGCCGCCTTCGCCTGCGCGGTAACGCCGATCGGGGAAGCGTTCTGCTGGGGGGCCGGTGCGACGGGTCAGCTCGGAACGGGTCAGGCTGTCACTTCGTCCACCGTCCCCGTTCAAGTGCGAATTCGCGGGCCGTGATGTCGGCGTTGCGAAAGCAAGCAAGCAACACCGGACATGATCTGCAGTCGTACGCAAAAGCGCGCGCGGATCGGCGAGCTTTGAGACGGCTTGGTCAAGCAAGAGCTACAGTGCCGCAACGAATCGGTCGGTTGCCTCAACTTCCGTAGCGAGCACCCAACGGCTCGGACACATTGGTCGCAGATCTGGCTCTCCCCGCTTGCCAGCCACCGATGCGATCCTGACTCGTGCAACCTCGCCGTCCGACATGAGCGTTGCCGACGATACGCGTCTCCACCGGAATTCCGTGACGTGTCCAGCACTACGCGAACGCTCGCCTTGACCCTTGCCGTCGGTTTGGCGAGCGCGTCCCTGATTTCATGCAAAGACAACGTCGTCGAGCCGGTGGTGCCTCGCGTTGTCTCGCTAGAGGTGTTCCCGAGCCCGGCGAACGTGCGCGTTGCCGAAGACCTGGTGATGGTGGCGAGGATGGTCGCCGATTCCGGGGCGGATCGTGCCATCACGTGGCGCTCGTCCGATCCGCGCCGCGTGACCGTATCACAAACGGGCATTCTGACTGGCGTTTCCGTTGGTCCTGCGGTGATCACCATCGTTTCGGACGCCAACCCGAATGTGTCGAGTGTGGTCACCGTGACGGTTTCCCCACGGTACACCGGTATTCAGAGTATCTCGGCCGCGCCCTCGTCGCTCGTCCTGACTCCGGGCCAAACCCAAGGGGTGTCGGTCACCGTTGGTGCGGACCCGGGAATCAGTCGCGCCGTCACCTTCACCTCAGACAGCCCGGACATCGCGACCGTTTCGACGAGCGGTGTGGTGACCGGTGTCGCCGTCGGCTCCGCGCGCATCACGGCCCGTTCAATTGCCGACACAAGTGCATCGACGACGGTTCCGGTCACCGTGCGCGCACCCTCACCGGCGCGGGTCAGCATCCAATCCATAACGAGCCGCGGCACTGGGATCCCGGTCGATCTGCAGAACGTCAACGGCCAGATCGACGTCATCGTCAACATTGAGCCGGGAGAGAGCGCGCTGTCGCGTGTCGACCTGGTCATCAGCAATAATGGCCGCGACACGGTCGTCGCGTCTCAGCAGTTCAGCGCCGCGCAGTATCAGGCGCTGGCGGCGCGCATCGCGGAGCGCGAAGAGACGCCGTCCGCGATCGCGGCGCGCGCACACGTGACGGCGCAGACCGCGGCTTCGCAGGCGATGATCGTCCAGAGTTTCCGCAGCGACGCATTCAACTCGGCCACCGGCGTCGTGGCGTTCAGGAACTCTCCAATCACGATCAAGGTGATCGCGGTCGATGCGTCGACCACCGGGAATACGCTGCAATCGGCCTTCAGCACGGTAACCGCCCAGCTGAACAATCTGGACGGTTTCCTGACCGAGGTACGGGCGCTCGCTACCACCGGTATCGCGTCTGCGCTGGATGCGAACGGACGTCGATGGCTGCAGGCCGGCCGTGGACTTGCTTTCACCACAACCCCGGTCTTGTACTCGGGTCGCGCGTTGGGTGCCCGTACGATCTCATTTCCGGGCGGGGCACCCGTCGTCTCTGTCAACTCGACGAAGTCAGGAGTGTCCGTGGACACGCTCCTGCTGCCCGCGCTGTACGTGACGTCCACCACCGGCCTTGGCTACGTGGTCGGCGACCTGCCGGCTATCGCTGCGTCGGACGTTTCTGGAAACGCGATCCCGCTGGTGCTGCCGGTCGCCAACGGCAGCGGCGGCGGAGGCGGCATCATGAACGTGCAGCCCACGTTCACCGTTGGCACCAGACTCGAAGGTATCCGCGTCGACAACGCCCCACCTCCGGCGCCGACGCTTGTCATCTCGTCGTCCCGGAACAACTCCAACAACTGGATCAACGGCGCATACGAGTTCGCCTCTGGCCTGAGTGGCTTGGCACCCGATCAGGGCGTGGGTCTCCGCGGCGCGCAGGCCTCACCAAACGTCACCTCGACCGGCCTCACATTTCAGGCCGTGAGCGGCGCGTTGACCGATACGACGGAAGTCACGCTCGGGTCCCAGCTTCCGCCTTCCAACACGAATTCCGAGTACACGGTCATTGCCAGTTTCGCCGACCGGCTTGGCAATGCCCGAGTCGTTCCGTTGACTGGCGCGGGCGTACATCCGGGTAGTCGTTTTGGCGTCGATCTGGTGCCGCCAACGCTGCGATACGCGTCGGGTTCGGTTGCCGGCAAGACGCTTGTCTCCACGAACTCGGACTCGGTATTCACGAACGCGCTGGGAACGCTTGGCGTTCTCGTGTTTGCGGTGGATGCCATCGACGACCGTGCCGGGCTTCAGGACGGCCGAGTCGGACTCGTGATCACGCGATACTCGCAGCCGACAACCTCCGGCACATTCCGCGGAACAACCACCTGCGTGCTCGGGACCCTGACCACGACAGGCTCGGGGAGCGCGGCGAGCACCGTCTGCGCGCCATCGTTCGTCTCATATCAGAGTGTGCTGCCCGACGAATTCCGCCAGGTGGCAACGAATGCGGACAACGGCACGGGCCTCGATGGCTATTTCATGTTCACTGGCACGGCGCAGGACCAGGCAGGGAATGTCAGCGCGCCGGTGACCAAGCAAATGCTCATCGACGGGGGCAGTGGCGCGGCGGCACCGCAGATGACCGGACTGGGCGTGTCTGGTGTGCTCAACGGCGGTCAGCCGGCGGCGTTCATTGCCCTCGCGACCGACAACGTTGAGCTCTGGCAGGGCGGGGTCATGGTCGAATATCCGAACCTCCCCAGTGTCAGCCAGATGCTCGCCTACGGTACGCCATTTTCCGGCGCCATCCCGATCGGCATTGCGTTCGACTCGCTGCTGACCGCGCCGATTGCCGGCACCCATCCGGCGTTCACGGTGCCGAGCTTCATTCGCGGGCTCGAAATGGTCGATGGCGCCGACGCACCAAAGGCGTATCCGACGGCCACCGCGAAACCGGTATCTGCAAACGCCTGGGTCAGCGATTTTGCCCAGGGTGGCGCGCCGTCCACACTGGCCGCCAACTCACGAATCCTCGCCGGATCGGTACAGTCCGCCGGCACGACGCCCGGCTTCCTCGCGGCCAACGCTACGCCAAGAGAGCTGCGGCTGTGGCGTCGATCGCCCAACAGCTCGTCGGTGCGATTTGAGGCGATCGGGCCGTCCGGACAGGTCGTCTCGCCGTTCGCACGTGTCATGCTCGCGCGCCTCGAGTCCAGTCTGCTTTCGGTGAATCCGACCGTGTGGCGCGTCATCAGCGAACTGACGACGCCGATCGGCAGTGACAATGGCCTGCGCCGAGCCTGGACGTACGACTTCGGCTTCCCGCCCGCCGGCACCTATGTCGCCATCGGTGTTTCCGCGTCAGGCGACGCCATCATCACACAGCTCGTCGTGTTCTAGCCGGACGCTGCGAGCGCGATGGCTGCACGCGTCGAGATCGCGGCATCGGGCTCCTGTTGTTCTTTGTTCGCAAGAGGATTTCCATGTCGTGTCGTGGTTCGCACTGGTGGTGCGCTTTGGCTGTGGTCCTCGTCGGCGCAAGCCTCGCACCCGTTTGGGATGCGCGCGCTCAAACGCCGCCTGCCGCGCCAGCGCCGCCGCCATCCCAACGCGGTCGCATTACCGGTCGCGTCGTTGACGTCGCGACTGGCCAGCCGCTGGCCGGAGTGTTGCTCAGCATCGTAGGTCAGACCGTTGGTGCCCGCACCGACCTCGATGGTCGCTACACGATGTCCGGCGTCCCGTTCGGACGGTACTCGGTCGCGGCGCGCCGCATCGGCTATCAGGCCAAACAGTTCGACAATGTCGTCGTGTCCACCACCGACGCGACGATTGTCAACTTCTCGATCGGCACGGCTGCCGTGGAGTTGCAGTCGGTGGTCGTCCGTTCGAGTGCGACCGATCGCTCGGCCAGTCAGACGAGTCTGCTCGCCGCCCAGCAGAAAGCGGCGTCGGCGTCAGATGGCATCAGCGCGGAGCAGATCAAAAGAACCCCCGATTCCAATGCGGGTGAAGCGGCCACGCGCGTCAGCGGCATCTCTATTGTCGACGGCAAGTATCTCGTCGCCCGTGGCTTGTCCGAACGCTACAGCACGACGTTGCTCAACGGTGCCGAAGTCACCAGCCCCGAACCGGCCAAGAAGATTGTCCCGCTCGACATCTTTCCGGCGAGCCTGCTCGAGTCGATCATCGTCACGAAGTCGGCGACGCCCGACAAACCGGGCGACTTCTCCGGGGGCGCGGTCGAGATCAAAACAAAAGAGTTTCCCGAAAACACGATCCGTCAGTTCACCGTGTCGCAGGCGCTGAACTCGCAGTCCACGTTTCGCACGCTGCCGTTTCCGAGTCGCCACGGACTCGATTTCATCGGCCTCGACAATGGACGGCGCGAACCACCTCCGCTGCCGCGCGATTCTGCGTTCGCTGACCCTTTCGCGGTTGAGCGGTACGCGGAAGGCATCCGCAACGATTGGGCGCCGAAACCGATTCGCACACTGCCAAATCTCGGACTCGGCATGACGCTCGGCGGCCAGCGGCCCTCGGATCGGTTCGCGCTCGGCTACGTCTTGTCATTGACCTACTCGGCCGGTAGCGAGTACCAGGCCGACCGGTTCTTCCGGTTCTTCGTCGATCCGAAAGCCGAAGCCAATCGCGCCTTTGTTTATCAGGATCATCGGAACAACACGGACTGGGGCGGCGTCGCCAACGTGTCGCTCCGCCTCGGCGGCGCGACGAAGTTGAGCTGGAAGAACCTTTACACACGCAACGCCGAAGAGTTGTACAGCACGGGCGAGGGGTTCAGCACCGACCAGAACGGTGACTCACGGCTCTTCCAGTTCCAGTACATCGAACGCGATCTGCTGCAGACGCAGCTCGTGGGCGAACATCTCTTCCGGTGGCTCGCCTCCTCGCGCCTCGAATGGAAAGCGACCTTGAGCGAGTCGGGGCGCAACGAACCCGACAATCGACAGGTGTCATACATCCGACCCGTGGGCGGACGGTACGGTGTCTCCGCCAACAGCGATCTATGGTTTCGCAAGTTGAACGATCGGCAGACGGCAATGCAGGTCGATTGGCAGATTCCGTTCCGCATTTTCTCGACTCCCGTCGCCTTCAAGACTGGTGGCATGAAGCGCGCGAAACAGCGCGCATTTGACGCGGCGCTGGTCTCTTTCAATCCACGCATGGCGATTCCGGATGATCTGTCATTCCTGCCGCCCGAGTTGCTCTTCACGCCGGAAAACATCGGCGGATTTCTCGGTCTGACGTTTCCGGGCACGGTCGCGCAACCGTACGATGCCGACGACAATCTGACGGCGGCGTACGCGATGGTGGACCTGACGATGGCCTCGCGCATCAGGCTTGTGGCCGGCGCGCGCATGGAAGATTGGAGTCTTGACCTGTTTGACGGGGGCCGCGCCAACTTCGCGCAGGGTGACAGCAGTCGCCCGCCGACCGTGCGTCGCCAGAAGGACATCCTGCCGTCGGCCAACGCGACATTATCGATCACGGACCGCATCAACCTCCGACTGGCCGCGTTCCAGAGTGTTGCGCGTCCGGACACCCGGGAACTGTCGCGCGATGAGTACGTCGAAGTCGCGGGCAGTTGCTCCACCATCGGCACGCCGACCTTGCAGCGCTCGACAATCACCAACGCCGACGCGCGACTGGAGTGGTATCCGAGGGCGGGCGAAGTGATCGCGTTGAGCGGATTCTTCAAGGATTTTCAGAACCCGATCATCCGCATTGTGCAGGGACGCAACGGCTGCACCTATCTCTACGAGAACGCACAGTCGGCGCGCAACTTCGGCGCAGAGCTCGATCTCCGGCAGGACCTGACGTATCTCCCAGGCGCTTTGTCGCGATTGAGTGCGTCGATGAACCTGACCTATGTGAAGTCGAACGTCATCATGGCGCCGACGTTCGGTGCGTACGATCCCGATCTCGCGTTGGAAGGACAGTCGCCCTACCTGGTGAACACGAGCCTCGCTTATCGAAGCGCGGGTGGCGGCTTCTCCATGACCGTGCTCTACAACCGGTTCGGCGAGCGCATCGTGCGCTACGGATTCCGCAGTTCCGATGGTGTGAATGCAGCGCAGGGGCCGAACATCGTCGAGCGCGGACGAGGGACGCTCGATGCGAAGTTGCAGCAGGCGATCGGCAGGCGTGTGACGATCTCGCTCTCCGGCCGCAATCTCACCAACGCGACCGTGCGCTTCGTACAACAGGTTGCAACCGGCAACGAATCGTCCGGATTCTCGAAACCGGGATACATCCTGCAACTGGGAGCGAGCCTTGCGCGCTGAATGGTGGTCCCGTGTCGGGGTCGGCGTCGCGCTGTCGGTGGCCGCGTTTGCCATGGCGTGCACGGCCGCCACCGACGAGCCGACTGGTGGCCTTCCCGCGCCCAGTGAACTCACGGCCGAAGCTGTCGGGATGGCCACGGTGCGCCTGTCGTGGCGACCTGCGTCGGGGCAAGAGGTATCGGCGTATGAACTCCAGCGCCGCGCCGATCTCCATGGCGGGTTCACCACGATCGAGTCCGGTGTCCCGGCGGATGGCAGCGCACGCCTTGCGTATTTCGATACAAAAGTCGAACCCGATCGCTACTACGGCTATCGTGTGCGCGCGGTCTCGCGACTCGGCGCACGTTCAGCGATGTCGAACATTGCCGGTGCAAAGACGTCGCCGACGCCGGGGCTGAACGTCGTGACGACAACCACCGTCGCGACCGCCGAATCCGCAGACCCGGATGGCTACATCGCCGTCATTCGTGGCGCCCGGGATACGTCATCGATCGCGGTGGCATCCAACGCGCAGCGACTCATTTCGCCGATCGCGCGTGGCACGTACTCGGTCGTGCTCCGAGGCCTCGCGGTCAATTGCGCGCCGTTGAATTCCGCGGACACCGTCCAGACAGCCACCGTCACCGATCAGGGCACACGCACCGTCGCGAGCGTCAATTTCACCATCAGTTGCCGCGATCCCAGAAAGGCCAGCATCGTGGCCGTGCTGCAGACGAGCGGCGACACGCTGGACGCCGATGGCCTTCAGGTCGTCACGTCGGGGATCATCCGCGAGGCCGGAACCCCCGCCAACGAACGCGTCTATCTGAATACGCAGAAGTTGTCCGGCGCCAATGGCTCCGTGCGGTTCGACAACTTGCGCCCGGGCGATTACGAGATCTCCATCGGCGACATCGATCCTCCGTGCGTGTTGAACGGCGACGCCAGGAAAACGCTGCAACCGCGCGCCCTTGCGGTCGACACGGTGCGCTTCGCGATCACCTGTCGCAAAGTTGTCGTCGTCGACACCGCCGGACGCCCGTTCATCCTGCGTCAGAGCTGGTCGGCGACGAGCGCAAGACCTGGCGAAAGGTTGGCACTGCTGACCGCGCTCGACCTGCGTGCGCAACCGACGCAACAGGTGGCGGGTGTTGAGGCCCTGGTGCAGTTCGACAACGCCGTTGTGCGTTACGACAGCGCGCGCACGACCGGCGCGTTCGATCTCACGATCCTCAACCGGACGCAGCCGAATATCCTTGCGCTTGCCGCCACCAACACCGACGGACAGGGACGCACGGGCAACATTCAGATCGTGCGTTCCTGGTTCACCGTGATCGGTGCGGCAGGGTCGTCCGTGCGTTCGTCGACGACCGTGACTGACATTCTCCCGCCGCAGGGGGTGTCGCTCAAAACCAAGGTGCGCGTTGAAGATGCCACGCTCACCATCACGGCGACCGGCGGTGGCCCCACCAACCAACCGCCGAGAGCCGTGATCAGCGGGCCGACGACGGGCGTGGCAGGCACCGCGCTCTCGTTCTCCGGCTCGCAGTCCAGCGATTCCGACGGCACGATCTCCTCGTACGCGTGGAACTTCGGAGACAACACGACCGCCACGGGCGCGACTGCGTCGCACACCTACGCTGCCGCCGGAACGTACACCGTTCGTTTGACGGTCACTGACAATCGCAACGATACAGGCTTCACGGATTTCTCGGTCGTTGTTTCGGCGGCTGGCGGCACTACTGGCACGATCTCAGGCACCGTGACATCGCCACAACGTGGCGCGCTGTCCGGGGTAACGGTGACCGCAGCTGGTGGGCCTGCTGCGACCACGAGTGCGACCGGCACGTACACGATTGCCAATGTGCCAGGTGGCTCGC
>Ga0163144_10008307_pt1 | contig 22484 bp, 22 predicted proteins | sample OliLak19BULKMAT1_FD_123175 | JGI IMG/M metagenome (GOLD analysis project Ga0163144, IMG submission 123175) | Freshwater microbial mat bacterial communities from Lake Vanda, McMurdo Dry Valleys, Antarctica - Oligotrophic Lake LV.19.BULKMAT1 | ecosystem: Environmental > Aquatic > Freshwater >...
GATTGTGGGTTTCGGCGCGATCATCGAGGACATCACCGAGCGGAAACATGCGCAGGCTCAGTTGCGGCAACTCGCCGTCGAGGCGTCCGACGCCCACCGCCGCAAAGATGAGTTCCTGGCGACCTTGGCCCACGAACTCCGTAACCCGCTGGCGCCGATCCGGACTGGCCTGCACCTGATGAAGCTCGCGGCGCCGCCGGCCGCCGAGGAGGTCCACGCCATGATGGACCGCCAGGTCACGCAGATGGTGCGGCTGGTCGATGACTTGATGGACGTGAGCCGGATCAGCCGGGGCAAGCTCGAAGTCCGCACCGCGCGGGTGTCACTGGTGGACGTCCTGAACAGTGCCCTGGAAACCAGTCGCCCGCTGATCGAGCAGATGGGCCACAAGCTCACCATCACGCTCCCGGAGCAAGCGCTGATGGTTGACGCCGACATGACGCGGCTGGCACAAGTGTTCCCGAACCTGTTGAACAACGCAGCCAAGTACACCGACCGGGGCGGTCACATCCACGTGACCGTCGAACGTCAAGGGAGCGACGCGGTGGTGACGGTGAAGGACACCGGCATCGGCATCGCCGCCGATGAGTTGCCCCGCATCTTCGAGATGTTCACGCAGTTGGATCACTCGTTGGAGAAGTCGTACGGCGGGTTGGGGATCGGTCTGACTCTGGTGCAGCGGCTGGTGGAGATACACGGCGGCAGTGTCGAGGCACGCAGCGAGGGGCGAGGCAAGGGCAGCGAGTTCGTCACGCGTTTGCCGGTCGTGGTTGAGGCATCACAACCGCAAGAGCCAGGCCGGGAAGCGGAACCGCACGCCACGTCGCCGCACCGCATTCTGATCGTCGACGATAACCGTGACGGCGCCGACAGCCTGTCGGAAATACTCCGCCTCATGGGCCACGACACCCGCACGGCCTATGACGGGCAAGAAGGCGTCGACGTGGCCGGGGCGTTCCAACCCGGCGTGGTGCTGCTCGACATCGGCTTGCCGACACTGAACGGCTACGAGGTGTGCCGCCGTATCCGGGAGCAGTCGTGGGGCAAGGGTGTCGTCCTGATCGCCGTGACCGGATGGGGGAACGACGACGACCGCCAGCGCTCACAAGATGCCGGGTTCGATCACCACCTGGTCAAGCCGTTGGATCCGCAAGCCCTGATGACGTTGCTGGCCCGGCTGGATGGAGATAGGCCAGGTTGGCCGGGGCCGAGGTCGACCTGCTGATCGTTAACGGTCGCAAGATCCTGCCGATCGAGATCAAGCTGGGGGCGGCGATCGATCACTATGCGGCCGCCGGCCTGCGCCAGTGCATGAAGGACCTGGGTCTCTCGCGCGGATGGATCGTGACGACCGGAACCGAACGGCGCCGACTGTCGGCGCAAATCGAGATCGTCCCGTGGGCTGAGATCGTGAGCGGACAGGTCGAGCTGTTCTAAGCGCCCCTGGCGAAGTTGGTGAAGGGCTAGCCGCCCGCATCCGCCAGCGCTTCATGGCGAAGGCTCAAGCATCAAATTCGCTAGGGAAACATTGGAGCCGGCGATCCGGTTTGAACGGACGACCTGCTGATTACGAATCAGTTTCTGCCTGATCCTCGGGATACACGCAAATCCACAAAGCTCCGTAAATGCTGGTATTATTGGCGTTAGGCGTCACGCTCCTAACCCGTCCGTTCACGCTCGTCTGTTAGACGCGTGTTAGACGTGTTAGACGGGAAGGCAATTCGGCTTTCCCTGCGAACGAATCGCCGGGGGACCCTATGCCCGTGCCGAGGCCAGCATCGTTCCGCTTTACCACCACCAATCTGAGCGTCCTGAAGCCCGCCGAGCGACGTTACAGCGTCTTCGACGAGACCCTCCCGGCCTTCGGCATTCGCGTCGAACCGAGCGGCCGCAAGACGTTTCAGTTGTGGTACCGCGTTCGCGGTCGATTGCGGGCGGCTACGCTTGGCCGGTTCGGCGTCCTGACACTGGAGGAAGCCCGTAAGAAGGCCCGCCAGATGATTGTCGATGCGGGGAACGACGTGGACCCCCTGGCCCGCCGAGACGCCGCTAAAGCCGCCCTGACAGTCCGAGCGGCCATGACGTCGTGGCTAACGGAACACGTCGAGTCCCGCCGCAAGCCCAGCACCTTGCGCCTGTATCGGCTGGCCGCTGACGGTCATATCCTGCCGAAGCTCGGGAGTCTGCCCGTCGGCGATCTAGATACGAGCCACGTCGCTCAGTTGCATCGAACCCTCAAGGGAACCCCGACGTTGGCGAATCGCGTCGTGGCCGTGCTGTCGTCGTTCTGTAGCTGGTGCGAGCGTAAGAAGTTGCGGCTGCCGCATTCCAACCCCTGCACGGACAAATTGATCGAGCGATACGGCGAGGAGCAGCGGAAGCGATACCTGACCACGAAGGAATACGCGCGGCTCGGGAAGGCACTCCGTGACGCCGAGCGAGATGAAACCGTAAACCCTTTGGCGCTGCGGGCGATTCGCCTCCTGCTGCTGACTGGTTGCCGCCCGTCCGAGATCACGGGCTTGAAGTGGGAGGACGTGGACCTCAAAGCCAAGGTCTTGCGGCTGCCCGACTCCAAGACCGGCGCGAAGACCGTGCAACTGCCGAGCGCAGCCGTCACGCTGTTACGCCGTGCGCCTCGATTCGCAGAATCGTCGTATGTGTTTCCCGGCACTGGCCGCAAGCACATCGGCGCGCACCTCGTGAACCTGTCGAAACCGTGGGCCGTGTTGAAAGAGGAGGCGGGCTTGGAGGGCATCCGGCTCTATGACGCCGTTCGCCATTCCTTTGCATCGGTGGCCGTGAGTCGTCACGGTCACGCTCTGAGCGTTGTCGGCGAGTTACTGGGACACTCCCAAGCCTCGACTACGAAGCGTTACAGCCACCTGCACGACGAAGCCGCCCGCGAGGCGGTCACGGCCATCGGTAGCACGATTGCCAAAGCCCTCTCGGCCGAACGGAAGGGGGCCGCTTGAGGGCGGCGAAGCCGCGACGCTATCCCCTCCGACTGACCCCGCGTGAGAGAACCGCGATCCGGGCGGTCTTCAGCAATTGCCGGGCGAACCATCGATCTCCAGATCGACACCTTCCAAAAGATGCGGCCGATCAGTTCTTGCGTCAGATCCACGGGCTGCTTGAGATTGCAGCAAGCCACGCGGAAACTGAGCGCATCCAACGCGACGAGGTATCGGCAAAAGCGCGTCGGAAGTGGACAAAGACTTGCGACGACACCGGACAACAAATCGAGGACGCGGGGCGTAGGCTGGTAGCCAACTTGCCGGAGGAAATTCCATCTGCGCCCGACCTCCTGCGTCGGTTGCGGTGGGCCATTTCTAACTTGCAGCAATGGTACAGGGGGTGTCGAGAAATCTTCATCGGGGGACGCCCTGGGCGGCCTGGGTCCGATCCGTGGCGGAAGGCTTTGATGCTTCGGGTGGCGATCTTCTGGCGGGAGAAGGGCTGGAAGGGAGCCACGACCGAAGCCAGTGCCTTCGGTCAGGTTATGAAATATCTCCTCGACCTCCCCGCCACCCGTCAAGGTATTGGAAATGCTTACGGGCGGGTGTCCCCCAAAGCCCTGCGGGTCGCGTTAAAGGAGGCCGACGAGCGAATGTCCGTTGTTGTTGTCGTTGGCCAGCCCGGACAGCCAGCCGGGCCTGATCCGTTTGCCGACGAACTAAAGGCTGTTCCCTCTACACAAGGTCGCCACTCGTCGGGCAAGAGTCGGGTAGCACGAAAACCCCGTCGTAGTCCGGGCTAGCACCGGCCATGTTTTAGGCTCATTGAAGCGGCTGCGGTCACGGGACAACACTTGGAGTTATGCAAAGTCCCTCTTCCGCAACGACCGACACCGTTACCAGCCCTCTGCTGTCGCCCGACGCGGCAGCAGCCTACCTCCACATCAATCGACGAACGCTTGCCAACTGGCGGGTCACTGGCTCAGGGCCTCGTTTTTGTAGGGTGGGACGCCAGCCTCTCTACAGGCAGTCGGATCTCGATGCTTGGGTTGATGCCCATGCGTTCGATCACACCGCCGCTGAACGAATTGCCTAAACAAAACAAACGCCCGGCGCGAGGGTTCAACTCGGCCGGGCAGGTAGGAGAAACGTATGAACGATATTGTACCAAATCCGTACGCCAGTGAAGAAGCTTTCGAGCGCTTCTGGAACCGAGATCTCTCGGGCCGCGACGATGCCGCTTTCCTCGAAGCCGAGTTGTACTGCCTCCGGCACGAAGAAGCGCTCCACGTCTTTCAGAAAACCAATCGCATGATCTGGAGCGACCCGGACGTCAGTCGGGTTGATTGGCTGAGGGGTCGACAGACTGCCATTCGCCGGCACCTGTCACGACTCCAACGGAGGGCCGCGTGATTGACGACGCCGCCGAGAGGATACCGACCGACTGGCCTGCACCGCCGAGACAGGAAGCGTTTAGCGGCCTGCTGGGCGAGATGGTGGAGTCGATGGCACCGCACACCGAAGCTGATCGCGTGGCCCTGCTGGCCCAATCGCTCGCATTGTTCGGAAACCAGATCGGCCGGAAGTGCCACTTCCGCGCTGACGGGGCGTATCACCCGTTGAATTTGTTCGTCAACATCGTCGGCGCGTCATCGGCCAGCCGGAAAGGCACCAGTTTCGCACGGGTGCGCGAGGTCTTCTCGGCGGCTGACGCATCCATCGGCGAACGCATCACGGGTGGCCTGAGCAGCGGCGAGGGGCTGATCTGGCATGTGCGAGACAGCGATCAAGGCGAGGACGGCGAAGCGGGCGTCACCGACAAGCGCCTGATCGTCTTCGAGGGCGAGTTCGGCAAGGTCTTAAAGGTCATGGCGCGCGACGGCTCAACGCTGTCAGCGGTACTCCGCGAAGCGTGGGACACCGGCAAACTGACGACGTTAACCAAAACCGATTCGGCCACGGCCACCGACGCCCACGTCTCGATCATTGGCCACATTACCCGCGAGGAGTTGCGGCGGTATCTGTCGGCGGTCGATAGCGTCAACGGCTTCGGCAACCGCTTCGCGTGGTTCGCCGTTAAACGTGCTCGGTTGCTTCCAGACGGCAGCGACTGGCCGGACCTCACCTCATGGGGCGGCCGCTTAAGACGAGCGCAGGCGCTTGCAGCCGAGATCGGCGAGATCGCGCGCGACGCCGATGCCGGGGAACTCTGGCGGTCGGCCTACCGCCGACTCACGGCAGCCAGGGCGGGGCTGATGGGGTCGCTGACCTTCCGAGCCGAGGCGCAGGTAATGCGGTTTGCCGGCATCTACGCCGTAGCTGAAAGCCAGCGCAAGATCGGACGCCAACACCTGGAATCGGCGCTGGCCCTCTGGGACTATTCCGAGCGGTCGTGCGCGTTCATCTTTGGCGAGGACGTGGGCGATCCGGTGGCCGACCGCATTCTTAAGGAACTGAAGAAGACGGGAGAGCAGGGCTTGACGCGAACAGAGATCACCTCGGAGGTATTCCACCGGAACCTCAAGCCGGGGGGCCTCTCAGACGCACTTGATCGGCTCAAGGAGGCGAACCTCGCGTTCTCTGCGCAAGACTGGGACCCCAGCGGGGGGCGCCCCGCCGAGCGATGGTTCCACCACTCCGCGAGATGACGAGAGAAACGAACTAAGGGGTTTGTTCGTTACTTGCGTGCGTTTATTCCGGCGGCGCTCCATTGCAATTAATCGCGAGACGACGGTTAAGTAGTCAGAAGTGGGCCGATGTAACGAATAAAACGCATGGAGGGCTAGACGGTGAACAACCGACAAACCGAGGCCGATGAGCTGCGAATCTTGATTCGTGGCCGCCAACGACGCCGTGATGCGGGCGTACCGCGAACCCCTGAAGGGTGGGCGAGGAAGTTCAATCCGCTGCCTGAGCCAGCCTACCGGCGCGTGTCGTACCGGGAGGCGAAGCGGTTCGCGCGGTTGCGGGAGAAGGGCCGTTCCCTTCGTTGGATCGGTCGCCAATACGGCCGGTCGCATCACACGATTGCTCGGTGGCTTCGGACGGGTTGATGTTTTCCGACAGAGGAAAACCTATTCAGAAAGCTATCTAGTCCTTGGTGGCTGTGTAACGTCTGCGCGCACTGCTTTTCCGGCGTTAGGGTTCGCCGCTTCCGTTCGGCATGGCGTACGCGAGTCTGCCGTGAAACTGCTCACGCGCCGATGGATTACGATCGCACGCGTTGCCGCTGGGGAACATCAGATCGTCGCGGCTGTCCGTGTGCCAGAACCCCAGCACATGCCCTAGTTCATGCTTGATCACGGCCGGCGCGACCTGCAGCCCGAGACACGGCGTGCAGCCACTGCGTAAGAACACCGTGATCGTGCTGCCGCCAATATCCGACCGGGCGCACAGCCCGGAGTTGGTGGTCGCGCCGTCCCATTGGACATGAATGCGACCGGGGACCGTGATGAACGGTGCCGGGGCCACGGTGCCATACTCAATGCCCTGCACACCCATGCCGCCCGTCCAGAGCGGCGTCGTGTTGATCAGTGCGGCGGCGGTCGCGTCGAGGGTCGCCTGTGTGATCGCCCCCCCGATGTTATCCACCGTCATGACATAGAGCATCGGGGGGCGCTGATGCCGACGCAGTGAGACGGTGCGCCCCAGATCAAGACTCCCCAGCACGAACATCCCATAGAAGGCGCGATCAAAGCGCGGGTCATTCAGGAGGGCCGGCAGAGGATTCGGCGTGGCGGGCGGGGCCACGACGGGCGGCACGACGGCGACCGGCGGCATCACGGGCGGCATCACGGGCGGCGTCGGGCTGGTCGGGGAGCTGTTGCAGCCGGCGAGCAGGACGGCGAGGAGGACAAGGGCACGCATCGGCTTCCTTTCGGGTCGGTCGTGGCACCGATTCGTGGCACGGTGGTGATGTTACGCCTAGAAACCGCAAATGAAACGGCTTTAAGGCCGAGGCTCAAATCCAAGTTGAGCTACTAGCGTCGTCAGCGCCCCAGTCTGCCTCCATACCGACGGGATTGCAAAGTTTCGTGGCAGCACACGTTTAGACCATCACGCGTGGCCCACAGCGCTGGGCTGCCGCATGGGTGGGAAGCCGTGTTAGACGGGTGTTAGACGTGAGAACTCAATCGAGCAAGGCTGAGTCGCAAATCGTTGAATTGTCTAGGTGAAATTGGAGCCGGCGATCCGGTTTGAACGGACGACCTGCTGATTACGAATCAGCTGCTCTACCAACTGAGCTACGCCGGCTTCCGGGCGAGATCCGCGCCGCTCGCGCGACGTGGACAAGAACGACAGTTTATCAGAAAGCCCGGCCATGAGCGAATTGGCCACCCACCTGGTTCGCCAACGCGAGCATGGCGCTCACGCCTCCTGCGTTGACGAATTCGGTGCCGACGGGCCGGTGGTTTTCGGCGCGAAGCTTGCAATTCACGCTTTCGGAGCCACGCGAGATCCGCGTGTCAGTCATTAACTGGTTCCGTCGTTCCTGATTACGGCGGCGCCATTCCGAAAGAGGTTATCGTGGAACCACGACTCAACGACGACACTGTTAACGAAGACGTCCCGGCATTCGGCGCGCGCGGCGCCACCGCCGGGGGCCGTTCCCACGCAACTGCGGGTGGCTACGTCAGCGGTCTCTACTCCACGCCCGAAGCGGCGGGCCGGGCCTACTCGGACCTGACCACGCGCCACGGCTACAAGTCAGACGACGTCAACGTGCTGATGTCGGACGATACGCGCAAGCGCTACTACGGCGACGCCAAGCCGGGCACCGAGCTCGAAGGCGGCACCAAGGCTGCTGAGGGCATGGGTGTAGGCGGCGCCATTGGCGGCGGCGTGGGCGCGACCATCGCGGCCCTCTTCGCGGTCGGCACCTCGATCGTTATCCCCGGCCTCGGCCTCGTGGTCGCCGGCCCGATTGCCGCGGCCCTGGCAGGCGCGGGCGCCGGCGCCGCAACCGGCGGTCTGATCGGTGCGCTCGTGGGCGCCGGTATCCCCGAGGATCGCGCCCGCGTCTACGAACGCGGCCTCACGGACGGCGGCATCGTGATCGGCACGCGCGCTCGCGATGCCGCCCACGCCGCTGAGCTCGAACGCGACTTCGGTGCCTACGGCGGCACCGACGTCCGCTCGTAAACCTCTCTGGGGCTAGTCTCCCAGGCAAAGAAAAAGGCAACCCCACCGAAGGGGTTGCCTCCACTCTCTCCAGAACGATCTGGCCCTAGAACAGGTTCGTCATGGTGCCCGCGCTCTTGCAGGCATTGGCCAGGCTGTTCAGCGCCGTTTCGACCAGCTTGCGCGAGGTGCCAATGTTCATGCGCATGTGGTTGGCGCCGCCCGTGCCGTAGCCGGCGCCCTGATTCAGGTGCACCTTGGCGTACTTCACGAAGAAGCGTTCGACCATCTGCTCGGGTGTCAGCGCCGGCATGTTGGCGGCCTTGCCCTTGTTGTAGTCGGCCGCCAGCTGCTTCGAGTTGATCTTCTCGGCCACTGCGGTCACATCCAGCCACGTCAGGTAGGTGCCCTGCGCGCGGTGGGTCTTGATCATCGGGATCTTGTCGTTGACGTAGTTGACGACCAGGTCGTGCGTGCCGTCCACATACTCGTTCGCTTGCCGCTGCCACTCTTCGCCCTGGGTGACGGCCGCCTGGTTGGCAACGATGCCCATGGTGTTGAGATCGGCGCGGTGGTTGACCTTCACCCGCGCGAGCAGGTCGGGGTTGGTCGAGTAGAACCACGCCACCTTGTGCGCGGCGAGGCCAAACGACTTGCTGGCCGCCTTGAACGTCAGGCTGTTGTTGACGATGGCCTTGTTGGCGAGGCTGGCGAAGGGCGTGTACTTCTGCCCCTTGCCGACCCAGTCGCAGTGGATCTCGTCGGCCAGCACCACCACGCGGTGACGCAGGCAAATCTCGCCGATGCGGGTGAGGTCTTCAGCCGACCAGCAATTGCCCGTCGGGTTCTGCGGGTTGCAGAGGATGAACGTGTTGGTGTCGACGCTGATGCGCTTCTCGAACTCCTCGAAGTCCATCGCGAACTGGCCGTTGGCGAACTTCAGAGGCACGTCCTCGGCCTTGGTCTGCGTGAACGTCAGGTCAGAGTAGAAGCCATTGTAGGTCGGCGTCTGCAGCAGCACCTTGCTGCCCTTCGGCGAAAACGTCTGCAAGGCCGCGATCAGCGCCGGATGCACGCCGGTCGACAGCACCATGGTGGCGGGGTTGATGTCCACACCGTAGTGCTTCTTGTTCCAGGCGGCGACGGCCTCGGTGAGCATCGGCGTCGCTTCGCCCATATCAAGGTAGCCCCAGTTCTCGTGCTTCATCCGCGCGTTCAAGGCATCGGTGATGCACGGCGCGGCCTTGAAGTCGATGTCGGCAATGCCCATGCCGACTTCCACGCTCCCCTTGCCGTAGACGCGGATTTGCTGGTCGAACTTGGTGGAGTGACTGCCGAAGCGGTTGTAAATGGTGTCGAAGTCGTATTTGCCGTTGGCGGGGACCTGAAAGGCCGACCCTGCAGCGGCTGCCATCAGGGGATTGCTGCTGCCTGCCGCCGCCCCCGCGAGCGCGGTCAGTCCGGCGTTTCTCAGGAACGAGCGTCGGTTTAATCCATGCGTTAGTGACATGCGTTGGCCCTCAAGCTGGAGATACTACACCCGGCGAGACAACTTGAAACGAATCTTTTCGGCGGCCCCGGGGGGCTGCCGACCCGACCCCGTCCATACCTAAGTCCCGCAGGTGTAAAACGTCATCCGGAACTGTCCCGCCGTGCTCGAGTAGGTCTGCGTATTGCCGACCCCGTTGGTCACGGTTAGTGACACGGTCAGGTCAGCGACGGTCCCCTCGGCACTCGAGCCCGCCAGCCCGCACTGGTCGGTAATCGCCAGCGTGTTGCTCGTTCCAGTCTGCGTCGGGCTCTTGGTCGTGGTGCCGTAAACGTACGACGCCGTCCACGCATACGAAGTGACGACGGCCGGCAGGACAGCCGTCGCAACGAGGTTGCAGGTGTTGGCAGCGCCCGCTGAGCGGATCTGGCAATTGGTCGTGGCGTTGATGGACCGGAAGGGATCGAACATCTGGACCGACACCGCGAAGTTGGTGGCCGCCTGCTGGACCTGGTGCGTGACCGAACCACCCACCCAGTCGAACCGGATGGTGCCATTTCTGGCCGGCCCCTGGTTTTTGGTGAAGGCATAGGTCACTGGGTGTTCGTATCGCCGGTCGTCTCCGACGAGATGGTGAGCCAGGCGGCATTGCTGGACGCGGTCCAGGCGCAGCCGCCCGGGATGCCAAACAGGCCGATCGAGTCGCTGCCGGCCGCGACGCCGACGTCGCGCCCGCCCGGGGTCGGCCGGTACGCGCAGGGTGGCGGCACATAGCAGGTGGCCGACACGGCGCTACCATCGATTTGAGAAAACACCTTCTGGACCGACGTGGCATGGTCGCAGGCGTTGGTGCGATAGCGGATGTATTCCTGCGTCCAGACGACCCCGCCCTCGGCATCGACGAACGACGAGCTCGCGCCGCGGTTCATCTGCTGGTACTTCGACTCCAATTGCTCGCGGAACGCGAGCGCGTCGTTGCGCGGCGGAAACGCCACGAGGCCACCGGGGTTCTCCTGGCAGATGCCGCCCGGGGCGCCGCCATCGATCTGCGCGAAGACGCGCTGGATCGCCGTGGCCTGATCGCAGCCGTTCACGCGGTATCGCAGGTACTCCTGCACCCACACCACCTCGCCCTCGCGGTCGACAAAGGTCGCTCCGGCCTCGCGATTCAAGCCGGCCTGGTACTTGGTCTCAAGCTGGTTACGGAAATCGAACGAATCGTTCCGGCCGGGGAACAGGACACCCATGGGCCCGGAGCGCCCAAAACGGACGACCGCCGGCCCCCGCCACCGTGCAGGTCACCCTGGCCTGTTCACGGCTTCGGACGCGGCGCAAACGGGCCCACTTCGGGTTGGCCCTGGGTGTTGGCCAGAGTGCCCAACTCGGCGGCGACGCCACGCGCGATCGCCGCCGTTTCACTACCCGCCTGAAAGCAGGTGAAGTCCGGGCGGTCGCGCCACGCAAACGGGCCACACAGCCGGACCCCCGCGCCGATCGCCGCGTCATGGACGATGTTGATGGCCCGCTCGTAGTCGGGCGCGCCCTGGCGGTAGCCGGTGAAGTTACCAAGGTCGCCGCTCGCCGCGAAGATCGCGCTCACGCCCGGCACCTTCGCAATCTCAGCCGCGTGCTTCAGGCCCTCGAGCGTCTCGATCATCAGCACGAGCACGATGTTGTCGTTGGCCGTGTTGCGATATCCGCCGGGCACACCACCCCACATCGCCGCATCGAAGGCCTGGCCGCCACCGTTACTACGGCGGCCGAGCGGCGGGAAATAGGTCCAGTCACGAGCCTGGATCGCTTCAGCCACGGTATCCACCGTCGGCACCATGATCACCAGCGCGCCGGCGTCGAGCGCGTGCTGAATCTCACGCTCATCGGTATACGCCACGCGTGCGCCGGGTACCGCCTTGGCCGTGGGGCACGTGCGCCACATGCGCGCCACCGCCTGCCAGTCGGTCTGGCCGTGCTGCATCTCGGTCCAGATGAAGTCGTAGCCGGCGTTGGCCATCGCGCAATACGTCGATGGATCGGTCGAGGCGAAGACCGTGCCGCCGGTGACCTTGCCACCCTGCATGAGCTTCAGCTTGGCGGGGTTCCACACCTTCGCGCCCGCGGGCGGCGCAAACGCCGCGCCGTACTTCCACGTGGCGGGATCGAACGCGCCTTGATTGGCCGCACCCGACGGAGCCGTGGTCTTCGCGCCGCTGTCCTTGCCCGCAGCGGCGGCGAGTGGGAACTGCGTCGCGCCGGGATTCGGGTTGGTCGCGTAGGGATCGGCATTCGGCGCCGGAGTCTGGGTTGGCGCCGGCGGCGGCCGGGGCGGCGGATTCTGGGCATTCACGGTGAGCATGCCGCCGGCAAGCGCGGCGCAAACAACGGCGGTCAGCGATTTGAGACTCATGGCTCCGGCTCCTGCCGCGCACTGTAACATTGATGCCGCGTGCACAACATTGACCTCATCCTCACGCTGACCGGAGGTCTCACTGCGGCCTTGCTGTTCGGGTATGTCACCCACCGTCTCGGCCTCTCCCCCATCGTCGGCTACCTGATTGGCGGCACGCTGCTTGGGCCACATACGCCGGGCGTCGTCGTTGACGTCCACCTCGCCGAGCAGATGGCCGAGGTCGGGGTCATCCTGCTGATGTTCGGCGTCGGCCTGCAGTTTCACATCGAAGAGTTGCTGGCGGTGCGCGGCACGGCGCTGCCGGGCGCGTTGCTGACCAGCCCGGCGGCCGCGGCCGTTGGCTACGGCATCGCCATCGCTTCAGGCGCAAGCTGGCAAGGCGCCATCATCTTCGGCGCTGCGTTGTCGGTAGCCAGCACCGTCGTCCTCGTCCGCGTGCTCGCCGACAACCGCGACCTGCATACGCCCCGAGGCCACATCGCCGTGGGCTGGCTGGTGGTCGAGGATCTCCTCACCATTGTCGCGCTGGTGCTGCTGCCGGTGTTCGTCGGCCGCGGCACCGGCAACATCGGCGTGACGCTGGGGCTCACCGCCGTGAAGGTGACGGCGCTGGTCGCGTTTACCGTGCTGGTCGGCAATCGCGTCATTCCGTACCTGCTCGATCGGGTCGCCGCCACGCGATCGCGCGAGTTGTTCACGCTGACCGTTCTCGTCCTGGCGCTGGGGATTGCGGTCGGCTCGGCCTACGTCTTCGGCGTCTCGATGGCGCTTGGCGCGTTCCTCGCGGGCATGGTCGTGGGCCAGTCGGATTACAGCCAGCGCGCCGCGTCGGACGCGTTGCCGATGCGCGATGCCTTCGCCGTGCTGTTCTTCATCTCGGTCGGCATGCTGCTCGACCCGCTCGCGCTGCTCGACCAGCCCCTGGTGCTCGCCGGCACGCTGGCCGTGGTGCTCATCGCCAAACCGCTGATCGCGTTTGCGATCATGCGGTTCATGGGCTATCCGCTGCGCGTCGGACTGTCGGTGGCGGTGGCCCTGTCGCAGATTGGCGAGTTCTCGTTCATCCTCTCGTCGCTCGGCAAGCAACTCGGCGTCTTCACCCAAGGCGCGACGAACACGCTGGTGGCGGTCTCGATCCTGTCGATCGTCGTCAATCCGCTGCTCTATCGATCGGTCCCGGCCTTCGAGCGATGGGCCATGTCGCGGCCATGGCTGTGGTCCATCCTGAACGGCCGCTCCGGCATGGCGAGTGCGGAAATCGACGTGCGGGCCCGCCCGCAGGCCCGGTATCGGGCCGTGGTCGTCGGTTACGGACCGACCGGGCGCACGGTCACGCGGCTGCTCAAGGACAACGACGTCCAGCCCACCGTGGTCGAGCTCAACATGGACACGATTCGCGAGTTGAAGACACAAGGCCTCGACGCCGTCTACGGCGATGCGAGCCATCGCGACACGCTGCACGCGGCCGGCATCGCGACCGCGTCGGTCCTGATCCTCACCTCTGCTGACATCGCGCACACCGAGGATGTGATCAAGGAGGCCCGCGAGCAGAACCCCGGCTTGCAGGTCATGGCGCGAACGACCCACCTGAGGGAGCGCGACAAGCTGAAGGGCGCGGGCGCGGACCTCGTATTCTCGGGCGAGGGCGAAGTCGCCCTGGCCTTCACCGCGTCCATCCTCTTCCGCCTGGGCGCCACGGCCGAACAGATCGACCGCGAGCGAGGCCGCGTGCACACCGAATTGTTCGGGAACAAGGGCGCATGAAGGCGCTGCTGCTGGCCCGCGGCCTCGGCCGCCGCATGCAGGCGGCCGGCGACCGCGCGTCCCTCTCCGCGGCGCAATCAACCGCCGCCGCGGCGGGCGCCAAGGGCATGATGCCCGTCGGCAGCGGACGGCCATTCATGGATCACGTGCTGAGCGCGCTGGCTGATGCGGGGTGCAGCGACGTGTGCCTGATCGTCGCACCGGATCACGACGTCATCCGCAGCTTTTACGACGAGGCGGGACGACCGACCCGGGTGCGACTGTCGTATGCCGTGCAGCCCGTGGCCGATGGCACCGCGCGGGCCGTTCTCGCGGGCCAGTTCTTCACCGGCCACGACCCCTTCCTCGTCCTCAACGCCGACAACTTGTATCCGGTTGACGTCCTGCGTGCCCTGGTGGCGCTGGATGGTCCCGGTTTGCCAGGCTTCGATCGTGAGGGGCTGGTGCAAGACAGCGGCTTCCCCGCCGAGCGGGTGGCGGCGTTTGCCTTGCTCGACGTGGACGCGAACGGAGGCCTTCGCGGCATTGTCGAGAAGCCGTCGCGCGAACAACTCGCCGCGGCCGGCCCGCACGCACTGATCGGCATGAACCTCTGGCGGTTCGACTCGCGCATTTTCGCCGCCTGCGCCGACGTGCCGCGATCGGCGCGCGGCGAGTTCGAATTGCCCGAGGCCGTGGCACTGGCGCGAGCCCGGGGCGTCGCCTTTCGCGTCATCCCTGGGGGTGGCGCGGTCCTGGACCTGTCGCGACAAAGTGACATCCCCCCCGTGTCGGCCCGGCTTGCCGGGCTGGAGGCGCGACCATGAGTCATGCATTCGCCAGTCACTTCGAGCGCATCGGCATGACCGCCGATGACGCCCGATCCCGGGCGGCGTTGTTCCAGGAACTCGAGGAGCGCGGCGGCACGGTGTTGAATGGCCGGCCGGAGTGGTACCGGTTTTCGCCCGGGCGCATCGAGATCTTCGGCAGGCACACCGACTATGCGGGCGGACATTCGCTGCTGGCGGCCGTGCCGCGCGGCATCGCCCTGGTCGCCCGTCCCCGCACCGACGGCGTGGTGCGGGTCGGCGATATTCGCGACGGCCAGATCGTGGAGGTCGACCCGTCGGCCGACGCGCCGCCCGAGTACCGCGGACTGCGGCGTTATGTCCACGTGGTCGCGCGACGCCTGTTCCTGAATTTTCCTGGCTGCGCACTGGGCGCGGAGATCGCGATCGCCAGCGATCTGCCACGCGCCTCGGGCCTGAGCAGTTCCAGCGCGCTGGTCGTCGGTGTCGCTGCGGCGCTGGTCGCCCGGGCGCGGCTGAACGAGCGCGACGAGTGGCATCGCTACCTGCCGACCGTGCAGCACCTGGCGTGGTACTTGGGCTGCGTCGAGAACGGCCTCGACTACGACGGCCTGCCCGGCGCCGCCGGCGTGGGCACGCATGGCGGCAGTGAAGATCACACGGCGATACTCGCGTGCCGGCTTGGGCACACCAGCCTGTATCGCTTCATGCCGGTCACGTCGCTCCGCGACGTGCCAATGCCGGCGGCGTGGACCTTTGTGATCGCGTCAAGCGGCATCCAGGCCGACAAGGCCGGCTCGGTGATGGCGCGCTACAACCGCGCCGCCGATGGCGCCCGCACGCTGCACGCCTTGTGGAATCGCCACGCGGAAGCGCCCGCAGATTCGCTCGCCGCCGCACTCTCCAGCGCGCCAGACGCGATGGCACGCTTCGACGGCCTGGTTGAGACCGCGCCCGGCGAGTTTTCACCAACTGACTTGCGCAAGCGGCTGCGGCATTTTGTGAACGAAGATCTCCGCGCGCCGGCTGCGGCGCAGGCCTTCGCCGACACCAACCGCTCGGCGCTCGGTGAGTTGTCGCGGGCCTCGCAGCTCGAAGCCGAATCGCTGCTCGGCAACCAGATTCCCGAGACCATCGCGCTGGCCAACCTGGCCCGCGAGACGGGCGCGTTTGCCGCCAGCAGCTTCGGCGCCGGCTTTGGCGGCAGCGTGTGGGCACTCACCGCCACCCACGACGCCGAGGCGTTCGCGGAGGAATGGGTCCGCGCCTACCAGCGGCGAATGCCGGCCGTCGGTCCGATCCAGTGGTTTGCGGCGAGGCCCGGGCCGCCGGCCACCGAGATCGCATTCCCATAGCCAGCGAGGCGCCGCCTCGCTGGTGGCAGCATCGCTCGGCCCGCCTCCGGCGGGCGGGACGTCATGAAGGCCGTTTGGGCACTCCACATTCAGCCTTCAAGACGTCCGGGCTTCGGCTAAGATGCCGCACATGCGAACGATTGCGTGGCTACTGCCCCTGCTCGTGGTCGGCGCGTCGGCGTGCCGCACCCCGCCGCCTCCGCCGCCGCCGTTCCAAACGGCCGTCAACATGAAGGACCTGATGTTGAACGTCATCGACCCGGCGGCCGACGGCATCTGGGACTCGGTCGGGACGATCATCACGCAGGAGGGCACCTTCGAGAAGTTTCCCGCCAGCGATGACGAGTGGGCCGGTGTGCGCAGCTACGCGATTCAGTTGGCCGAGGCCGGCAACCTGCTGATGCTGCCGGCGCGCTCGAACGGCTCGCCGGAGTGGATTGCCGACGCCCAGGCGCTGATCGCGCAGAGCACGCGCGCGATCAAGTCGATCGAGGCCAAGGACAAGGACGCGCTCTTCACCATCGGCGGCGACATCTATGACGTCTGCACCAGCTGCCACAGCAAGTTCATTGTCACGCCGCCGGGCGCGGTGAAGCCCTAGGCCATGTCGTTGCTGGCGTACTGCGAGTGGCTGGCGGCCACCCAAGGCAGCATCGCGCTGCACGAATCGATGTACATGTACCCGATCGTGGAGTCGACCCACGTGCTGGCGCTGATGTTGTTCGTCGGCTTTGCGACCATTCTCGACCTGCGGCTGCTCGGCCTGATCCTGAAGCGAGTGCCGGTGTCACAGGTCCTCGAACGCCTGTTGCCCTGGACCATTGGCGGCTTCGTGGTGATGGTCATCACCGGCGTGCTGCTGTTCTACGCCATCCCGGTGCGGACCTACCAGAGCATCTTCTTCCGCGCCAAGGTCATCTTCCTGATTCTGGCCGGCCTCAACGTCTGGTTGTTCCACACCCGCATCTTCACGCGCATCGCCGACTGGGATCACGCCATCATCACGCCCAAGGCGGCGCGCCGGGCCGGCCTGGCCTCGCTGATCCTGTGGGGCGCCATCATCGTGACTGGGCGCATGATTGCCTACAACTGGTTCGACTGCGACATCCAGCCGCAGCCGGCCTTCGTCAACTGGGCGGCCGGCTGTGTCGTGCCGCCGCCGACGCCCTGAGGCCCGATGCTGCTCCCCTTCTTCCAGTGGTGCGAAACGTTGTGGCTGGGCCAGTTCGTGGTCGGCTCACTGTGGCTGTTCCCGGTCATCGAGTCGGTGCACCTGCTCGCACTGGCGCTGCTCGGCGGCGCCATCTTCATTGTCGACTTCCGGCTGCTCGGACTGGGCCTCAAGGACCGAGACGTGTCGGAGCTGGCGCGCGACGCGCGGCCGTGGATGATCGGAGCCCTGCTGGCGATGATCCTCTCCGGCATCCCGTTATTCCTGTCGGAACCGGTCAAGTGCTACTACAGCACGGCGTTCTGGATCAAGATGACGACGCTGCCGATCGCGCTGGCGTTCGCGTTCACCGTGCGCTGGCGCGTGGCGCTGGCGGAGCCCGTACGTGGCACAGCGCGCCGCCAGCAACTGGTCGGCGCGCTGTCGATGGCGCTGTGGTTCACCGTAGCCGCGGCCGGCCGGTGGATCGGGTTTTCGTAAGCTAGAAGCCGCCGGGCTTCTTCGGCGCTTCCCCAGGGTCGCGGCCGTCTTTCGGCGCGCCGGTGCCCGACGAACCCATAAACAGCTTGCGGCCGTCGGTGAAGGTGATGTCGCGGCCATTGGCGCGCTTCAGCGAGTGGTCCTTGGTCTGGTAGCCGTCAACAATGACCTCGGTGCCAATCTTGACGGTGTCGCGGGTCACGCCGCGGCGCAGCAGCGTGTTCGGCGTCCCGCCCTCGATCATCCACACCTCGGGCTGACCTTCCTTGTTGGTCGTCTCGATGTGAATCCACGTGTGGGGGTTCACCCATTCGAGCCGCACGACCTTGCCCTGCAGGCGAATCGGCGCGTTCGGATCGAATTCCGCGCCGAAGGCATGATGGGCGATCACCGATCGGCCGGCCAGCAGCACGCCGGCGGCGAGTAACAGCACGCTCAAGGTTGTTCGCGTAGTCATTTCTTGGTCCCCAGCCGTTTCTCTTCGTTGCGCGCGCCGCTCAGGATGTTGGCCAAAGCGTAGTTGCCCTCGTGGCACGCGTATTCATAGATTAACTCGTCCGTCGCGCGGAAGGGAATCTCCCCGGTAAAGGGCCGGGTAAAGGTCGTCGGGTCGTCTACCGTGAAGCGATAGTTGATGGTGGTGGCATCGACGCGCCGGAAACGCTCGATGACATGGAGGTTTTCAGCGGATCCGCGAAACGGCTGCTGCAGCGGGAAGTTGGTCGTGTCAACCACCAGGGTATCGCCCTCCCAGTGGCCAATGGAATCCCCCATCCACGGCCGAATGTGCTTGGCCACGTGCGTGCCGCCGATGCGGACCATGCGGGCGTCGTGGACCATTTCCATGAGGATCATCACGTGGTCCGGGGTCTGCACGATCTGCAGGTTGTTGTTGTAAAAATAGTTCGGAATCAACGGCGTCGTCGGGCCGAATGACAGCAGGCAGCGTTCGGCGAGCGGGCGGAATTCGGGGTGATCGTACTGGCCGCGGCCCGCCATCATCTTGATGCGCGCCTGGGTGCGGGCGCGCGCCTCGGGGGTCGTCGCCGGCACGCGGCCATCGGGCGGATCGATGACTAGCGAACTGCGAAACTGGCCATCCACGACGGCGACCCGCTCACCGGGGTCGAGCCAGAAATTGTTGTAGCCACCGACATTGCCGGCGGCGCCGGTAGAGCCATCGCCGCCCTGCGGCGGCGCGGTGCGGTTCGGATCGCTGTCCTGGTTCAATCGTTCGACGCGATCGGACGTGGCTTTCTCGAGGCGCGCCGCGTCATCCGCACTGAGCACGAGATTGCTGACACCCTGCGGGCGCTCGAGCGGCGTGATCGTTGAATGGCTCCACGTGCCCTGCAGATCTGGCTTGCCATCGGTCGTGCGCGGCATGATCCACGGCTTGGCTGTGCCGGCGGGCGCCTGCTCTCCGGAGAGCGGCGCAATGCCCAGCGACGCCAGGCCGGCCGCCGCGACGAGCCCTGTGATCACCGTCATGCCCGATGACTGCCCGTTGAACGTCATCCTCATATTGCTCCCCGCTCCTTGATACCGGACCCCGGACCCCGGACCCCGGATTACTGCTTCCGGAACTTGCCATACATCAGCTCTTCCACGAACTCGACGCACTTGAACTGGTTGAGCCGTGCGCCGGGATTGATGTGTCGATAGAGCGGCATGCGGATCTTCCACGGCCGGGTGAACGTGCCGGGGTCCTCGATGGTCGCTTCGTACCAGAGGTGATCGGGCCCCTGCGGCGTGTAGCGCTCCACGACTTTCATCTGCTCGGTGTGATGATTACCGGCGCGATCAAACCAGGTCTGGTCGTTCATGCCGGTGACGGTCACGACCAGCGTGTCGCCGTCCCACTTGCCGACCGACTGTCCCATCCACGAATCGACCGGAGCTTCACCCGGATCCTTCAGGTAGATGTTGCGCACCGCGCCGGCGAATTCATAGGAGAAGAAGATCGCCTTCTCGCTGTGCAGGATCTGAAACGGATGCGGCAGGTAGTTGGCGCGCGGCACGCCGGGCAGGTAGCACTTGATCTCGGGATCCCGGTTCACCCAGTCTTCCTGGTTGGCCTTCTGCTTCTTCGCCGCCTCAGGCAAGTACGGGATCTCATCGCCCTCGACGACCCCGACACCACCGGGGACCGCGCCCACGGCGCCGAACGCAATCACGGGAGCGGCGGGCACGGGTACGACGGGCCCTGGCCGGAACGCCAAGGCGGCCTTCGCGTTGTGTGACAGCACGTCGTAGTTCGCGGTGTTCAGCGCCTGCCAGATGCCGTTCAGGTTGGGTTTGCCATCCGCCAGGCGCGCAGGGCGCGCCGCTTGACCCGTGGCGGGCGTGGCGGCCCAGAAGGCCGCGGCCACGAGAACGGCGGTCACCACTGCGATCGAACACTCTCGGACGACTCTCGGCACAGTTACCCGCCTCCGGGCCGAGATGCTGACATTCAGAGATAACGCTGTCAAGGTGAACGGCGCGTGCGCCTAGAATAGGCCATGCTTTCTCACGCCTCTATGCGCCGGCGATCGCTCGGCATCGCCGTGACGGTTGTGCTCCTGGCTGGCCAATGGACGCTGGTCGCGGATCAACGCAGGCCCGCCGCCCGTCTCCAGCCCGCGCCGCTGATCAGTTTCTTTGAGGTCCACGAACAATCGATCACCGATCTGCAGGCGGCGATGACCGCCGGCAAGGTCACCTCGCGCGGACTCGTTGATTCGTACCTGGCGCGCATCCAGGCTTACGATCAAGCGGGCCCGCGCCTGAATGCCCTCGTGACCATCAATCCGAAGGCGCGTGAAGACGCCGAGGCGTTGGACCGTGAGCGCGCTGAGAAGGGCGTGCGCGGTCCATTGCATGGCATCCCCGTCCTGATCAAGGACAACTACGACACGGCTGACATGCCGACCTCGGGCGGCAACCTGGGCCTGGCGACGATGCAACCGGTCGCGGATGCCTTTCAGGTGCGCAAGTTGCGGCAAGCCGGCGCGGTGATTCTCGGCAAGACCACCATGCACGAACTCGCTGCCGGCATCACCACCATCTCGTCGCTCACCAACCAGACGCGCAACCCCTATGACCTGATGCGCGTGCCCGGCGGCTCCAGTGGCGGCACCGGCGCCGCGATCGGCGCCAGCTTCGCGGCGGCGGGCATGGGCAGCGACACGTGCGGGTCGATCAGGATTCCCGCGGCCAACCAGAACCTGGTCGGCCTGCGCGGCACCCACGGCCTGTCGAGCCGCACCGGCGTGATGCCGCTGTCATCCACCCAGGACATTGCCGGACCGCTGTCGAGAACGGTGACGGACCTCGCGATCATGCTGGACGCCACAGTGGGACCCGATGCCACCGACCCGATCACCGCCGACGGCGCCTTGCACATTCCCAGGAGCTATCGCGACGCCCTGACGCCTGACGGCCTCAAGGGTGCGCGCATCGGCGTGCTGCGCGCGCTGTTCGGCACGGCGCCCGAAGACGATGAGGTCGCCGCCCTGGTTCGCAAGGCGCTCGACGGCATGAAGGCACAGGGCGCGGAGGTCGTCGAGATCACCGTCCCCGGCCTCGACGACCTGATCCGCGACAGCAGTGTCATCGGCGATGAGTTCAAGTTCGACCTCGCGGCCTACCTGGCCAAGCAGCCGAATGCCCCGGTGAAATCGTTGGGCGAGATCATCGAGCGCGGCCTGCATCACGATCAGCTGGACGCGACGTTCCGGCTGCGCAACGCGCCGGAGACGCGCGAGACGGAGCACTACCGCCAGGCGTTTGTGAAGCGCCGCGCCTTGCGCGCCGCCGTTCTCGCCACGCTCGAAGGGCAACGCCTCGACGCGCTCGCCTACCCCACGCTGCGGCGCAAGCCAGCAATGATTGGCGAAGCCCAGGGCGGCACCAACTGCCAGCTGAGTGCCACGACGGGACTACCGGCGATCAGCGTGCCGGCCGGCTTCACGACCGACGGCTTGCCCATCGGCCTGGAATTGCTCGGGGGCGCATTCACTGAAGCGACGCTGCTGAAGTATGCCTATGGATGGGAGCAAGCGACCAAGCCGCGGCACGCGCCGTTCAGCACGCCGCCGCTCGTCAATGGTTTGGCGCCCGCACCCGTCAGCTTCGACATTACTGCCGGCAGCGGAACGGTGAAGTTCACCTACGACCGCACCACCGGCAGCCTGCGTTACGACGCAAGCACGGCAGCGATGGGCACGGATCGAGTCATCGCGTTGACGTTGCAGCGGAGTGACGGCGACAAGCCGGGCCCGATCATCGCGCACATCCTGGCGCCGAACCAGATCAACGGCGCCGGCACGTTAACCATGCGCGGGAGGGACCGTGAGGACCTGGTCGCGGGGAGACTGTATGCGCACTTCTATACGAAGCAGGCGCCTCTCGGCGCTGGCAGGACGCAGATCAAAATACCTTAGCCACCCTTCGACTTCGCTCAGGGCAGGCAGAGGACGCAGAGGCATAACCTTCTACCTCTCACCCGACGTCGACCTCAACCATATTCGCAAGTCAGGCCGCCGCTTGACGTAGCTGGAGAACGTTGCCTTCCGGGTCATGTCCATCGCGCGAGGCGGCAGCGATCCGGTGATGACCGCCATGGTATTGATGGCGATTCGAACCTCGTGCTCGGCATACTCGGCGTGAAAGTGGGGCGGCGCGTGGTCCGCAAAATACATCTTGATGACGATGCCGTAGAACCGGCAAATCTCAGGCACTTGCGTGGACCGAGCCCTGTGACGCGGCTAACGCGTCGACCGACTTGCCTGTGATTCGCAGATACATCGAGTCGGGACAAATGTCGAGGTTCGAACCCCACTCAATTGCCCCATGAGGACCAAGACGAACGGCGTCGAAGAACGCTCGGTCGTTCCACGCGGCAAATACGCCGCGGCCGGCCAGTTCGGAGAGGTCGACCTCGCCCTCGACTCCGTCGTTGTACCGAA
>Ga0163144_10008308_pt1 | contig 22483 bp, 19 predicted proteins | sample OliLak19BULKMAT1_FD_123175 | JGI IMG/M metagenome (GOLD analysis project Ga0163144, IMG submission 123175) | Freshwater microbial mat bacterial communities from Lake Vanda, McMurdo Dry Valleys, Antarctica - Oligotrophic Lake LV.19.BULKMAT1 | ecosystem: Environmental > Aquatic > Freshwater >...
CGGACCATGGAGAGTGCGCCGAGCAGGAGTCCGGCGATGATGGCCGTCTTGACGTCGCCCGACTCGGCCGCCCGTTCGCTCAGGAGCAGCGCCGGCATCAGGATGGCCATGAAGAGCGGCTCGGAGAGCACCACGCCGGTGAGCAGCAACACGACGATGGAGATCGTCCCGACCAGGGCCGTGATCGAGGCTTGCAGCGTGGTCAGACGCCATCGTTCGCGACCGAAGCGATAGGTGCCAACGGCCGCGAGGGCGAGGAAGACGGTGTTGGCGAACTTGAAGAGGACGATATTGTCGGGAAACGACGGCCAGAGCTTCCAGAGGGCCGCGAGGACGAGCGGGTAACCCGGCGGATAGTGCGTCGCGTTAGGCGAGCCGGGAAGGTTGATCATCCGAAAACCCTCGCCGGTGGCCAGCGACTTGGCGAGCACCGTGTAAATGGCGTCGTCCTGGAAGGCACCGACGGGCCACGGGGTCACGGTAAGGATGCCGACGAGACAGACGACGGCGCCCAACACGAGCATGACGAGGCGTTCGCGCCGGTCGGAGTTCACCTGGTTCCTCGGTGCGACGCCGGGGCAAACACGACCGTCCCGAAGGGGACGAACACGACCGCCTCGCACGGAGCGAACACGACCGCCTCGGAGGGGGCGAACACGACCCCCTCGAAGGGAGCAGGCGCGACCGGTGGCGGCAGCAGTCGCTCGCTCACGTCTCGGCGCCGAAGCGTTGCAGCTTGCGGTGCAACGTGGACGGATCGATGCCTAACGACTCGGCGGCCCGCGTCTTGTTGCCGCCTTCGGACTGCAGCACCCACATGATGTACGCCCGTTCGATGACGTCGAGCGACGGGTTTGGCGTCGCACGGGCTTCCACCAGCCGATCGGGCGTGTGGCTGGAGATCTTCTCCGGCAGCGCCGGAATGTCGATCGTGGTCCCTTCGCTTAGAATCCACGCCCGCTCCAGCGCATTTTCGAGCTCACGCACGTTTCCCGGCCAATTGTAGCGCATGGCTGCGTCGAGCGCCGCGTCGCCGAGGTGCTTGGGTTCCTGCTCCCGCTGCCCGGCGCTCCGGGTCAGGAAGGCATCGACTAACAACGGAATGTCTTCGCGTCGCTCACGCAGCGGCGGAAGATGAATGGAGAACACGTTGAGACGGTAGTAGAGGTCGCGGCGGAAGCCGCCGCGGCGGATCTCCTCGTCCAGGTCTCGATTGGTCGCCGCCAGGAGGCGCGTATTGATCGAGATGGCCTCGGTGGCACCGACGGGGATAATCTGTCGCTGCTGCAACACACGCAGCAACTTGACCTGCGTGGCCGGTGTTGTCTCCCCGATCTCGTCGAGAAAGAAGGTCCCCTTCTCTGCCGATGCGAAGAGGCCGGTCTTGTCCTTCACCGCGCCGGTAAACGACCCCTTCACATGCCCGAACAGTTCGCTTTCCAGCAGGCTTTCGGGAAGGGCGCCGCAGTTGATGGAGAGGAAGGCGCCCTCGAGGCGCTGCGAGAGGTCGTGGATGTAGCGGGCGATGACCTCCTTGCCCGTGCCCGACTCTCCCTGGATGAGGACCGTCGAATCGGTGGGTGCAACGGTCTCCGCCAGGCGCAACACGTCGAGCCATGGCCTGCTCCGGCCGATGGGACGCACGCTGGTGGTCCTGTCGCGACGCTTGATTTCCTGCTTGAGCGACTTGTTCTCCACCCGCAGGTGCCGATGCTCGGTGGCCCGACGCAGGATGGCCAGCAGTTCGTCGTTGCGGAACGGCTTCTGGATATAGTAGAACGCCCCCTCGTTCACGGCCTGCATGGCCGACTGCAGCGTGGCCTGCGCCGTCATCAGGATAACCGGAACGTCCGGGTCCTTTGCCCGGGCCGCGCTCAGGATCTCGAGCCCGCCCACCGCCGGCATGCGGATGTCGCTGAGTACCACGTCGGGTGCCAGCAATTCGATCTGTTCCAGTCCCTGCCGACCGCCTAACGCCACGTGAGGCGTGAACCCCTCGTTCTTGAGCAGGATGCGAAGCGATTCGAGGATCCCGGCTTCGTCGTCGACGACGAGGACACAGGGACCATTGGTTCCACGTTCGGTCACGATGATGCTCCCGGCTCAGCTTGAGACGTTGGGAGAAGGACGGTCACGCGCGTCCCGCGCGCGTCACTATCGACAAAGACGAAGCCCCGATGGGCCTCGATGGCACGATGCACCACCGAGAGGCCCAGCCCGCTACCGCCGGGCTTCGTGGTGAAAAACGGATCGAACAGACGATCCCGGATCTCGGCCGGAATGCCGGGCCCACTGTCCGAGACACGGAGCGCCACGCCACCCCGGTCGAACGAGACGCCGGCCGGTGCATCGTCGGAGGTGAGGGTTGCCAACTCCAAGCGCACCGTTCCCGGCTTCGTGGAGGCTTGCACCGCATTCAGCACCAGATTGAAAATCGCCCGGTGCAGCAGGTCCTCGTCACCTTCCACGATGAGCGCCTCGTTAGGTGCGACGCTCGTGACCTCCACGCCGTCCAACCGATCGGGATGCGCCTCGGCCAACGATGCGGCGCCCCGCGCCACCGCCAGCAGGTCCACCGGACCGATCGACGTCACTCGCACGCGCGCGAAATCGAGAAACTCGCTCAGCAACCGCGATAGACGGTCCGACTCGCGCACGATGAGCGACGACAGCGATCGTTCGTCCTCATTCGCCCGAGGACTGCGCCCCAACTGCTCCACCGCCGACCGTATGGAGGCCAGGGGATTCTTGATCTCGTGGGCCAGAGACGCGCTCAGTTCGGCCACGGCCTCAAGGCGCTCGGCACGCATGTGCAGCGTGTCGAGCCGTTTCTGATCCGAGATATCCTGAAAGATCGCCGTAGCAGTTGTCTCGTGCGATACGCCGCCATCACCGTTAGGCGTGCTGAGCGTGGTGTTCAACCCGATCGGAAAGGAGCGCGAGACCGTCTGCACCGTGCCCTCGGCACGCGTGGTGCGGACACCGTCGGACGCCGCGCGCTCGAGCGCCCGGGCGAGCACTGGCGAGACGTTCTCAATGATTGGGAACAGAGCCTCGCCCACGCGCCGTTCCAGGTCGACCGCGAGAAGCGAACTGGCCATGGGGTTGGCGTAGAGGAGCGTGCCGCGTGAATCGACGGTGACGATTCCGCTACGGATGTTGCGCAGAATATCGCTCGCCTGCAGGCGGACTTTCACCAACTCGGCGGCCAGTTCCTGCGTCCCCTCGCGCGCCTCGCGCAGCCGGGAGGCGATGTAGCCCGACGAGAGCGCTACCATCGCGAATACTCCGAGTTGCAGCCAGAGCCCCACGTCGAGCTGCGAGCGCGAGAATACGATAATGTCGACGAAGTAGAGTACGCAGCCCAACGCCGCGATCAGGAGCGCTCCTCTACCGGAAAGGAGCAGCGCCGCGGTGGCAATGACGAGGATGTAGAGGGCAGCGAACTGCGACGACCCACCGCCGGTGATGTGCACGACGGCCGTGACGAGGACGAGGTCGAAGGCCGACTGCAGGGGAAGAAAGACGGCGCCCAGGGGTTTTCGATAGATCTCGCTAAAGGCCGCCGAACCGGCGGTGAAGATCATCGCTCCCGTAATCAGGAGCGACGCCACGAGCGTGTCGTTCCTGTCCGCATCACGCCACGCAAAGACCGCCGCGAGGAAGATCGCCGCGGTCATGGCCAGCCGACCTATATAGATGAAGCGCAACAGCCGTCGCGGGTCGACAATCGCCCGGAAGTGCGAAAACTGTGGCCCGCTCACGCGACCGGAACAAGCGAGAAGTGTTGCATCCTGCAATGGCCAGAGGAGAAGGAAACCCTAGCATTCTGCCATCATCTGGACGATTCGCCCCAGAAGGCGTTTCCAGATTTGGCCCATGTACGCTCGCGAATCGCGAGCATCCCGTTACCCTTCCGACGTGCGCGGTGAGTAGCCCCCGGAGACACTGGGGTCGGAGCGGAGCAGGTCAACCCGGACAGAAGCCCCCCTTGATCGATCGAACCATTTGGCAGAATGCATGGGCTGGTGGAACGCTCGCATTCGCCACCCTGCTGCTCACGCTCTCGTGCGCACCCAGCCAATCGCCTCCAACGAAGCGGGTCGCCGCCGACTCACAGTGGACGTCGTTCGCGGTCGGCCTCCCCGCCGACTCCTTTCCGTCTCCCAGCCGCCGCTTTTCCGACATCGTCGCCCCGCGCTGGACGGACGAAGTCACGCGTGACGCTACCAGCGAGGCCGAGACGGTGATGGACGCGCTGGCGCTGCGGGAGGGAATGCGGGTGGCCGACGTGGGCGCGGGCGACGGATACTACGTTACTCGCATGGCGCAGCGGGTCGGCCCCACAGGGCGGGTGTACGGACAGGACATTATCCCTGAGTACCTGGAGCTGCTGGCCTCACGGGTGAGGCAGGCCAAACTGAGCAATGTCACGGTGGTGCGCGGTGAAGCACACGATCCGCAACTGCCAAAGGACTCGATCGACGTCGCGATCATGATTCACATGTACCACGAGATTACCGATCCCTTTGCGCTGCTCTGGAATCTGGCCCACTCGCTGCGCTCCAACGCCCGACTCGGCATTCTCGACACTACCTTCCCAACCGACAAACACGGAACACCACCCTGGTTGCTGGAGTGCGAGTTGGGATTGGTTGGGTACGCGAAGGAGCGTTCGATCGAGACAGGTGCGGACGAATACCTTGCCGTCTTTCGTACGCCGCCACGCGACTCGTTACCGTCGCCGGCATCCATTCGCGATCGTGTGTCCAAGGGGGCGTGCCAGCAACGCTAGGGCCACGAGTGAACGCGAGGGCGCACGAGTAGACGCGAGTGCGCGCCGGGAAACGTGCGGGCGCGCCGGGAAACGTGCGGGCGCGCCGGGAAACGTGCAGGCGCAACAGGCAACGCTGGGGTGCGCCGAGTAATAATCGCGGCTACACGCTGCGCCGTGAAGCGGGACGAAGGCTGATATCTTGAGGCATGACCGCGCGCCCAACTCCACCAGATAGCTCGTCCGGAGAGGATTCTCTCCCCATCAACCACGCCCGTGCCATTCCGCGCGCCGAGTTGAGCGCGCGTGCGTCACGCGCCGGCGGTGCGGGAGGACAACACGTAAACACCTCGTCGACCCGAGTGGAGGTGCTCTGGAATCCCGCCTCGAGCGCGGCCCTCTCTCCGGACGAAAAGCTGCTCGTCATCGCCAAGCTGGCCGCGCGGCTGGACTCGGAAGGCAACATCCGAGTGGTCGCCAGCGACACGCGCAGTCAGAAGCAGAATCGCGACCTCGCCGAGTCGCGACTGGCCGACCTGGTGCGCCGGGCCCTCATCGTGCCCAGGAAGCGAAAGGCGACCAAGCCGTCCCATGCATCGAAGGAACGACGACTCGACACCAAGAAGCGCGACGCAAAGAAGAAGAGCGACCGCCGATCAAACCATTGGGAGTGACCACCCGCTACATCCGCCTCGCCCCGCCCCCCCCAGCATCTTCCCGATTTCTCGTCTTCTCGTCTTCTCGTCTTCTCGTCTTCTCGTCTTCTGTAGTATCCGTCTTCTGTAGTATCCGTCTTCTGCAGTATCCGTCTTCTGTAGTATCCGTCCTCTGTTTTATTCAATTTTCCCCAGCAACACCTCAAGCTGCCCCAGCGCCACCGACGCCGCATGCCTCAGCTGTGTCGTGGGCGCACGGTCGGCGCCGTCAACCGTGTCGAGAAGCTGTGTGAGGTTACCACTCACCCGCGCCAGCGAGGGCATTCCTCCCCCTCCGCCCAAGAATCCTCCACCGCTCCCGATGATCTGGCCCAGCTCGGCGGCGCGCGCTTCGTTGCCGGAGGCTCGGGCCGCCAGTTGCAGCTCACGGGCCTTCGTCATGCCGTCGGCCGCCCGATCGATGCCCGCATGCAGTCGAAGGGCCAGCCTATGCTGGGCCAGAATACCAGCGGCTGATGTGGTCACCCGCGGGTCCATGCGCACGGTGAGGGGCTGCGTGTACGCCGTGCCATCCACCGTCAGGCGCAGCGTGTACGTTCCCGGGGCGACAAATGGTCCCAGTGGCTCGGGCACGGTTTGACCCGGAATGGCCGAGATGGGAAAGGAAAAGGACAACGCCTTGGGACGGGGGTGGCGCACATCCCAAACGAAGCGGTGCAGCCCCGGCTCGGCGCTCAACACCGGTGAGCCACGAATCCACCAGTCCGGCCAGTGGCCCTCCGCGCGCGGGTCGGGGTCGGCGTTGAGGCCCTTGTCGTACTTCCGCACCACGCGTCCTGCGACGTCGAGAACGTCCAGCGTCAGGCGGCTTGCAGCATTCCCGAGGTAGTAATGCACGATCGCACCGTCTGGCGGATTGAGCGCCCGTGGCTCGTCTACCGGCATCGGTGTGTCGGTGTACATCGAATAGCGCACGCGCGTAGCCAGTTGCGGCTTGAACAGGTGTACCGCCTTTGCCGATGGCTTGGATGCCATCTCGCGCAGAGGCGTGATGTCATCGAGAATCCAGAAGCCGCGCCCATGCGTTCCGACCACGAGGTCATCATCCTTGATCACCAGATCGCGAATGGACGTTGCCGGCATGTTGACCTGCAACGACTCCCAGTGCTCGCCATCATCGAAGGAGACCCAGACCTTCGTTTCACTCCCCGCGTAGAGAAGTCCTTTGCGCTTCGGATCCTCGCGCACCACGTTGATGGTGGCGCCGCTGTCGATGCCCGCCACGATGTGCACCCACGTTTTCCCGCCATCGCGCGTGCGGTAGATGTGGGGCCGCAGGTCGTCGAGTCGAATGGTATTGATGGCCGCGTATGCGGTACGCGTGTCGAAGTGCGACGCGTCCATCAACGACACCTTGGCCCACGGCGTGAGGCCCGGAGGGGTCACGTTGCTCCAGGTGGTCCCGCCATTCACCGTCACGTGAATGAGTCCATCGTCGGACCCTGCCCAGATGACCTCTTCTCTCAGGTAGCTGGGTGCGATGGTGTACACTACGCCGGGATGACGCGCCTTGGCCGACGCTTCGGTGGAATACTTGCCCACGTTCGGCGGCACGAGGGAATCCGTGCGGGTAAGATCGGGCGAGATTTCCTTCCAGTTGTTGCCGCCGTCCACTGTTTGCCAGATGGTATTGGCGCCGAAGTACAGCTTGCGCGGATTGGTGGGCGCGAACAGAATCGGCGCCGTGCGAATGGTGCGATAGTTCGGATCGCGGAACGGCTTGGGCGCCACGTTCTGCGTCTGGCCGGTGCGGTAGTCGAAGCGCGTCACCTTGCCGCCGTACATGATGTTGGGGTCCAGCGGGTCCGGCGCGACATACCCGTACTCTTCCACGCCCACCGGCCTCCACTCCCTAAAGGTGAGCTGCCCATCGTTGCCTCTGGATTGCACACAGGCCGACCCCGATTCCTGCTGACCGCCGCACACCCGATACGGCCACGAGTAGTCGGTGGTCACGTGATAGAACTGAGCGGTCGGCTGATTGTACCACGAGCTATAGGACTCACCACCGTTCACGGTAATGATCGCCCCTTGATCGCTGGCGATGAGGATGATGTTCGAGTTCTCCGGGTTGATCCAGATGCGGTGATAGTCGTCGCCGCCAGGTGCACCACGACTCATCGTCCACCTGACGCCTGCGTCGGTAGACTTCCAGAGCACGATGCTGGCGCTGTACACGATGTCGGCGTTTTTCGGATCGACCTTCACTTCGGCGAAATCGGACCCACGGTTGTGTACCCGCACATCGGTGGAGGTCCGGAGCCATGTTGCACCTGCATTGTCCGAACGATAGATGCCGCTCCTGGAGCCGGCGTCGATGGTGATGTACAGTCGGCTGGGATTGCTCGGCGCCACCGCGATGCCAATGCGTCCCAGACCTTCGGCCGGCGTCGGCAGGCCACTCATGATCGGCTGCCAGGTGTCGCCGCCGTCGGTGGACTTGAAGAGTCCCGTTCCCGGCCCCTGCCATTGGCCATTCTCCCACGGACCCTGGCGCGCCTCCCACAGGGCGGCATACAGCGTGTTGGGGTCGTTAGGCGCCATCACGATATCGATAGCGCCGGTGTTCTCGTCGCGGCCCAGCACCCGCGTGAAGGAGCGACCGCCGTCGAGAGAGCGATACAGCCCTCGCTCGGCGTTCGGTCCGTAGGGGTGCCCGAGTACGGCGACGAAAATCCGGTTGGGATCGCGCGGGTCGATGGCGATCTGCGGAATCTGCTGGCCATCGCGAAGCCCAAGATGCTCCCAGCTCTTTCCGCCGTTTGTCGACTTGTACATGCCATCACCCGTCGACAGGTCCGGGCGCTGCAGCCCCTCGCCACTCCCGATGTAGATGATATTCGGGTCGCTCGGCGCCACCGCCAATGCCCCCACCGATCCGCTCGGCTGCCCGTCGAAGATGGGGTTCCAGGTGCGGCCGAAGTCGGTGGTCTTCCATGCGCCGCCGTTTACGGCCGCGATGTAGAAGACATTCGGCTGTCCCGGTACCCCTGTCGCTGCCTTGGTACGCCCGGCGCGAAAGGGGCCGATGTGCCGCCAGGTCATCTCACCAAACAGCGACCCTGCCGTTTGGGCGGCCGCGTGACTTGCGGCCAAGGCAAGACAGGTGGTCGAGAGCAGCACGTGCAGCAGTGACGGGCGCATGGATGCGTATTGGTGATTGGAGGTATCGCGGGGTCGGCCGACCGTCGGGCACGGCGAGCTTACCTGTTCTACGTATGAGCACGAGATGTCGCTAGTCCGCGTCCTCACGCTTCGTGACCGACGATTGTCTCGCAACGGCGCCAGGCAGTGCGGCATCCTGCTTCATTCGCGCAATCGCCAGGCGGGCGCCGTCGGCCTCTCGCGTGCCGGGAAAGCGTTCCGCAACTCGCCGAAGCTCCACCAGCGCCCGTCCACCATCGCCTAACGGCCCCAGGTACAGATCGGCCAGACGCTGTGTGGAGTACAACTCATCCGATGAGGAGAGGCCGGGGAGCTTCCGAATCTCGGCGAAGAGTTCCGCAGCGCGTCTCGGATTGCCCGCGCGCACGTACAACTCCGCAGCCTGACGCTTGGCCCGCACGTTGCCCGGATACTCGGCCATGGAAGCCTCGTAGGCCGCGATTGCTCCCTTTGCATCGTCGCGCGCCTCGAGCGCATCGTGCGCGGAGAACGACATCTCGTAGGGCGACGCGTTGCCGCTTGGGTAAATGAAGGCGGACAGGCCCGCCCCGGCGCCGGCCGCCACCGCTCGCGCGAATCGCTGTACCAGGTAGCCAACGGCGCCCCCCACGCCGACGGCCACAAGGATAAGCCGGAAGCCGCCCACACCGAGCAGGACGCCGAGTAGCGCGCCGATTACGGCGAAGGCACAACCGACCACCACACCGCCCATGATGGCCACCCGCTGCGCGGGATCGTTTGTCTGGTTCGACGCGCGCAGCCTCACGGCACCTTCTGCATGGGACGTCTTACGAGTGAATCCAACCGTCCGTTCGATTCCCTGCGACCCAGCACGGTCGCCGACGTCAGATGTGCGGTCACATTGAGGCCCGTCTTGAAGATGTCGGGCACGGTGTCGAGCGCGATGAGGATTCCCACCCCCTCCACGGGAAGTCCTATACCGGGAAAGAAGGGTGCCAGTATGAAGAGGCTTCCGCTGGGTATCCCGGGCACCGAGAAGGACATCACGACCGATGCCAGCGATATGGTGACGATGGCCGATGTGCCTAACTCCACGCCATACAGCTTGCCGATGAAGAGCGCGCCAACGATCCAGACGACCGCGACGTTGGCGCGCAGAATCGAGACGGCCAGCGGCAGCACAAAGGTTGTAGTCTGTCGTGGTAGTTCCAGCGTTCGCTCGGCGCTATCCAACATGGACGGAAGTGCGGCGAGCGAGGAGCGCGTGCTGGCAGCAACAATCTGCGCCGGAAGGGCGGCGCGGGCGAAGGTGGCCATGGAGACCCGACCGCCCCAGGCGGCCAGCGGATACAGGGCCACGGCCACAACGACGCAGAGCAGCGAGTTGGCCAGGAGGTAGAAGCCGATCGCGCCCGCCGCCGACAGTCCGATGCGCACGCCGAGCGCCACCGCCAGGGCAAAGACGCCGATTGGTGAGAGGCGCAATACCCACCGCACCAGGACGAGCATTGCCTCGCCGGTAGCGCGGAAGAATCCGAACACTGCCTCACGCGGCGGTGGGGCGAGCCGAGCCACACCTAACGCGAACGCCACCGAGAAGACGAGGAGGGGGAGCATGGCGCCATCCACCGCCGACTTGATCGGGTTGATGGGTACGAGACTGGTGAGCCAGGTGGTGAAGGTGGGCAGTTCGGGGACAACGCCTTCAGACAGGGCCATTCGCGCACGCAGCGCAGCGGCAGCCACCGGATTGACGTGCAGGAACGAGAAGAGCCAGGGCGCCACGAGGGCCGTGAAGGTGGCGGCACCGCACAGGATGGCAGCGAAGAGCGCCAACGCCCGTCCCCCGAGCCGCCCCACCGATCGCACGTCGTCAATGGAACCGACGCCGGTGATGAGGAGCGACACCACCAGTGGAATCACTGTCATCCGGATGCCGTTGACCCAGAGCGTCCCAACGGGATCTGCCACCGACAGCAGGACCGCGGCGGTCGGGGGGTTCACCGCCGACGCGACTGCGCCTACGGCAAAGCCAAGGCCGAGGGCGATGATGGCGGCGGCGCCGACGCTGATTTTCATCCCCCCAATGCTAGAGCGCGCGGCACCGGTCGTAAACCGGCAGCGCGCGCTCGATGCGCGCCGCGCTTCGTTAGGCGCCGGTACGGGACCGTGGCTAGGATCCTAGTTGAGGCCCCATTTGAAGCCGACTCTCCAGCTGATGAGGGGCGTCTTGCTCTCGTTGACATTCAATTGCAGACCGCCATTTGGGAGATCGACAATGTCGCCCTTACGCAGATACCTCACGCTGCCATTGCCGTGGTAGCGCACCCCAATGTCGATGGCCCCCATCCTCGTGGTTCCCACGGGAATCAGCACTCCTCCGCCTCCCGTCCAGGCGAAGGTGGCGTCGTCGTAGTTATTGGTCTTGGCAAAGGCTTCATCGTCATACGTACCGTCCACGCTGGACTCGGTCACAAAGTAGGAGAATCCAGCAGTGCCGTTGACGTAGGGCCGAACGGGACCGGACGGCACGGTGAGCTGCGGGCCCACGCCCATCCACACGATATTGTTCGATGTCGTTAGGTCTAGCTGGATGCGGCTGCCGATTGTGCCGCCGAATGGTACCCGTTGCGTTTCGCGGCCATAGGTCAGGAATCCCCCTTCTGCGCCCAGGCTCACGATGCCCCTCCGGTCCAGCTTGTAGTGCCCGTTGAGGTCGATGCCGACGCCCTGCTTCACGTTCAGGCGGAACTCGTCCTTTGGCTGCGCATAGACCAGCGATCCGCCGAAGGTTCCGCGTGATGTGCGCGGTCCGCGGCGCTCATCGCGTTCACCACCGACCGAGAATACCTGGGCTTGGGCGACGGTTGGCAGCGCCACGACGGCGACAATCATGGCGCAAATGAGCGAGGGGCGCATGGAAGCCTCGGAGCGACGAAATTTGGGGGAGCGGTGCGCGTCGAAGCACGAACGTCGTCGTGCGCGCCTCGACACTTCAGTCTCTGATACGCCACAATGGCTTCGCGTGTTTCATCAGCCCGCTGCCCCTCGCTCGCCTTCACGATTCCGCAGCGGTCGGCAGGTCGTCGGCAGAATGCATGGCGCAACTCTACCGCAATGCCTTCTGCAGGTCGCCTGCACTACATTTCGCTCACTATGGCATTCGACGATCCAGAAGATTTTGACATCGGCGATGGCACGGCTGACATCGAGGCCATTGTGCATTGTCCGCACTGCGGCGAGGAGAACACCATCGCCGTAGATCCCGGCGGCGGCGAATCGCAGGAGTACGTGGAAGATTGTCAGGTGTGCTGCCGACCGTGGAGCGTCCGTGTCTCGTTCGATGCGGAGGGGCACGCAATTGCAGAGGTGGAACAGTTGGATGAGTGACGCATCGCTCGGCCGGCGGTATACCGAGATGCTCCATCCACTTCCGGAACTCGTCCACGCCTCACGGTCACGACCAATGCCATCCCGCTGGCCGATATCGATGGACGATGTACGCGCCGCGAGAGATCGCATTGCCCCGTACATGGCGCCCTCGCCGCTCTACGCCTACCCGCTGCTGGACCGGGCCGTCGGGCACGACGTACGACTCTTCGTCAAACACGAGAACTTCAATCCGACCAACTCGTTCAAGGTGCGGAACGCGCTCTCGTTCATGTCCGCGCTCCCCTTCACCCTGCGCGAGAAGGGTGTGGTGGCCGCCACCCGCGGCAATCACGGGTTGGGCGTGGCCTACGCGTCGCGCGTCTTCGGATGCCGAGCCACTATCTGCGTTCCGTTAGGCAACAACCCTGACAAGAACGACGGCGTGCGCGCGTTAGGCGCGCGCCTCATCGAAGAGGGGCGTGACTACGACGAGTCCATCCTCGTGGCTGCCCGCATTGTGGAGGAGGAGGGGGCGACGCTGGTCCACTCGACCAACAATGCGCACGTGCTGGCGGGCGCGGCCACACTGTCACTGGAGATGTTCGAACAGGCGCCCGACCTCGACGCGGTCGTCATCGCGGTCGGCGGCGGATCGCAGGCAGTGGGCGCCATGACGGTGGCGCGCTCCCTCGCCCCCGAGGTAAAAGTCTATGCCGTGCAGGCGGCGGGTGCTCCCGCGACTCACGACTCGTGGCACGCGGGTGCGCCTATCGGGCGCGAGCGCGCCGACACTTTCGCCGACGGTCTCGCCACTCGAAGCGCGTACGACATGACCTTTCCTGCCTTGCGTGAAGGATTGGCCGGATTCATTACGGTCACAGACGCCGAGATCGCCGAAGCGATTCGCATTCTGTTGCGCACCACACACTCGCTGGCGGAAGGCGCCGGCGCGGGTGGACTGGCCGGAGTCATCAAGCTCGCGCCGCAGTTGGCCGGGCAACGGGTGGGCATCGTGCTGAGCGGGAGCAATATCGACGAAACAACCCTCAAGCGTATCCTCTCGCGCGAGTTGTAGTCTCGACGCGTGCCTGGACCGTGGCCCGGGGCGCGCTGCGAGCGCCTAGTCCATGACACGGGACGCCCGGCGGGCGCCTGCTACGCCGACTTCAACTGACCGACCAGGAAGGGCGTCGTCGTTGGCTGCAACGATCCGCCCTCGGGTTCCTCGGTCACGGCACCGACCGCGATCACCACCCCCTCCGCCACGACAAAGCGTGCCCGCACTTCCCCGTTTGGTTGAGTGTTGAAAACGCCGAGGCTCACCGGCGCCTTCCCCGTCGATATGCCCCACAACTGGTACGTCCGTCCAGGCCCTGCAGGCGCCAGCCCGTAGGCCGCGAACACCACTTGGCGCTGCCGCTGGTTCCAGTACAGTCGGGCCGAGGGAGGCTGACCAGTCGCACTGAGCGCGACGGTTTCCACGGCGGGTGACAACAGAATGGTTACCATGGAATCGAGCGTGGCCAACTGCGAACGAAGCGACGAAACGCTCACCTCGGCGACTCGCCGTGCGCCCCGTTCGGCGGAGAGTTGGTTGCCGATGTAGAGCACGCCTAACAACGACGCGGCCGCCGCGAACCACGGGGCCGATGTCCGCCAAGTAGGCGCCCGCCGCGCGGCTCCGACAGGAGCGGCGGACGGCGCACTGCCGATGGGGCGCGCACTGCCAGCCTCAGCCATGATGCGGGCCCGCAATCCGGTGGGCAGCGCGACAGTCGGCGCTGCCAACGCCAGCAGCGCCGCCACTTCGCCCAAATCCCGCGCTGATCGCGCCAGCTCTGGCGAATTGTCGATAGCGCGTTCTACGGCTGCACGCGAGTCGGGGTCGAGGGCGCCCAGCACATAGGCGGCCAGGTGGTCATGCACGTCGAAGTCCGTCATGACGTCACGTCCATGAGCGGTTTGAGCGCGACTCGAAGTTTCTCCATCCCGGCTCGCATCCGAGTCTTGACCGTGCCTAACGGTTCGGACAACCGATCGGCAATCTCACTCTGTGACAAACCGCCAAAGTACGCCAGTTCCAGCACGAGCCTCTGCGGCGGGGGGAGGTCGTGCAGCGCGCGACGCACATGCACCTGCGCCTCCAGTATCTCCACACCGCGGTCGGGCGACGGCGCGCCGACAGAGAGCGCCGGCGACGCGCCGTCTTCCGTCATCGAGGCGGCTTCATCGAGCACGCGGGCGCGGCGGCGGCGTGAGCGAAGCATGTCGAGCGCCCGCGTTCGCACAATCGTGGAGATCCACGCAACGACACTTCCCCTCCCGGCATCGAAGGTGGAGGACGACCGCCAGATCTGCGAAAAGGCGTCGGCCACCACTTCTTCGGCATCGGCCGCATCGGCGACCATCGCACTCGCCAGCGCGAAGGCCATGCCGCCATATCGGTCAAAGAGGATACCTAACGCCCGGTCGTCTCCCGCCATGAGACGAGCGACAACCGCAAGATCAGTGAGCAATGCAGTGGGAGCCGTACGATTCATGTCGATCGAGCGCGAGAAAGGTGCCGATGGAACGATAACACACCGCGTAGCCAAGCGGGCGGACCCAACGCGCGGCGCGCCGTGATTATCGGCGAACGAGGGCGGCGAATTGTCGCGACCGTGGGGGAATCGTGGGGGGCCCCCCGGCTGGGATGAGGTCATGGAATTTCGTCTGGCAAACAGAAGTACGTGGTCCCCGGCCACGCAGCAGCGCGTCGCCGCAATCGAGTACGCCGCTCGCCCACTCTTCGGATTGTTTGCTGCGTCAGACTGCGGCGGCGGTCTGGTCCAGGACGAGCCGAACCCTCGACGTGAGCTCATCGAGTGCGAACGGCTTATGCAGGAAGTGCGAGACCCCTCCACCCGAGCTCAAATGCGCTTCCCGCTCATGCGTGTAGCCAGACATGAAGAGAATTGCGAGCAAGGGACGCTCGCGGTTGAGCACGACCGCAAGCTCGCGTCCTCCCATCACCGGCATCACGATGTCGGTGAGCACAAGATCGAGATCGTCGCCGAGCGCCCGGGCCGCGAGCAACGCCTCGTGACCATTGACCGCCTCGATTACCCGGTATCCCGCACGCGCAAGGGTACGCCGGGTTATCGAGCGAACCAACTCCTCGTCCTCGACCACGAGGATTGTCTCCGTGCCCCGACGATGCTCGGGGGAGGCGGCGGCGCTGGGGACCGGCCCCACTGGCGCGCCGAAACTGGTTCGCGGTAGATAGATCGTGAACGTCGATCCGCGCAGCGGTTCACTCTCCACCCAGATGAAGCCCCCACTCTGCTTCACGACGCCGTATACGGAGGAAAGGCCCATCCCGGTGCCGCGCCCCTGCCCCTTGGTTGTGAAGAAGGGCTCGAATGCCCGCGCCTTCGTCTCCACATCCATTCCCTCACCCGTGTCGCGCACGGCCAATCGCACGTACTCGCCCGGCGTCATGGGCGCGTGCGCATTCGCGAACTCTTCGGTGGACACGACATTGGAAGTTTCGATGAGTAGGCGCCCACCGCCTGGCATGGCGTCCCGCGCATTGGTCACCAGATTGAGAAGGACCTGCTGTATCTGGGCCGGATCGGCGGTCACCGCACCTAACGATTCGGAGAAATTCTCTTCCATCGTGACCGACTCACCAGCCACTCGCTCCAACAGCTTCCAGACGTCACCGAGCACCGCGTTCAGGTCGAGCACCCGCGGTTCAAGTACCTGCTGCCGGCTGAACGCGAGCAGTTGGCGAGTAAGTGTGGCGGCGCGATCGGCGGCCTGCGCAATCTCGTCCAGTTCCTGCCGAAGATCAGACGGAAAACCAGCCGCCTCCTGGAGCATCTGCGCGTTGCCGCGAATCACGGTGAGCAGGTTGTTGAAGTCGTGGGCCACACCACCGGCCAACCGCCCGACGGCTTCGATCTTTTTCGAGAGATGGAGCTGCTCCTGCAGCTCCTGCCAATCGGTAATATCGCGCGAGGCCACGACAATGCCGCCCACCGAGGGATCGCCCAGGAGATTCCTGGCGCTGGAGACCAGCACTCGCCAGCCGCCGTTTGCGTGTCTGACGCGGTACTGCACCCGCTGCGGCGATTGTGGCGCCCGCACGACCGCCCGAAATGCGTCGAGCACACGTGCCGAGTCGGCCGGATGAATGCGGTCGAGCGGATTGGTCGCAATGAGATCCGACGACGCGAGGCCCAGCACGCTGGCAAAGGAGGGTGACGCGTATCGCGTGCGTCCCTCACGATCGAGGATGGACACGAGGTCCGACGCGCTCTCGATAATGGTGCGCAAGTGCTGCTCGCGGCGCTGCGCGAGTTCCTCGGTGTGCTTTCGCTCGGTCACGTCGCGGAGGTGGGCCACGACGCCGACAATGCTTCCGTCGTCGTCGATGTACGGTTCGTATCGCCCCGACAGCCACCCCTGCGCCTCAAGGCTCTCGCTGCCGAAGCGCGTGTCGGCACCCTCAACTCGCTCCCCCGACAGTGCCCGCCGCAAATCGTCGACGTCGCCCTGTCGCAGCAAGTCCGGAAAGAGTTCGTACGATATCTTTCCGATCACCTGGCCCGCCGAGAGGCCGGAGCGTGCCTCCATGAAACGGTTCCAGATTCGGTAGCGCAACTCGCGATCGAACACGACAATTCCCTCTCCGGCGCTATCCAGTAGCCGGGTCGCAAATTTCGCGGGGTGCCAGGGAGACAATTCGTTCACGCGCGCGGCGCAAGTGGCCAGGTTGTCGGGCAGGCGATGGTCAAGGCCGACCGAGTGGGCGTGCTTTCGCGAAGATGGTGCGCATCTTTGTTCCAGTGTACCCGAGGCACATGGGTACGCTTCACGATACCTAACGCCGAGCATACAGGCTGTGACGGACGATACATCGGCATCCCTACGGGTTCGCCTCGACAAATGGCTGTGGGCCGCCCGCTTCTACAAGACACGAGCCGTTGCAGCTGAGGCCATCGACGCCGGACGCATCGAGGTAAATGGGGAACGGGCCAAACGTTCGAAGCTGGTTCAGCTCGGCGACCGCATGGCCATTCGACGCCCCCCATTCGAACTCGCCATCGAGGTCACGGGAGTAAGGGAGCAGCGGGGCTCAGCCACGATAGCTGCCGAGTTGTACAGCGAAAGCGAGGCGTCGACCAAGGCGCGCGAGGCGCTATCGGCACAACTCAAGGCCATGGGACCGGCGGCGTTTCGAGACAAGGGACGCCCGGGGAAGAAAGAACGTCGCGATATCGATCGGTTGCGCGGACGCGAAGACTAGATCGAGTCGTCTGGCGATTGGCCGCTGACAAGAGCGAGGAGCGTTCCCCGGTCGATTCGGTGACCCCCGTCGAAAATGTGCAGGCGGGATGGGAGCCCGGCATCCTCAACCCGGCGGCGCTGGTCCCCGACATCGGCCCATGTAGCGTATTCGTCCACCGACCCGATCACGAGGTCGAGTCCCTGCTTTGGGAAGCGCGCGCGCTGCGCCAGCAGATCCAGCTCCTTCGGAATCTCGCCCGCCCAGACGATGACCCGCGACACCGGCGTCGTGCCTAACGAGATCCACCGCATGAGCGTGGCGACTCCCTGCGAAAACCCCAATGCGGTGACCGAGCGCCCCGGCGCGAGCTGGCGGGCCACCTCATCGAGGTAGTCCACGTAGTCTTCGATCTCGGCCTCGCGATCTTCTCGCGTCATCCATGTGGCACCTACGGGCCGCGCGGCGTGCGTGGTCTCGCCCGCCTTCTCCCGATAGAAGCGATTGAGCGCCTCGGGCGCGATGATCGCTCGTCCCTCGGTCGCGATGGGTGCGAACGGGGCGAGGAAGTCGGAAGCCAGCTGGCCGAAGCCGTGCAGCACGATCCACACGTCGCGCGCGGAGTCGAGGTCGCCGAGCGTCTGCACGCGAGCGCGGCGGATCGTGTTCACGCGGCGGGTTTGCATCGTTAGGTACCCGGTTTCACGAGGAGACGACGCCCGGCCGTGATGCGACTTGATGCGAGACGGTTCCATGTCACCAGCGAGTCGGTCGTGACACCATAGCGTCGTGCGATGACGTCGAGCGACTCGCCGCGCTGCACCAAATGATAAATGGCCCGTCGCGACGCTGCCGCCGCCGCATCGGTGGCGCGACGCTCGGCGTCTGCCGACGCACGAAAATCATCCTGCTTTCGGGTGAGTGTGGCGAGGGCGCTGTCCACCTTGGCCCGGTCGATCGACACAAACGCGAAGGTCTCGCGTTCATCCGCCCCCGTCAGCCGCAAGCCGGGCCGAGTACCGAGAAACACGCGCAGAAAGCGCACCGTTACCGGACGGTCGTACGGAAAAGACTGCTCGAGCAACTCCGGTGGCTCCGGCTCTCGAGGAAGGATGTGCTCAGGAGGAACGCCCACGTACAACAGGCGTCGGTCGGTGGCAGCGAGCACACCATGCGTGAGGCGAAAGTAGTCCCACCAGTGACGCTGCATGACCGGAACGCGGCGTTCCACCCGTTCGCCCCGCTCGAGCTGCAGCTCGATTTCCCGGTTCGCCACCCGCGCGCCGCCTTCAGCGTCGCCTCGATAGAAGAAGAGGAGTGCCGCGATCACGGCCGTCACCGAGAGCAGCGCGAGGAACCAGGCCGACGTGACCAGAATGCGCACACCGCGCCCTGCCGAACGTGATGTGAAACGACGCGCGAGGTTGCCGCGTGCAGCGGCTGACGTCAACGGCACTCGGGGAGTCGCGCGTTAGGCACGCGGGCCCGGTCGACGTCGCTCGGCCTCATGCGACCACGTCTGGCGCGATTCGCCGGGACGCTTCTCGCGATCGCCCGAGCGGCGCCCGCGGGAATCACGAATTGACTGGGCGATCGAGTCGGCTTTCACCATCTGACGCTCGGCGAGAATGGTTCGGATGTCGTTCTTCGCCCCTTCGTTGTTCACGCGGATCGAATCGACCACGGGGGCCGAAATCTGCTGAAATCGCTTGAGCGCGTCGGTATCCTGCCGGGTGAGTCCGCCGCGTTCCGTCATGTCCACGCCTGCGGACTGCCGCAGGGAATCGAGCTGGCGCATGAAGGGGGCGTTCGTGATCCGCAGTTTCCGGCGCACCTCGATGAGGCGGGATCGCTGATCGTCGGACAGTTCGATTTCTCGTGCGACTTCCAGATAAAACGAGACTGGCTCGCCGTCGGACAGTGAAAACGAAAGCGCACCGCGTGGCCCGTCGAACGGAGGCGAGGTGCCGCGCTGCGCTAAGGCGATAGTGGGTGCAGCGAGTGTGAAGCAGGTGAGGATCGCGACGAGAGACTGCTGCATGGGGCGATTCCGGATCCGAGGGCGGCTGACGTGCAGGTATCTACGACACGCCACGACTGCCCCTACCCTTGCGACCGCTTAGTGTTGCTTAGTGTTGCGCACTCGTGGGCTGCTCGCCGACGGCGGGCGCATGGTCCTGACGCGCCGAGCTGGGAGCCGACGGATCGGTGGGGTGTATGTAGGTTCTGGATTTGATCGTACCGGCAATGGCGAACGCCCCGACCGCAAGCACGACTATGAACGTGGCGAATCCCCAGCCCTGCGAAAAGTTGGCTTCCTTATGCCCGTCGGCCATGAGGCCCTCAGAAAGGTGGTCGGTGTGTTCAGCGACACGACGCACAGCGCGCCGTCGGGCCAATCTAGTGCGCGACGCGGCAGATGCCGAGTGCGCTCAGGCCGACCGTACCGACTCGGTAGATCGTTCTATAATCCGCAGTACCTCGTCCAGAATCGTCCTGCCGCGGTCTCTCGCATACCACGTCCGAATTCGCGTGTATCGCTCGTCCTTGTCCATCGTCTGCGCCTCCTCTCCGTCGAACCAGGCCTGCAGCGCGGCAGGTCGCGGGCCCCACCACCCCCTTTCCTCCAGGTCAGAGTCCAGCACCAGAACGACGGGAATTGAGCGTGACAGGCCCGTGAGGTGTGCATCCATGAGGTCGGGATTGTCGTCTCGCCCGACGAATCGGAGATCAAACGATGGAACCTGCTCCGTGAGCTTCGCGAGCACCGGAAGGGAGTTGACTGCATCGCCGCACCAATCTTCGGAGAGCGCGAGTAAGTGCCACCGAGTGGGGAGCGAGCGAGCACGCGCCAGAAGCTCGACCGGAACACTGGCCGTGCGATAGACGCCCGCCCACAGCTCGGCGTTCTGCCGAACGGTCTTGAGGTACCCGGTGAAATTTTGAGCGGCGGCAAAGCGCGCCGCAGAGACCAAGGCAGACATGTCTGCAAGCTATACCCGTTCTTCTTCGTTCGGGTTTCCGCTAGCTTCGCCTTTCCCCGCACCAATCGGAGCGCGTTCCATGAAAATGCAGGGTCCCGACTCGCGTCCGATTCGCCGCTGGATACTCTCTCTCTCCGCACTACTCCCACTCGTGTCCACATCAGCCGCGCGCGCGCAGGCCATTCCCTATCCCGCTACACGTCGCTCGGCGGTGGTGGATACGCTGCACGGCGTGAGCGTGTCCGACCCGTATCGGTGGCTCGAAGCACTCGCGTCGGAGGAGACGAGGGATTGGATTGCGGGACAGAACGCCTTTAGTGACCGCGTGCTGAGCGCACTTCCAGACCGCGAGCGAATTCGCCGTCGCCTCACCGAGCTCTGGAACTATCCGCGTGTGACTCCACCCCGGCGGCTGGCCAACGGGGTGCTCTTTTATCAGAAGAACAGCGGACTGCAAAAACAGTTTGTCGTCTATGCCCGGTCGTCGCCGTCTACGCCGGCCAAGGTGATTCTGGATCCCAACGCCCTGTCGCCCGACGGCAGTACGGCACTGGCCCAGTTCGAGCCTTCGCCGAGTGGACGCCATATGGCGTACGCACTGAGCGAGGGTGGAGCAGATTGGCAGGACGTGCGGATCAGAAGCGTGCGTACGGGCAAGGATTTGTCCGAAACGCTGCACTGGGTTCGCTTCTCGGGCCTCTCGTGGACCAAAGATGGAAAGGGATTCTTCTATTCACGGTATCCGGGTCGTGATGATGGCGACAAGCTGAGTGCAGCACTCTCGCACCAGAAGGTCTACTACCATCGCCTCGAGACGCCACAGGAGTCCGACCTCCTGGTGTTCGAGCGCCCCGATCTGCCTAACTGGTTTGTGCAGGGCGTGGTGACCGATGACGGCCGGTACCTGCTGCTCTACATGTCCGAAGGCGCCGATTCGCGCAACCGATTGTATGTGGCCGACCTTGGCGACCCCATGGCGCCAGCTGTGCGGGCCGGCGTCGTGCCGGTGGTCACGCCCGTGGTCGAGAGCGACGACGGCGAGTACAGCGTCATCGGCAACACGGCGTCGACGTTGTACGTGCGCACGGACTTTCAGGCGCCGCGACGCAAGATCGTTGCAATCGACCTGGCACACGTGGCGCGAGAGCGCTGGCGCACCATCATTCCCGAGGGTGCGCACGCCATCGACGATGTGCGCATGACCAAGTCGCACCTCGTGGTGACACGACTGGTGGACGTGAAGAGTGAGTTGTCGCTTCACACTCTGGACGGGAAGCCGTCGGGCAAGGTGTTGCTGCCCGGAATCGGTACGGTGGCGGGCGTCAGCGCCTCGCCGGACTTTTCCGGATTCTACTACGCGTTCACGTCACCGCTCTATCCGACGACGGTCTTCCGATACGACGTCGCGACGCGGACCAGTGCGCCGTTCGAAGCGCCCCAACTCAACTTCGACCTCTCGGCATACCAGACGTCCCATATCTTTGCGCAGTCAAAGGATGGCACGCGCATTCCGATGTTCGTCACGCATCGCAAGGGGCTCGCCCTCGACGGCAACAATCCGACACTGCTGTACTCGTACGGCGGCTTCGCGGTAAATCAACTCCCCTACTTCTCGCCCGCCGTGGTGGCGTGGATGGAGGCCGGTGGCGTGTATGCATCGGCCTCGCTGCGCGGGGGCGGTGAGTACGGCGAAGCGTGGCATCGGGCGGGAATGAAAGCGAAGAAGCAGAACGTGTTCGATGACTTCATCGCCGCCGCCGAGCACCTCATCGCCCTCAAGTACACCTCCCCACGCCGTCTCACGATACAGGGGGGATCGAACGGTGGGCTGCTGGTCGGCGCTGTCATGACGCAGCGTCCGGAACTCTTCGCGGTCGCTCTTCCCGCCGTGGGCGTCCTCGACATGCTGCGGTATCACAAGTTTACCGGCGGCGCGGCCTGGGCCACCGAGTACGGCTCGGCCGATGACCCGGCTGCCGTTCCGTATTTGTTGGCGTACTCTCCCCTGCATAACGTGAAGGCGGGCACCTGCTACCCTGCCACACTCATCACCACCGCCGACCATGACGACCGGGTGGTGCCGTCGCACTCCTTCAAGTTCGCGGCGGCGCTGCAGGCCGCGCAGGGGTGCGACAACCCGGTCCTTATCCGCGTCGAACGCCTAGGATCCCACGGCTATCGACCCACCGATCGCCTCATCGCCGAGACGGCGGACCTTTGGGCATTTGCCCTCGCCCGC
>Ga0163144_10008310_pt1 | contig 22477 bp, 19 predicted proteins | sample OliLak19BULKMAT1_FD_123175 | JGI IMG/M metagenome (GOLD analysis project Ga0163144, IMG submission 123175) | Freshwater microbial mat bacterial communities from Lake Vanda, McMurdo Dry Valleys, Antarctica - Oligotrophic Lake LV.19.BULKMAT1 | ecosystem: Environmental > Aquatic > Freshwater >...
AAACTTGTATCAATTTTTTTGCAATTGTATCAAAGTGTTCTCTTTTGGGGTATACATTGGCTATAATAGTATGAAGGCAATTATTCATGTGAAGTTTGGCGGTTCTTTATGTCTGGTGATATGCTTATAGGTCGGCAATTAGGGGATTACACAATACAAACCTTATTAGGGCAGGGGGGTATGGCGCGTGTCTATAAAGGATACGATTCGTCACTACAACGCTTTGCCGCGGTTAAGGTGGTTGAACCCAATCTGCTGGCAAGCCAAGATGAAGGCGAATACCGCGAGCGATTTTTACGTGAAGCGCGTGCCATTGCCCGTATCAATCATCCGTGTGTGGTGAGCGTGTTTCAGTTTGGGGAATTGGATAATCTGTATTATATGGCGATGGGTTTTGTCGAAGGTGATGACCTGCGCGAGATTATCAAAGAATATAACCGCCAAAAGAAAACGATGTCAGATAAACAAGTCATGTGGATTATCCGCGATATTGCCGAAGCACTCGACTATTCGCATAAAAATGGTGTCATTCACCGTGATGTGAAGCCATCGAATATTATGGTGACGGGTGATGGTCATGCTGTCCTCACCGATTTTGGCTTGGCACTCAGCGCTCAAGAGGGTACATTGGGCAACACCTTTGGCAGTGTGCATTATATCGCCCCAGAACAAGCGATATCATCTGCTCAGGCTGTGACACAAAGCGATTTATATTCGTTGGGTGTGGTGTTATATGAAATGCTCACGGGGCGCGTGCCGTTTGAAGATGCGTCTGCCATGAGTGTGGCGCTCAAACACATCAGCGACCCGCCACCGCTCCCTAGCACAATCAATCCGCGCATTACCCCTGGTGTTGAATCGGTATTGCTCAAGGCATTAGACAAAGACCCGCGCAAACGTCATATCACGGGCAATGCCTTTGCTACCGCGCTAGAAGCCGCCTTCATGGGCAATGTGCTAGAGGATACCGATGATTTGGAGCGCGATAAAACGGTGTCTAATAGTGATATGTCTAGCCGACTGCGCCAACCAGACGCGCTTAAAAATAATGTTACCAACAATAAGCCACCAACGGCTTCTCGGAGTTCATCATTATTACGTCCTAGCAAATTGGGGGCGGTCACAGAAGATTCTCCCACTGCCAGAGATGTCTTGAACACAGCATTGATGCCCGATAAAGAAAAACGTCCCACCACATCCAAACGGTTATCACCTGTCGCTATTCCAAAACAAGAACGCAGAACAGGGCGGTTTTTGGTGATGGGGGTGGCGTTATTGGTGGTTTTGACCATTTTTGCCTTAGTAGCGGTGATTTTGGGCAATTCTAATTCACCCACTGGGGATAATGGCGCGATTACTACACAAATTGCTATGAATAATGGTGGTAATAGCACCCAAAATACCGATGAGGCGAATGGTGGGGTTGTGTCGAATAACACCCCGCAACGGCGCAATGATGGTGAGCCATCGCTCACGCCTACCGATGATAAAACATCGCAAATTCCGCCCACCGCCACCCCCCATATAGATGCGCTCAATATGGGTGAACCCGAATTACTGCTCTATTATGATGGGCGAATGTTGGTAGCGTATAATCGTGCCTCTGATGAGGCTGTCACCCTCGATTTGACCAATATCAGTTTTACACGCGTATCGGATGGCGAACAATTTGAATCGAATGAATGGCTACGGGTGGTTGTGCGTTCCGTTCGCCTAGCGCAAATGCGAAAAGTAGATTGTTTTCAGATCGTAGACCAACCATTTACCGCATTGGCATTGCCCGATTTTTGCACCTTTAATCAGGGGTATATCCGCACACCCCGTTCTATTTGGTTGAGTGAGGTCGCAGGCGACACTTTTGAGGTGCGCCGTAACGACGAATTATTGGCAGTATGTCCCACTGTCATCCCAGAGACGGATGAACTGATTCATTGCGAAATTAAATTGTTTGGTGGGTGATAAAAAACACCCTATGGCAAAATAGTCACCGTCGGGATGATGCCACTGCTACTGGTTGTATCGCCGAATGATGCCAATAGGAGTAGGATGGCGATGCCAATGATGATGATTCCCCCGATAATCAGGTTCATGGGGATAGCTTGACTTGTTTGAGATTTATCGCCCACAATCCGCGCATTTTCGAGTAACCACTTGCGAAAAAGGTCACCATTCACTGCAATTTGATGATTGCTGATGCGGATAAATTCGGCATAGAGCAATCCGCGTAGGACGGCATTGATGGCGGTTTCATCGAGCAAATAATCACTCTGAACCGACCATGTGGCGATGGTGGTGGTGAGGATTGGTCGTAATGGGTCATCATAAAATAAATCGGCGATGGCGGTGAGGACGAGTTGTTCATCGGGTGTGCAGGCAGACCACATCGCCAAAAAATCTTTGACCGACTGGTCATATACAACCGTGTTCATGGTCTTTATATTGGCATGTTCCCCCCCCATTTCATCCCCATAACGTTGAACAAGATGCGGAAGTCCGCCTGTTGCCACATATATCGCCTCTATCATATCGTCCCCAATGCTGTCCAAATGGCTACGCAATATCGTCTCACAGCCCGTCCGCGACAAATTGCCCAGACGCAATTGGTGTTTTTGGATGATGAATGGCATAAACTGTCCTAGCCTATCTTCATAGGCAATATCAAATGCGAATATCATTTGCGCCTGTGCCGAACACAAACCACGTAACGCCGAAAAAATATCATCGGGCAAGTTATTGTCTAGTAGGCGATGAGCATCATCCCATAACAGCAATAAATCGCGCTGGCGCATGGCTCTGACCACCGCAGGAAAAAATCCATCCACAAACCACACCCGCCCCGATTCGTTGAGGGGAATATCGGCAATGCCAATGCCATGCGCCTCTAGTACCTCTACAATATGCTGGCTGGTCATTACCCAGAAGTGCGATTCATCGTCTATATCTATGCTGGTGAGCGCGATAATAATCGGGATGATATGGGGCGGGGTGATAGTGGCGAGTTGGTGTAAGAATAATGTCTTGCCAATGGATTTGCGCCCAATCACCACTAATGGCTCTTGTGGGGCATTGGCGAGTTGGCTCTGAATCCGTGTGAGTTGGTCGTCTCTGCCTGCAATGGGCAGATTATCTGTGGCGGTCATAAAATGGTTTCCTCAAATGGTGCGGTAATTTTATATAATCATGCCGAATTTCTGAAAAATTCACAAATTTTCCTCGCAATAGCACAAAAATTCGGCTATAATAGGGATACACCGATTTCACCTAGAGAGAGATTTATTCCTATGACCCCAAAATCACCCCGCGCCGTTGCACTCGTTGGTATGGCTGGCTCTGGCAAAACGATTTGTGCCAAGCATCTTGAATCACGCGGATTTTATCAATTTCGGTTTGGTAGCATTGTCACCGATGAAGTGACACGGCGCGGATTGCCCATCACCCCAGAAAATGAACGGACGGTACGTGAGGAATTTCGGGCATTAGATGGCATGGATGTCATTGCTAAGCGTGCCTTGCCTCATCTGCAAACAGCCCTCCAGACGCATAATAGCATTATCATAGACGGATTATATAGTTTTAGCGAATATAAGACCCTCCGCCCCATTTTAGGCGATGATATGATACTCATCGCTATTTTTTCGCCCCGCAAAATGCGCCATGCCCGCCTTGCCAACCGCCCCGATAGACCGCTCACCGCCCATGAAGCCGAAATGCGCGATTATGCCGAAATCGAAAATATCGAAAAAGGCGGACCCATCGCCATTGCCGATTATACCCTCATGAATGATGGCTCTGTAAATGCGTTACTGGCGGGTTTAGATGCCCTATTAGACGGTTTGGGGGTGAAGCCATGACCCCTGGTGGTGAGTGGTTACTGGATAGACACCCAAGCGGGTGTAAAAGTGACGCATCGGCTACGTCACCGCCCCAATTTACGGAGTTATCTGATAGGGTTTTATGTGGTGAGATGATAGGTGTGCGTTTCAATTTGGGGCAAAAGGTATTTTATAATCGAAAGATTTTGGGTTTATGGCGGATATACGCGCTTTGCGCTAATCCGCTAGTACGATTTTGCCTGTTTGGGTGGTGTAATGGCTGTACTAGACCCTTTAGGGTCGTATGTCAGCCACAAGAATAGATAAGGTTGCCCCCAATATGAAATACACCCAGATGATAGATAGTCTGACATATCACTGCCAAAAATCGGCTATAATGATGAAAAGACATCATGAAAGGAACTATTCATGACGACCATCACCCTCAATCTATCGGATGATTTATTGGCAAAATTACAATCTCAAGCCACTCAGCACGACATGGCGTTAGAAGCCTATAGCATGTCGGCATTATCGGATGTGGCAGAAGATGATGAACACACCGATGAAGAAATTTTAGCGAATCTGAAACAAGCCTTTTTAGAGGCAATTCGTGGAGATGAAGGTCGCCCCATTCATGAATTGTTGGATGAACTCGAACACGCCTAAATCCTATTTCCCCCAACCACCCCCACCAGGGGTCTCTATCACCAATAAATCGCCCACCTGTGCCACAAAAGTCGCCTTGCCACCAATCACCTTTGCTTTGCCGTCACGTACCAATGTATTCACCCCGCGCCTGCCCACACCACCACCTGATAACCCATAAGGCGCACGCAATCGGCGTTCACTGTTAATTGTGACGGTTGCGGGGGATAAAAACTCGTATACACGCCGAATGCCATCGCCACCCCGAAATTTGCCCGTCCCGCCCGAATTTTCGCGCAAGCCATACGCCACCACACGCACAGGGATGCTGGGTTCTAATGCTTCTACAGGGGTGTTGAGTGTGTTGGTCATGTGGCTATGTCTGCCACTGATGCCGTTGCTATGCGGTGATGCACCGTGTCCGCCACCAATCGTTTCGTAATAAACAAATTGTCGCCCGTCCACAATGCCCCCCACCGTGAGGTTGTTCATCGTCCCCTGACTCGCAGACGGAATTTTGTCTGGGAGCGCGAGTGCCAATGCGCCGAGTACCACATCCACAATGCGCTGGCTGGTCTCTGTGTTGCCCACCGCTACCGCCGCAGGAAAACGCGGATTTAAGACACTGCCTTCGGCGGTGATGACACTTATCGGCTCAAAATTGCCGTGATTCATGGGAATATCGTCCGCGCTGAGTAGCCTCACAGCATATCCCACTGCGGAGCGCACAATCGCCTCCACTGCATTGACATTGCCAATCACCTGTGGGGAACTCTCGCTAAAATCCACCACCATTTGCGATTCTAATACCGATAAACGCACTTTGATGGCGATAGGTGTTTCGCGTTGACCATCGCCTTCTAGCATATCTTCAAACACATATACCCCGTATGGGATGGTGCTGATGGTCGCTTCGGTCATCATGCGGGCATAATTGATGAGTGCCTCGGCATGGTCGGTCATTTGACCAATCCCGTGACGGATGATGATGTCGTGTAGCCGATTTTCGCCTACACGGTGCGATGCCAATTGTGCCTCTATATCGCCAATCCGTTCTTGGGGGGCGCGACTATTGGCGGTGAGCAGGGTCATCACCCCCTCGTTATACCACCCACTGAGCAGAAGCTTGATGGGGGGGATAATTAGCCCTTCCTGATATAATTCGGTGCTAAGGGGCAAAGACCCTGGCGACATGCCACCAATATCGGCATGATGCGCCCGACTTGCCACAAAAAACGCGATTTTTCCGCCAGCCAATACGGGTGATACCATCGTAATATCGGGCAGATGTGTGCCACCACGATAGGGGTCGTTGAGGATAATCACATCCCCTTGCTGAATGCCCACATCGCTATCCAAAAAGGTCGCCAGGGCATAGGCAACAGAGGCGGGCATACTCCCCAAATGAACAGGGATATGGGCGGCTTGGGCGACCATACGCCCATCGCCAGAAAATACCGCACAGCTAAAATCGAGCCTCTCGCGGATATTGGGGCTAAAGGCGGCGCGTTGGAGCGTTTCGCCCATTTCTTCTGCGACAGAGGCGAATAAATTGCGGAATACAGCGAGGCTAATGGCATCTACGGGCATAGGATATTATTCTCTCACCAAAATTAAATTACGGAATGTATCACATTTTGCGACCCACCCCTGTGGCACATAAATGGTGCTATCCAACTGAAAAATCAACGCGCCACCGCGAATTTCTGCGCCAATGGGGAATTTTGTCCGTTCATATAGGCGTAATTTCTCTCCGCGTGCCGTTACTTTTTCGCCTAATAGGGCAATATCCGCCAATGGATTATGACCAATGGCTTCTGGTACGATAGTCGGATGTGCCACCAATCCCACCGCTTTTAGACGTGCCGTGACCACCTCTATAGGACGGTCATAGAGGGCGTGTCCATAGGTTTTTTGGTGAGTCTGATGAAAGGCGTTGGCTAAATCGGCATCTTGGTCATAGGGGATTGTTAGTTCATGCGCTTGCCCCATATAACGCATATCCAAACTCGGTTGATAGAGGCGGTCAGATTCCGCGATATTTTCTGCGGATAAATCGGCTTGTGCGGTCTCGTAGCAGGTCATAAGTGCCGTGCGGAGTTCAGAATCGGCTTGTGGGAAATCTAAACGGGTCATCACGGCACGGCTATAATTGAGGGTGATGTCTGCCATGAGCAATCCCAACGCGCATAATACCCCGGGATGTTGCGGGATGAATACACGGGGAATATCCAACCGTTTGGCGACAGCACAGGCGTGTAATGCGCCACCGCCACCAAATGCGACTAGCGTAAAATCGCGCGGGTCGTGTCCACGCGCCACGCTCACACGGCGCAATGCTCGCTCGATATTGCTGTTGGCAATTTCGATAATACCTTCTGCTGTCTCTAGCACCGACTTATTGAGAATTTCTGCCAGTGGCATAATAGCGGAATCTGCCGATACCAAATTCAACACCATATGACCGCCCAAAAAGTGGTCTGGGTCTAAATAACCGAGTACCGCAAGGGCATCACTGACGGTTGCAGAATGACCCCCGCGTCCATATACGGCGGGACCCGGTATGCTCCCCGCGCTTTGTGGTCCCACGCGCATCACACCGCCTGCATCCACACGGGCGATACTCCCACCACCCGCACCGATGGTCTCTATATCCAGCAAATGGGTGCGGACGGGCAAACCATCTATGACGGATTGTGGGCGTGACGATGGTTGTGTGGCACATAACGAGATGTCGGTGGATGTGCCACCAATATCTAGCGTGATAATGCCCTCTATTCCCGCCAGTTGTGCGATTTTATACGCCCCAATCACCCCTGCGGCGGGACCACTGAGCGCGGTTTGAATGGCTTGTGTGCCAACACGCTCGGCGCTCATCAAGCCACCGTCCGATTTCATCACACGCAACGGGGCGGGTAATTTGGCGCGTAGTTGTTTGATATAGCGACTCACGGTGGGGCGGACATACGCCTCTAACGCCGTGGTGCTGGCGCGTTCATATTCTCGGAATTCTGGTAATACCTCGTGGGATAGCACAATTTGGTGTGGGGCTAAAATCCCGCGTGACACAATTTTTTCGGCAATGAGTCGTTCATGGTCTGGATTGAGATAGCTATAGAGCAAGCAAATTGCCACCGCATCCACTTTGCGCTTGGCGAGAATATCTAATAGTGTGTTGAGCGAAGCGGTATCTATAGGTTTGAGGACGTGCCCGTTATGGTCTAGGCGTTCTATGACCTCATAGCAATAGTCGCGGGGGATGAGGGGGGCGGGCAGGGTGGGCGCGAGGGCATATAAATCGGGGCGATTTTGCCTGCCGATGAACAACACATCCCGAAAACCCTGTGTGGTGATGAGCGCGACTGTCCCGCCTTTACGCTCCAAAATGGCATTGGTCGCAACCGTTGTGCCGTGCGCCACCCATTCCAAACGGCGCAAATCGCCTTTGGTGATGTGGTTGATGCCATCTAGCATGGCAAGCGATGGGTCTTGTGGGGTGGTTGGCAATTTGTGAACGGTGAGTTGTCCGCCATCGTCACTCATCACAATGTCTGTGAATGTTCCGCCTATATCTACGCCTACGCGCATTTGCATATCCTTTGATGTGTTTCATGATATGCGTCTGATTATAGCGCAAAATTTCGTTTGGTGGATGATTAGGCTTCGTTACTCATGGGTGCATGATGGAGATGGAGCAATTGGTTGGCATGAACGGTGATTTGGGCATAGACAATGCCATTATCGTCACTAAATTCGACTTCAAAAACATCATCCGACAATTTTTCGACAAGTGTGCCAACTTGCCCACGCTGAATATTTTCATTGGGAATATCTTCTAAAACAGCCACCACATCCAGAATGTTTAATTTTTGCATGATTTTTTGCCCTCTATAAAACAAAATCCCCATTTCGATAAAATATCTTATGGGGATTATAATGCAAAATGATGTTTGGATGTCAGAAACTACGCTGTCCGCAGTTCTGCTTTTTCTAAATATTCCGCGTATGTGCCTTTGAAGATGTGTAATACACCATCTTCAATTTCCCAGACTTGGGTCGCCAACGCATTGACCAGATAACGGTCATGCGTCACCAACAGCAATGTGCCTTCATAGAGTTCTAGCGTCTCTTGCAGGGTCTCTTGGGCGGCAATATCCAAATGGTTGGTCGGTTCGTCTAGGAGCAAGAAATTGGCTTTGTGCAATGCCAATATCGAAAGTGCCAGCCGTCCGCGCTCGCCACCGCTCAAATCGCCCACTTGCTTATACACATCTTCACTGCGGAACAAATACCGCGCCAGATGATGCCGTGCATCGCTAATCGGCATATAGTGATGGCGGATTAATTCGTCCAACACCGTATTTTCGAGGTTGAGTCCGTCATGTGCTTGCGAAAAATAGCCAACCTTCACATTATGTCCCAGCGTGATAGTGCCATTGAGGGGGTCTATTTGGCTTAACAATGTTTTGAGGAAGGTAGATTTTCCCGTCCCGTTATCCCCAATGAGAGCGGCATGTTCGCCATTGTGCAGTTGAATATCTTCACAACGGAATAAGGGTTTATCGGCATCGGCATAACCGATTTCGAGTTTGGTCGTCTTAAAGACCACTTCGCCACTTTTATGCACAGGCTTGAGCGCCATCCGCAATTTTGGTGTGCGGGGCAGGGGAGCGGGGATGGATTTAATCGCAATCCGCGCTTCACGCACGGTCATAGGACGCAATGCGCCGATGCTAGTTTCTGACCAGCTCATATCACGATATGCCAAGATGCCCATCGTCTGAATACCGACAATATCGCGGGTGAGCCGTTTGAGTTTGCCCACCGCCATGCCGTTATTAAACGCAGTGGTGATATTTTTTTCGATGAACTCAAATTCGTTCCATAGGCGTTCCATTTCGCTTTCATAAACTTTGAGTGTGCGCTCATGCCGTTCTTCGCGTTGGCGCAAATAGGCGGTGTAATTGCCCTTATAGGTCTCCATGCCCGCTTTGCTCATCTCCCACACCTGATTCACGGTGGTATCCAAGAAATAACGGTCATGACTGACAATAATCAGTGACCCGTCCCAGTGATAGAGAGATTTTTCTAGCCATTGAATGGCAGAGATGTCCAGATGGTTGGTCGGCTCATCCAAAATGAGCAATTCTGGGCGTAGGAGCAATAATTTTGCCAGTAGCGCACGGGTTTTTTGACCACCGCTCAAATGGGCAATGGGCGTATTATAATGGTCTTCGCCAAATCCAAGCCCCGCCAATGTTTGATGAATCCGTGTCTCAAAATCGTAGCCACCACCTTTTTCGTATGCCTCTAATGCCTCGCCATAGGCTTCTAGCACTTCTGCCGATGAATCGGTGTGCATTTTTTCTTCTAGGTCACGCATTTGTGCTTCTAGGGCATGAATTTCGTCAAATACGCTATTCATCTCTTCAAATATGGTACTGGTCACATCGCCAAAAGCGTGTACGGCTTCTTGATAGAGATAACCAATCTTCATACCATTGGCACGATTAATCGCCCCTGTGGTGGGGTTATCTATCCCGCTAATTAGCCCCAAAAGGGTGCTTTTGCCAACACCATTGGGACCTACGATACCTATTTTTGCGCCATGTGGGATACTGAAGTTCATCCCCGCGAAAATGGTGGTTGCGCCATATACTCTACTTAAATTTTGGGCGGTTAAAATACTCATGTGCTAATTAGTCCTCAATGGTTCATGATGGTTCATAACGATGATATTAAATCAAAAAATGACCCCCTTGTCAAGTGTTACAATGGGTCACAGTGGATTTCTATAGGTTTATGAGAGGCGATATTGATTCAGTCTAGTTATCCCACTACATAATCGGATTCATGGCATACACGGATGGCTGTGACCAATCCATGCCCAATAAAGTGTATTGTCTCTCCTACGTGGACATGAAGCGGTCCCTCGAATGGAGAACGGTCTAACAGGGTGAATTTCACACTGGGGTAGATACCTAATTCTGCCAGATATTTTAGTTTTTCGCTATCGTGCGAATTAATGCGACTAAAAACATACTCACCGCCCACCGTCGCTTGTGTGAGGGGAATATCGATGATGACGGGCATGACCCCATCGGCAGACGGAATTGGCTCACCATGGGGACATCGGCGTGGATACCCCGCGAGTTGCTCCATGCGTCCCACCAGCATATCGCTGACCACACCGCCCAATTCATCGGCGGCATCGTGAACTTCGTGCCAGCCAAATTTCATCACATCCACCAAAAATCGCTCCACCAGCCGATGACGGCGGATAGACATCAATGCTTCACGCTCCCCGCTTGGGGTGAGATAAATCCCCTGATAGGGTTCATGTTCAATATAACCCGCCTCTTTGAGCCGTTGCACCATGCGGGTGACGGCAGGCGCAGAGACATCTAACACATCTGCCAACGCCGATGCCGAGACATAGGGCGCTTGCTGATTATGTGCGATACGATAGGCTTCTGCCAGATAATCTTGCATTTTGGCGCTTGCGGTCATTCCAATATGTCCTGAACGTGAATATTTATCATCTATATCATAAATATAGCGGGTATAAATTTATTTTTCAAGCCTGATGGTCTAAAATTTAGCCATGATTAACTTTTTATAATGAAATATAGATGATATGGGCGCAAATGGGTGCGCCCGTATACAATAATTTAAGGTATTTTATCCCCACCCCAACCCCTCCCCAAAAATGGGAGAGGGGCGTAGCAACGGCATACATGCCATCCACAGGCGGGATAGGGGATGATTTTATGCACCGATTTCGATGCGTGACAAAATATCGTCTGCGAGGGGGGCATATTCTGACCACATCGTGCTTGGTGTGGCGATGATGACCAAAAAGACGTGTGTGCCGTCTGCAACTAACATAAACCGACCGTTATTATCGCCATCAAATACTCGTGATAGCCTGCCGACAATGGTATAGACGGGCGCTTGGGTGACGTTATAGTCCTCTGCAAAGCCCCCGATTTGCTCAAATAGGCTTTGCAAAATGGCATCGGTGGCGGGGTTGGTATTGAACCATTCATAAGGATATATTCCCACCTGAATCATCCCCCCGATGAGGTTTCTATCGGTAATACGGGCATTTTGCGCGAGGGAATCATCCACACGGCGCATAAATTCGACTGGACTATCCCAAAAGATGGTATGGTAATAGGGCATTGGAGACGTATCGCCCTCTGTGGGGCGGGACAATTGGCGCAAATTAAACGGGCTATTGACCGAATCTTCGGTACGGACAAGCCAGCATTGTTGTAGGGGCAATGCGATTGCACCATCCTCTAAGACCAGCGGTGGACGCTGGCTAAAATCTGCCGAACAATCGGGTTGTTCTGGATAAAACCGAAAACTGGGTAAAATGCGGTCAATCTCTATAATTTGTTGTGGGCTACCCGATACTGTGACCATATTGACCACCATATCGCCCACCAAAAGCAACGATTGATAGACAAATCCGCCCATGATATACCCCGATGCGGTCAAATCTACCGTGGCGGCGGGGTAACCTGCAATATCAGAGAAAGTGAGGTCTTGCTCGGTATATGTCCCCACAAACGCATTCATCAACAATTCGCGGGTGGGGATGCCCTCAATTGTCCATCCAAATGCCTTTAGAGTGCTTAGTGGAAAAAAGTCAAGTAGGATGAGTTGACCATTTACCGGATTTCCCGCAAAATAATCTGCTAGAACTTGGGGGGAATCGGCAATTTGCAACGATTCTCCGATAAAAAAGTAATTGGGGTTAGAACGGGTCTCATAGACCCAATTATCGGGAACGTCGATGCTATAGCGCCGTGATTCTGGATACACTGTTTGCCTGCCTTGTGCCACCACAGGTGAAAAACATAATACTAATCCAATCAGACCACTAACAATAATCCACACACGGCGCATAGATAAGAACTCCTTATAATGATGATTTATTCGGCGTTGGCGAGACGCTCTGCATATTGCTGTTTATAATAATCGAGATATTCGCCTGTTTTGATTTTGCGCCACCACCACTCATTTTGTGTGTACCAATTGACCGTCTCTGCGAGTGCTTGCTCAAAGCTATAGGTGCGTTGCCACCCCAATGCCCGCAATTTTTCACAATTCATGGCATAACGGCGGTCATGACCTGGGCGGTCTGGGACACGTTTGATGAGTGATTCTGGTTTCTGCAATAAGTGTAACATGGCTTTTATCACATCAACGTTGTGTTTTTCGTTTTCGCCGGCAATATTATACGCCTCGCCACTCACACCCTTGTGCAATGCCACATCAATGCCTGTCACATGGTCTTGAACATAGAGCCAGTCGCGGATTTGCATCCCATCGCCATAAAGGGGGAGCGGTTTGTCATCGTGTGCTTCGGTGATAAAAAGCGGGAGCAATTTTTCTGGATATTGATATGCGCCAAAGGTGTTGCTACCGCGTGTGATGACGGTATCCATACCATACGTGACATGATATGAGCGCACCATCAATTCGCCTGCGGCTTTGCTGGCGGCGTATGGGCTATTGGGCAAAAAATTATCGGTTTCCACCGAAAAACCCTCTTCCACATCACCATACACTTCATCGGTAGACACCTGCAAAAAGCGCCCAATGCCGTGTTGACGGGCTTCATCTAATAATACATACACCCCTGCCACATCGGTATGAATAAACGCATCTGGTGAGAGGATGCTCCTATCCACATGACTTTCTGCGGCAAAATTGACGATGGTGTCTATATCATGATTTTCTAAGACGGTATGGACTGTCTCGCGGTGGGCAATATCGCCCCGCTCAAACCGATAATTTTCTTCATCGCTAATCGGCAATAAATTGTCCATATTGCCCGCATAGGTCAATTTGTCATAGACAATGATGTTGTAATGCGGATATTTTGCGACCATATAACGGGCAAAGGCGCTCCCAATGAAGCCCGCCGCCCCTGTGACCAAAATATTTTTCATAGTTCACCTTCTTTTTGGGTCTCTGATGATGCTGGTGTTGGTGTTATTTCTGGCGTTGGCGTGCTTTCTGGTGTGGTAGCCAATGGCAATGTTTCGTTGAGGACAAATTTTTCGATGGCTTGTGCCACGCCGTCCTCATCATTTGTGCCAACAATGGTATTTGCCGCCGCCTTGACAATATCCCACGCATTGCCCATTGCTACACCAAGACCTGCCAGTTGCAACATCTCTATGTCGTTTTCGCCGTCACCAATCGCCATCGCTTTTTCTGGTTTAATGCCCAAATCTTTGAGCAATTGCTTGAGTGCTGTGCCTTTGCCCGTGTTGGGTGGCAACACTTCTAGCATATCGCCAAAAATGGGTTGTAAGATGCGGGCGGTTTGTGCCAGTTGAATTTCGAGTTGCCAGCGTAGGGCTTTGGTCTTTTGTGGGTCACCCTCTTTGACCGCCATCACTTTATTGATGGGGATGTCGCTGAGGATATTTTGCAAGGGACCAATGCCTTCTGGCATGGGTTCATGATATTTTTTGCACAAATCTTCAAACCACGGTGTGAGCCGTTTGACGAGGATTTTATTGCCACTATAGACGGCGATGTTAAACCCTCTGTCCTCTGCGTAGGTGATGATATAGCGTGCCACATCGGGGTCTAGGATGGCTTGGTGTGTGACTGTGCCATCGGGTTTGGCGGTGATAAGTCCCTGATTATAGATACCAGGGGTGGTAATCCCCAATTTTTCGATGAGCGACTTGGCGCTATGGTGCGTTTTGCCTGTAATCAAGACCACCTTCACACCTCGTGCAATGGCTTTGCGGACTGCTTCGGCATTGCGGTCAGAAAGTTGGTGTTGGCTGTTGAGCAGTGTGCCATCGAGGTCAATGGCAATTAATTCAATCGGTGTCATTTTTTTTTCCTAATATGCAATTCATTTTCAAAATGCTATCCTATAGTATGAATTTTTGAAAGATACAACCCCGTTATATGGGGTTTGGGTAGGGCAAGCGTATTTTTAAGGAGTATTGCCAGATGGAACTGATTATGATGTGGCGTGTTATCACCCGCCGTTGGTGGTTAATCATTTTGCCTGTGGCGGTGGTGGCGGTGATGGTCTTGCCCGATATGCTCCGCACAGGGATTAGTGGCGGTGGGGGATATTCTGTCACCTTGCGCTATACGGCTCATCAGAACCTCGATGCGTTCCCCAACCGCGTGGGCGATTATCAGGATGTGTGGCTTGCCTCTGAATTGTTGGTCAATGCGCTTACCGACTGGGTACGCACATCGCGTTTTGCCGATGAAGTGAATACCACGCTAGAAACTGCCTCGCAGTGGTCACTGGTGGCAGATAATCAGCGCAGTGTGGGGGTGATTACCCTGTCTGGGGCAGATGCCGAGGGCTTGGGACGTGTGACAGAGGCGGTCATGACCATCCTCACCACGCGCACACAAGATTATTTCCCCCAATTGGGCGAAACCCCTGCCGATGTGGTCTTTTTGGATATGCCAACGATTGTCTCTGCACCGCCACCCCTCACAGACCGTTTTGGTGGATTTTTGCGGTTGGGGTTGGCGTTGATAGCGGGGTTGGGGTTGGCGTTGTTGGTGGAATATCTCTCGCCAGTGGTCTATCGTGCCGATGAATTAGAAGGCATGGGCATGACCGTGATTGCCCAAGTGCCAAAGCGGTAATCTATATTTTTGATGCAGGGCGGATATAGGCTATCGCTAATCCGCCCACCATAATCACCCTATCGCTATTTTCGTTCTTGTTTGAGGAAATAAAACGCGGTTGCCAATGTCGCCCCCGCAAATATCACCCCAATTACCACCCCAAACATAATCCCCTGAAGGGTATTGATGTTAAAACTGAGCAGATACAAGGTCATAAAGGCGATACTGGCAATCATGCCCACCGCCCCAATAACCCCTGGTGATGCCAATTGCCGACGAACTGCCAGATAGATGCCCAATAGCGATAGTGCGAATAAAAAGAAAAAAAAGATGCCCATAGATACGTCCTTCTGCGATTAAATACCATGCTTGAATTGCCTAAAACCACCGTTTATAATCAGATTCTACACAAAAGAGAGTATAAATGTCTATCAAACAAACACTCCTAAATAAATTCCGCACAAAACAAGCACAAGTCGCCATTATTGGACTCGGTTATGTGGGCTTGCCAATGGCAGTTGAGTTTGCCCTATCGGGATTGCGCGTGGTGGGAATTGACCTCGATACCCACAAAGTAGACCACCTCAATCGTGGTGAAAGTTATATTGCCGATGTATTATCCGATACACTCCGCCAGTTGGTACAAGACGGGCGTTTATGGGCATCTGTTGATTATAGCACCATCCAAAATTGTGATGCAGTCATTATTTGTGTCCCAACACCTCTCAGCGAGACAAAAGACCCCGATTTGTCGTATGTCCTCAGTGCGTTAGCCTCGCTAGCGCCTCATCTGCATCCTGCCATGCTCATATCGCTAGAAAGTACCACCTATCCGGGTACAACCGAAGAGGTATTGCGCCCTAGCTTAGAAGCGAATGGCTTGGTGGTGGGGGAAGAGCTATTTTTGGTCTTTTCGGCAGAACGCATAGACCCCGCCAATAAAAAATATGGTTTCCGCAACACGCCAAAGGTCATTGGGGGCATCACTCCCGCCTGTGGCGAAGTGGCGTATGAACTTTTTCAGATGGCGGTGGAACAGGTGGTGCTGGTGTCATCGCCCACCGTTGCCGAAATGTCAAAATTGCTCGAAAATACGTTTCGGGCGGTGAATATCGGCTTAGTCAACGAAATGGCGCTCATGTGCGACAAACTGGGCATTAATGTCTGGGAGGTGATTCATGCCGCCTCTAGCAAGCCATTTGGGTTTATGCCATTTTATCCGGGTCCCGGACTCGGTGGGCATTGCATCCCATTAGACCCGCACTATTTGGCGTGGAAAATGCGAACATTGGGTTATCAGGTAAAATTTATCCAGACTGCCGATGAAATTAATTCTGCCATGCCCGCTTATGTGGTAGATAAAGTGATGCACGCGCTCAACGATGAACGCAAAGCCCTCAATGGGGCGACTATACTGATTTTGGGCGTGGCATATAAACGTGATATTGATGATGTCCGTGAAAGCCCTGCACTAGAGATTTTTCACCTGCTTCAGAAAAAAGGGGCGGTGGTGACATATCATGACCCGCATATCGCGCAATTCCGCGCTCATAATGGGGATGTGGTCAATAGCATCACCTATTCTGCACAAGCCCTTGCCTCTGCCGATTGTGTGATCATTGTCACCGACCACAGCGCCTACGATTGGGCGCATGTGCTAGAAAATAGCCATTTAATACTCGATACACGCAATGCTTCTGGAAAATTCAACGGCAAGGCGCGGGTAATTGGGTTATAATGGTGACAAAACATCTACTCACATATTATTTTTATCATTAGGGATGTGACCTTATGGAATTACCATTTCACCTCAAGACCTTAGAGCCCCTGCCTGGGGCGTTGGATATTTTGCGCTATTTCGGTGAGCTTAATGGCGAATCTGCCGATGCTGACCAGATTTGTGAAGTATTAGATATGAGCGATCGCCGCTTTTCTAAGGCGATTCGCCGTTTAGTCACCAAAGATTATTTGAGCATGGAAGGCGATATGGTCTATCGGCTCACACAGCTCGGTGAGCAGGGCGTGGACGAACTCCGCGCTTATGACCAAGCCACAGGCGGTATCAAACAAAATAATGCCCCGCGTAAGGTGGATTTCGTCTCTACACGCCGATTGGTTGTGGCTGTACCAAAATCACTCGGCTCGAATAGCGATTCGCATGTGGTGGTCGGCTTTCATCCGGGCGATTTGGGCGGATTGGCTTCGGCAGAAGTGGTGGTGCGTATGAGCGCGACCAATGGCGCACCAGAATCGCCAGAAGATGTGTTATTTTCGCTCGGAGAAACACATGCCCAAGAACCCGTAGCAATCCGCACGACCACATCCGCTTTACGGCTCAAATTTGAGGTGTATCAATTGGGCGAGTTGGGCGATATTCAGCCACTCGGCGGGATGCGCGTGGATGTGCCTGTGGGCAAAGCCGATAGTGGCTTTATCGCCTATGGGACAGATATCAAAATCGCCTCACTGTGAGTTATTTGGCGGAATCCAGCCAAACGGCTCGTCATCATCCAATGATGCCAGTGGGTTATATCCCTTGCGGGTGGGTGGCGTATCATCACTCACCCCACTGGGCATATTCCAGTCATCGTTGCTGGCGAATAACGGCAGACGGCGTTCATCTTTTTTGACCAATTTTCGCAAATCTGGCGCGTAATAGATACTTTTTCTGCGTCCTTCTAATAAGGCGACTCGTGCCACACCTCGCGCAAGTGCCTCTATCGGCATGGGTGCAATGCGTTTCATCCGCAATTGATTAAGCAGTGGAATACTCCCCAAAAGGGTCATAAATTCAAAAAAGGGTGGGCGCATATCACCATAATGATAGGTGAGTGGTGCGCGAATAATCGTCCCTTGCAACCCCACCCGCCGAATATGCGCCTCTGCATCACGCTTGGCGCGGATATATCCCCGACCTAGCCAAAAGGCATTGGCACTACTCATATAAATGAGATGTTGCACCCCATCACTAATGCACATGGCACAAATATTGCGTATGGAGATGAAATTGAGGCGTTGATGGGTGAACCCGCGTTGTGGATTTGCCGTAAGGCTACCCACCGCGTTAATAGCCGTCTGAAAGCCTCTGGCACGTCCACGTAGGCTGGCTGGCTCAAAGACATCGCCCAAAATCACGCGCACTTGGTCTCCTAATACACCGAGTTTGGCTTCTGCATCCGGGCGGACGATGGTCGCTACTTCTGCGCCTTCTAATAACAACGCCGCAATAATGCTATTGCCCAAAAATGTGCCACCGCCAATGACCAATAACGGGCGTTGAGTAAAATTTTGCATGAACACTGTCCTTTCATATCGGATGCTATTATAGCCGTATCAGGTGTGCTTTGTCATGCGGTTTTTTAAGAAAATGCCCATAGCACTTGATTATTTTTGTGTTTTTCGTTAAAGTCTATAATAAGATTTAGATGTGTGTATGTTACTGTGAAGAACACAATAGACTACGGCTATTAGAAAAAACTTGAATAAAACCAACCTGCCTTGTATATACGGCAGATAAGATGTCTAAAAAAATCCATTAAAACACCCAAAGAGGCTGATTTTTAGGGATATAACCTATCAAACATGGTCAGATAAGACCATCATCATCTGATATTTTAGCAATACCCATTGGTATATTGCCAATGGGGTTGTAGACTGCATCTTATGTGAGTCATCTTCAAGTTTGTAGCCGTAGTCATCAGACGGATTACGGCTTTTTTGCATACTTGATGAGGACGCGCCAAAAATGGCAATCGTGACAGCGTTAGAAGTCCAAAAACGCAACAAAGAGCGCGTCAATGTGTATTTGGATGGTGAATTTGCCTTTGGACTCACCCTCATTGAAGCCGCCAAATTGCGTAGAGGGCAGACTTTAACCGATGCTCAAATTGTAGATTTACGCAATGATGATGAAATCAACAAAGCCTATGACCATGCCGTATTTTTTTTGGGGTATCGCCCCCGTAGCACATCAGAAGTCAGAAAAAATTTGGTGGATAAAGGCTATTCGGATGAGGCAATAGAAGCGTGCCTTATGAAGCTCACTGAACAGACCTATTTGGATGATGAATCCTTTGCGCGATATTGGGTGAGCAACCGAAGCGAATTTAAGCCACGCGGGGCGCGGGCGCTCCGTATGGAACTCCGTCAAAAAGGCATTGCAGACACGATTATCAGCACGGTTTTAGAAGACCAAGATATGCACGATGATGCGTATCGCGCCGCACAAACCAAAGCCAGACGGTATCGTGGCAAATCGCAGGCAGAATTTAAGCACAAGGTGGGGCAATTTTTGGCACGCCGTGGGTTTGATTATCGTACCAGCGAGACTATTTTGTTGCAACTTATCGAAGAACTGGTTGCAGATGACCCACAATTTTTTGTGGATGAGCATAGCGACGAATTCTGATTATATCTGTATAAAAAACAAATTTATTGAGACCAGATGACTCGGTTATGGGGTCATCCACCAGAAAGGAGACAGGCGGGGAGAACGTATTTGAAGCCCGCTATAGACAATGGATAATGCAGTGATTTTTATCATAGAAGGGATTGTTGCCTTTTTAATTGGGGGTGGCATTGGGGCATATTTGTTGACCAATGTGCAAAACCGTCAGGGCAAAAATCGGAAATTGCTGGTAGAGGCAGAAGCCAAGACGATTATTGCCACTGCTCATGAACAATCGGCATTGATGTTGCAAGAAGGGGAAGAACGGGTACGTCTGACTCAAGAAGAAGCCGAAATCGTATTACAACGGCGCAGACGTGACCTCGATAAAGAAGAAGAACGCCTGCAAAAACGGCGTGAAGACCTCGATATGCGGTTGGATAGAGTGGAAAAAGGTGAACAAAATCTGAATAAGCGCCAAAGTGCGTTAGCCAAGCGCGAGAACGATTTTAAGAAAACAGAGCAAACCCGCCAAGAAGAGCTAGAGCGTATCTCTCAGATGACCATAGATGAAGCCCGCACGCAACTGCTCCAATTGGCAGAACGCGATGCTCGCAACGACATCGCCCGTATCATTCGCCAAGTGGAGGCAGAAGCCCGTGAAGAGGCAGATACCCGCGCCCGCAATATTATTTCGTTGGCTGTCCAACGGCTTGCCAGTGAGCATATCTCCGAAATTTCGGTGAGTGTTGTGCCATTACCGGGTGATGAGATGAAAGGGCGCATTATCGGGCGCAATGGTCGTAACATCCGCGCCTTTGAATTGGCGGCGGGTGTGGATGTGGTGGTAGACGATACCCCAGAAGCCATCACCATTAGCAGTTTTGACCCCATCCGCAGAGAAGTTGCCAAGCAAGCCATGATGAAATTGGTTGTGGATGGTCGGATTCACCCCGCTCGTATCGAAAAATTGCTCGAAGATGCCAAAGCCGATGTGGAACGGACGATTCGTGATGAAGGGGAACGCGCCGCCTATGAGACGGGTGTTCATGCCTTGCATCCAGAAATTATCAAATTGCTGGGACGGCTCAAATTCCGTTATAGCTATGGGCAAAATCAACACGCCCATTCCATCGAAACCGCACATATCGCAGGGATGATTGCGGCAGAACTGGGCGCAGATGTGCAGGTTGCCAAAGCAGGTGGTTTGTTGCACGACCTTGGCAAAGCAATTGACCATGAGGTTGAAGGCACACATGCCCTTATCGGCGCAGATTTCCTCAAGCGGTATGGCATAAAAGACCCGCGTATCCTCAATGCGGTGGCATCGCATCACCATGAAGTGGAACAAGAATATGTCGAGTCGTATATCGTAGAGGCGGCAGATGCGATTTCTGGCGCACGCCCTGGCGCACGCCGTGAGAGCATAGATTCTTATGTCCGCCGTGTAAAATCGCTAGAAGAACTCGCTAATGGGTTTGAGGGTGTCGAACAGAGTTATGCTTTGCAAGCAGGGCGTGAATTGCGAATTTTGGTGCGTCCAGAGCAAATAGATGAATATTCTGCCATGCAATTGGCGCGGAATATTGCCAAACAAATCGAAGAGACCATGCAATATCCCGGTCAAATTAAAGTGCAAGTCATCCGCGAAACACGGTCTGTCGAAATCGCAAAATAACGACACATCACCCCACCTAGCTGGCATATAAAAAAAGGCGTATCCATTGCGGATACGCCTTTTATGTTGCTAGTTTCTAATTGGATGGTGTTCCCAATTAGTTTTCTGGTGTTGCTTCTGGTTCTGCGGTCATCATGGTTTCTGGTTGCATATTTTCTGGTTCGACAATGAAAGCACCTGTTACGGGGTCAACATTGGTTTCGAGTTCACCAGCTTTGAGCAGACCAAAGACTTCTTCGACACGGGCAACGACTTCATCGGACAAGTCCGAGTCGTGACGTGGGGCAAAGCCGATGCCGTCATTGGCGGCTTCGAGCATGTATGTCCCGCCACCCAAGAAGGTGTAGGTCATATCACCAGCGAGTGCGGCGAGCATGTCAAATACACCAACATCCACCGATTTTAATGCGCTAGAGATGATAAATTCGGCACCAGGGGAATCGCCAGCACCAAAATTGGTGAGGTATTCGTCTTGGTCAACGCCGATGACATAGACACCACGTTCTGCGGCGTATTGAATACCACCTGTGCCAGTACCACCACCTGCACCGAAAATCACATCAGCGCCTTCGCCAATGAATTGTTCAGCGATGGTTGCACCGAGTGCAGGGGCATCGAAACGGTCGGTATATTGACCCAAAACGATGATTTCTGGGTTGATGTAACGAGCGCCTTCTTCAAAACCATGACGGAATTTGACGACTGCGGGAACATCACGTCCATAAACGCCACCGATGACGTTGGATTGGGTGACGAGTGCCGCCATGACCCCCACGAGGAAACCAGCTTGGTCTTCGCGGAAGAGGAGGCTCACGATATTGGCGGGTTGTCCTTCGCCATAGAATTGGTCAACACCGATGATAAACACATCAGGATTGGCATTGGCGATGGCGACTGCGGCATCGGTTTGGGTGAAACCAACGGAGACAATGACGTTTGCACCATTGCGGATGCAGGTTTCCATGTTGGGTTCATAGTCAGCGGGTTCATCAGATTCGATGATTTGGGTTTGCAAGCCAAATTCTTGTTCGGCACGTTGCATCCCAACATACGCCAATGCGTTGAAGTTGCCGTCTCTAATACCACCTTGGTCTGCCACCAAACATACATTGGTGATGACAGTCGCGGGGGCGACAACGACAGGCACTTCGGTCGCTTCAACGACTATGGCTTCTTCAGTCATTTCGACCATAGCTTCTTCAGTCATTTCGACCATGGCTTCTTCTGTCATTTCGACCATAGCTTCTTCTGTCATTTCGACAGATGATGTGGCTATTTCTGTGACTTCTGTGGGCAACAAGACCGTATCAATCA